>Ga0157374_10002879_pt1 | contig 14436 bp, 13 predicted proteins | sample M25metaG_FD_115308 | JGI IMG/M metagenome (GOLD analysis project Ga0157374, IMG submission 115308) | Miscanthus rhizosphere microbial communities from Kellogg Biological Station, Michigan, USA - M2-5 metaG | ecosystem: Host-associated > Plants > Roots > Rhizosphere > Soil | place: USA: Michigan...
AGCGCAGGCAGCATCCCCGCCTCCCGAAACATTTACTTTAGGGGTAACCAATGTAACCTTCAATCCAACCAATGCGATCTTCGGAAGATTACTCCGCACAAAAGATGGTCACGTCGTTACTCTCGCTTACTGGAATCAACAGGAATCAACATCGCGTGATGAAGTTCCTTATTATGAGGCGAATTGAACTCTTATACGGAGAGACCATTCTGTATATTTTCTTTATATTGGCAAACCTACTTTTGTGTTGAACTTTTATTGTTCATTCAAACCTTGCAGTGATGGAAATTAAAGATCTATTTGATCCTGGCGTTAAGAAAGAAATTCTTGACCGGGTCAACAGGCTCACGTCCCAATCGCAGCCGCAGTGGGGCAAAATGAATGTTGCGCAAATGCTGGCTCATCTGCAAATGCCAATAGGTAGCGCGTTGGGCGTTTATACTCTTCCCAGGACACTATTAGGAAAGATTGTCGGACCTCTTGTAAAGGCAGGTATGTATAGTGAAAAACCCTTCAAACGTAATTCGCCTACAGATCCTTCTTTTATAATGACGGGCCATGAGAAAGATTTTGAAAAAGAAAAACAAAGTGTGATCGCCATGATCAATAATTTTAAACAGGAAAACATTAAGAATGAAATTCATCCATTCTTTGGCAAGATGACCAGCCAACAATGGAGCAAAGCAATGTATAAGCATATTGATCATCATCTTCAGCAGTTTGAAGTTTAGCAATAAGTAATAAGCGAACTCAAAAATTCTAACGTCTGTATTCGAACTTCTATACCTGCCCGCCGGCAGACAAGTTCTTTCCTTCATCTCTTCGTAACTTGTAGAAATGGAAGAGCCGGTCGCGATTAAAACCAGTCGCCTGAAGCGGGTAAGAAAAAACCTGGGTCATGCAATGACGCTTGCATGGGCAGCCTCGCCGCGTTTGCTTATTCGTTATTCACTGCTTGGCATGTTCAATGCCATCATGCCTCCCATTTCCGTTTACCTCGGTTCTGTCCTTGTTAATAAAATTGCCGAAGCTCATTTGCACACCATGGAATTCAAAGATGTTCTTTATATCGTGATCGGCTTATGGCTCACATTTGTGGTACAACGTGCAGTGGGCGCTTACATGGGCTTCGGACGAAACCTGTATGTTCGACGAGTGGAGCTGGAGGCAGAGCGACGTTTGCTGGAAAAAGCTTCCCAGGTTGATCTTGGACACTTTGATAATTCTGACTGGCACGACCGTTTGGCAAGAGCTAAACGTGATGTCAACTGGCGACCCGGTGATCTTACGTGGTCAATCCTCGGTCTTTCAGGAAATATTGTGTCAATTATCTTGATGGCAGGATTGCTGGCCAGTTTGCATTATGTTTTGGTGATACTCGCCTTGGGTGCTGCTTTTCTTTCTTTGGCATTGGAGAGTCGTACCACGACAAAACTCTATAAATATTTTTATAAAGAAACTCCTGAAGAAAGGGAGCGGCAATATTTGGGTGATCTGCTGGTACAGCCAAAAAACACAAAAGAAGTAAGAGCTTATTTAGTTGCCGATTATTTATTAGGCAGGTATGGAAAATTATCGGAAGACCTTTTCAAACAGAGACAGAAAATGTTTCGAATGGGAAGCCGGATATCCTTGTTGAGTGGGTTTGTAACGGGAACTATTCTGGCTCTGGCCTATGTATTTGTGGCCTACCGTGGCATCGTCCTGCGTAACATTAATCCCGGTGCTGTGGTGTTAGTAATCGGCGCATTTACTTCCGTAGCAGGAACACTTGGAAATATTTCAAGCACTTTTGTTGCTGTTGATCAACACACGACTTTTCTCGATGATTATTTTTCGTTTCTCCATGTCGAACAATTAGTCCCGGTTCCGTCAAAACCCGAGGTAATACCTGACATAGCGATCGAAGGAATAGACTTTGATAATATCACCTTTACTTACCCTGGCGGAACGGAGCCTGCTCTTATTGGATTGAATCTTAAAATACCAAAGGGGGAGCTGATGGCGTTGGTAGGTGAAAATGGCGCCGGCAAATCAACCCTGGTTAAATTGTTATTGCGGTTTTATGATGTACAGGAAGGAGCCATAAAAGTTGGCGGCATTGATGTAAAAGATATGGATCCAAAAGACTTGCGCAACCGCATTGGCGTATTATTTCAGGATTATGCGACCTATGAATTAACAGTACGAGAAAATGTTGTGATGGGAAGACCGAACGGAATGACAAATGACGAGCGGGTAATTAAAGCGCTGCAAGACAGCCGGAGCGAATGGCTGGTAAGTAAAATGCCCAATGGTCTCGATTCAAAAGTCGGAAGACTCTTTGAAGGTGGTCATGATCTTTCCGGCGGCGAATGGCAGCGACTTGCTCTTGCGCGGATCATGTATCGCGATGCCGATATCTGGATTTTGGATGAACCCACCTCTTCACTTGATCCGGAAGCTGAGGCGGCCATATTCGCTGAACTCAAAGAGAATCTAAAAGGGCGGATCGGAATTATAATCTCACATCGCTTTTCGACAGTTCGCATTGCCGATCGCATTGCTGTAATTGATAATGGGAAGGTTACCGAGCTGGGTTCACATCAGGAATTATTAGCTGCCAACAATCGGTACGCGCAGTTATTCGAATTACAGGCCAGCGGGTACAGGTAAACACAACTCATCTTGTTAGTCATTATTGATCATTGATTATTATTTTTTCATCATACTTTTGTATCGCACTTCAACCGACAGTTTTCCCACTTCAACCTCTGTAGAAAATTTGAATTGGCATTAGCCTGTTTCAGGTTCATTTATTTATTTAAAAAACCCCAAATGAAAAAGCAAACTCTTCTATTTTATTTGCTGATGCTTGTTGAATCTACTTCCTGCCGGTGGCACCATCATGGCTATACTGATATTAGCTACAATGAATCGGGTCATTATTATTCGATGAAGGCCTATTTCAATAAAAATAAAACGAGAAAGGTTGAAAGCTACATGGATGAAAGGATCGGGGACCGGAGTAACATGTCATTCGTTAACACAAGGATCGACGGACAAATCGCTCTCGACGATCATACGACATTTTATATCAAGAAATACCCCGGCTTTCTCGAAATAAAATTGGACAAGGAGCAAAACAGCTATCCGTCCTATCAAAGAATAAGGACCATGTGCCAAGGAATAAAAGACATTATAGGTAATTGATTGTGCGAACTATTGATTTCTCCAAAAAACTGTAGCTTCAATTCTTAAAATTAAATCATGAGAAAAATTATTTATTGGTGCTCCGTACCTTTTTGCTTATTGCTTCTTACATCGTTCAGTTTTACTCCACAGGATGGTTGGGCTTCTTTGTTTGATGGAAAGAGCCTGACTGGTTGGAAAGTAGGCGAAAATGCAAACACATTCAGCGTCGAGAACGGAACGATCGTGGCGCATGGACCGACTGCACATTTATTTTATGAGGGCGAGGTGCACCACCATAATTTCAAAAACTTTGAATTCAAGGCTGATGTAATGACAACACCTGGTTCCAACTCCGGTATCTATTTTCACACAGAGTACCAGGAAACCAGCTGGCCGAAGAAGGGCTATGAAGTACAGGTCAACAATTCCCATACTGACTGGCGCCGAACCGGGAGCCTGTATGCTGTGCAGGATGTAAAAGAAGTTTATGTAAAGGATAATGAATGGTTCACCGAGTATTTTAAGGTTGAAGGCAAACATGTCATCGTAAAGATCAATGATAAAACCGTGGTGGATTACACAGAGCCGGGCAATGTGAAAAGAGATGCAGGCAGTGAAGGCCGGCTGATTTCAAACGGCACATTTGCGTTACAGGGTCACGATCCGAATAGTAAAGTGTTTTTCAAAAATATTATGGTGAAGGTGTTGCCTGACTGAGGATCGTGGATCGTCAATCATGAATCGTGAGTAAGGAATATCTCAATCTCTCAAGTATCTCAATATCCCAATATCCCAATATCCAATATCCCTTTTTTTAATTATTCCACCAATAAGTAAACTTCAGCACAAACGCCCGGTTACGGACAAAGAGCGGGTAGGAATAATAATTATCAGTGTACACAAGAAAGAGGTCTGAGGCAGGACGATAACGCCACTGAAACCTTGCATTAAGATTGATATTCTTTTGCTGGTCATTGTACTGGATGAACGTGGTTAGAAAAAGTTTATTGGTAAAAGTAATGTCAATGCGGGGACCAATAAGCCAGAAAATGGTTCTGCCCCAGGGTTGTGGCAATTGTATATCATTATACGCTGTGCTGAGCGTAATGCCGGCATATGGTTGAATCCTGTAGCCAAGATCAACGTTCACACTATAACGATTGCCTTCAGCATAATAGCCGCCGAAACGGGTAGAGATGTTATAGGTAAAAAGTTTCTGCGGCTTTGAAAAGAATTCCACACCGAATGCTTTCCATCGATGGATCGTGCCTGTCGCCAGCGAATCTTTGTTGCTGTTGGTAGGATCGAAAGGTTGCAAAAGTTGCACCCAGTCGTTCCCCACCCACACATCAAAAATACTCTGATCACGGAGGTTGAAAATGTAGATCAAAATGTTTTCGTAATCCGTTTTTTTAAAAGATGTGTTGTAAAAATAAGTGCCGGTATATTTCGGCCCGTGGCTGAGTACAATACCTCGCCTGGGAAAGAAAAGATATGCAGCTGTCGGATTGAAATTGATATAATTGGTACGTGGTACATAGCCCACCTCGGCCAAATAATTCTTGCCTACATACTGGTGTTGCCACAGTAGCAACCAATGACGATTATTGTACTGAAGATTGGCCGCGTGAGTAAATGTATTATCAGAGACCCCGGGTGAAAATGATTTTAAGAACATAAGCTTGCCGGTCCACAGATTATTGGCAGAAGCCAGGTTGTATTCAGCTCCTATGTTACGATTGTATAACGAATATTGCTGTTGGGTACTGTCCTTACCTGGTTCATAATTGAGAGATTGCTTATTGACAAAGAGCAGCCGGATATTTGATCTTGCAAAAATCTTTCTTTGCACGGCAACGACCGAAAAATTTTGCGCCGGCAGTCCAACGGAATCCTGTCTTTTTGTTTGCATATCCATGACGCCAATGCGCCAGTTCTTATCAATATTCCCACTGAGCCTTGCACCGAAATTGATCGGGACACTTAATCCAATGCGCCTGGAAAAGAACGGGCGGAGATTAGTGAATCCAAAATTTCCGAACAAATCGTTGTTCTCTAAAAAGAACTGTCGTTTTTCAGGAAAGAATAATTCGTAGCGATCAAGATTGGTAACCTGTTTGTCTACTTCTACCTGGGAATAATCGGGATTTACAGTAAGATCCAGGTTCAGTGCTGAGGTCAATGCAACCTTTGCGTCCGCGCCAATCTCTTTTTTGTAAACAGGTTCCGCTTTTGTCTCATAGTTTTTGGAGACCCCGGCGAGCGCGTAAGGTATCAGCGAAAAGTTTAAACCCGTTGGAGGTGGAGGCTGGTCCCAAATCAATTCACCGGTATACGCTAATGACGCGGTAGGGAATTGTCTCGGAACAGGTGCCCATGCCGATTTTTCAGCTGCGGTAATATCAAGTCTGCTAAAGTTGACGCCCCAACCCTTAATCCCCTTTTTATAACGAATAGTTTTAAAAGGAATGGCTGCTTCAAATATCCATTTATCCTCATAATTCTTTACAGCAGATATCCACTTGTTGTCCCAGTTCAGGTCCGCCTTCCCCCCTTCATATAGCGTACCATCCCATTGAGCACCGGCAGCATTGGCTCCAAACGTATAACCGTTCGTAAGATCATTGTAAGTATCCAGAAAAAAAATGAAGTTGTCGTTTCTCCCGAAGGTGAAATCGCGACGCAATGACTCCACCATAAAAGGCTGTCCTCTTTTTGGTAGCCAGCAAATCGCGATGATATAAATATTCCTTTCGTCGTAAGCCATCTTTATATCTGTTTTCACAGAGGCGTGGCTTGTATCCATGGGAAGGACCATGAAGAAATGGCTGGCCGTTTCGGTTTGCTGCCAGGCTGATTCATCGTCGGAACCGTCGACAATAACAGGCCCGGTCGCCTTTTGAATATGAAATTGAAACTGGGCATTCTTCTTCTGAGCAACGCCCAAAATGCCCGAAGCACAGATCAGTAAACAAAGCAGGTATCTCAAGTCGAAATCAGTTTATCGCATCGAGTCTACAAGATAATATGAATATCTATTTCGCCAACGTTTTAAATGATTGGCAGGCCACACACCGAAAATAATATGGTGGTATGTTATTTGCATTTTATTCCGAAAAAAAAATAATGAACCGCAAAAGAATAATAGCCGGAATTAGCTTGCTTGCTCTCGCAGGAGTCATTCTTTATCTCCGTCGTCGGCACCGGGCGAACATTGTGGACGAATTAAAGGCCGAACAGGTGTCGGAACATGGATACGAAACTGCCCATGACATTTTATTTCCCAAAAAAAACAGGCGTATAAAAAGGCATAGGTACAACCAGGGATGGAGATAGAAGGCCGGCAATAAAGCAATTAGAGCTGAATTTATGCCAGCGGGGTCTTGAAGACCCCGCTTTGTTTTGTAACATGTCAACAGGCAATCCTGATATTAACACACGGTCCACGTTTGTCGTCTCTCGTCTAATATCCCCATTTTTTCATGATCGCGAGATCCTCCTTCACAGAATCGAGCGGTGATTTGCCCTGGTAGCTCTCCTGTTCAATAATAAAATGAGTATCCGGGTTTTGCTTTCTCGCCGTATCCAACACTTCTTTCACTTGTATTACTCCCGTTCCTAACACTGTACTTTCATATCCGCTCATATCACCTTTTTCGCTTTTTATTTCGTCCTTTACATGCATTGACAAAAACCTTCCTGGATATTTCTTAAGCAGCTCCAACGGCCTGCCCCCTGCACCATACATATTACCCATATCCATTTGCTGGATCACAAGCTTGGGATCAGTTTCCTGCAATATGATATCATATAACAACATTCCGCCCACATTCGTATTAAATTCAAAATTGTGGTTATGATAGCCGAATTTCATTCCCGATTTTCGGCATAGCTCACCGCTTTTGTTGAATACTGCCAGGAAAGCTTTTAACCCGTCAAGGTCTTTGCGATACTTATCATCCAGCCATGGGCTGATGACATATTGTTGCCCCACCGTGGCTGCATCTTCAACTGTATACTTCCACAGATCAGTAAAATCGTTTTTGGTTTCATCCCAGGCTTTTTCTCCCATGACGGTATGACCGCTTTTCATTTGCAATCCTAAACCATCCAGCAATTTTTTAAACTCAGTGGGTGAATAGCCATAAAATTTCCTGTCGACATAATTGGCGTGCTCGACATATTTATAACCCATGTCCGACAGTTGCTTTAATGTACCTGAAGGATCTTTTTTCATCTCCTCACGTATACTGTATAGTTGTACGCCGGTAATGGTTTTGTCTTTCCCGGTGGCAAAAAGATTTTTTGAAAATAATGTGGCGCCAGCAATCGCTAATGTACCGTTTTTTACAAACGTTCTTCGGGTGAGCATAGACATTAATTTGATGAACGCTCAATTTACCAATTTTTGTTTTTTGTACGGAATGATTTTTTTGTGATGATTACGTACCTTCCTGTTTCTATTTAACACATCCAAACTTTTCTTAAACTCAAAACGATTTGCATGTCAAAAGATACTCACGCTTCACGCAGAAAATTTCTTCAGCAGATTGGCAGCTTTGGCTTAGCCGCGGCAGCCAGTCCACTGGCAAGTTTAGCGGCCAAAGAAAAGGCAGAAGAACGAATCTTGAGATATTCAAGAAAAATCTCGTCAAACGATAAAATAAGGCTAGCTGTAATTGGCTTCGGCATCCAAGGCCATGGCGACCTGGCCACTGCACTGAAAGTACCGGGCGTAGAATTAGCTGGAGTATGCGATCTGTATACGGGAAGGCTGCAGAACGCCAAAGAATTGTATGGCGACCAGATATTTACTACCAAAAACTATCACGAAGTACTTGATCGTAGTGATGTGGATGCCATCATTATCGCCACCAGCGATCATTGGCATGCGAGAATAACGAAAGAAGCATTAAAAAAGGGCAAGGCTATTTATTGTGAAAAGCCGATGGTACATAAAATAAGCGAAGGCCTTGACGTGGTGCAGGCACACAAGGCGTCCGGAAAAGTGATGCAGGTCGGCAGCCAGCGTGTGAGCAGTATTGGTTATGCAAAAGCAAAAGAGCTATACCAGTCCGGTGAGATCGGGAAATTAAATATGGTGAATGCGGTATACGACAGGCAGAGTGCTATTGGTGCCTGGGAATATACAATGCCCAATGATGCCTCTCCCGAAACGGTCGATTGGAACAGGTATATTGAAGCCATGAATAAAATCTCTTTCGATCCCAAGAAATTTTTCTGGTGGCGCAATTATCGCGATTTTGGAACTGGTGTAGCGGGTGATCTTTTTGTTCACCTTCTTTCCGGCACACATGTGATAACCGGGTCGAATGGACCTGTTAAAATATTTTCATCCGGTCAACTTTCTTATTGGAAAGACGGCCGCGATGTTCCGGATATCATGACAGGGATTTTGCAATATCCCGAAACAACAGAACATCCGGCTTTCCAACTCACGCTGCAGGTCAATTTTGTCAGCGGCACCGGCGGCCAGGAAAGTATAAAACTAGTAGGTGAAGAAGGTGTGATGGAATTGAAAGGAAGCAATGTTTCTGTTCACCATAGTATCATGCCCAAAGCACCAGGCTTTGGCGGATATGATGCAGTATTTACTTACCCGAAAGCAATGCAGGACGCATTGGCACAAGCATACAATCAAAAATATTCCGAGGACGACAAAAAAAGACCCACCAAACCTGATGTAGATTTTAAGGCCCCCGCAGGATACAGTGACCACCTGGATCATTTCACGAATTTCTTTGATGCGATCAGGACCGGCAAGCCAATTGTAGAGGATGCAGCGTTTGGTTTCAGAGCCGCAGCGCCCTGCCTGGCTTGCAACGATAGTTATTTTGAGAAAAAGATCATTAACTGGGATCCTGTAAACATGAAGCTAGTAAAGGGATAATGTAATTGTTCAATTCTGCTTACAATTAATTTATCATTCATGAACTCAACCAAATTTGTTCTGCTGTCAATGATGATGTTTTTCCAGTACTTTATTTGGGGTGCGTGGTATGTGACGATGGAACCTATATGGTCACCCATTTGCAATCAAGCGGTGTGCAGGTTGCTTCAGCCTATGGTGCATTGGCCATCGCTACCATGGTCTCTCCTTTTTTTGTTGGCATGATCGCTGACAGGTTTTTTGCGGCACAACGAATCATGGGAGTTTTGCATTTGCTCGGCGCTGCGTTATTATTTTTAGCGACGACGATCACTAACAATGCTGCTTTTTACTGGGTGATATTATTTTATTCTTTGCTCTACATGCCTACCATCGCCTTGTCCAACAGCATTGCCTTTTTTCAAATGACAGACCCGGGAAAACAATTTCCCTGGATACGCGTATTCGGCACGTTAGGATGGATTGTAGCGGGATTAATTATCGGGGGTTTAAAACTTGAACCCACTACCTATATATTCATGATTGCCGGCGGCGTGTCTTTGCTGTTGGGATTACTTAGCTTCATTCTGCCCAATACACCTCCCAAAGCAAAAGCAGCGACTTCAGCATCTCAGGCCCTAGGCACGCAGGCTTTTGTATTATTCAAAAGCAGGCCTTATCTCATATTCTTTATTGCGGCAATTTTGGTCTGTATTCCCCTTTCGTTTTATTATGGTTGGGCCAATCCATTTTTAAATGAATTGAAAGTGAACAACGCAGCCGGTAAAATGACACTCGGGCAGTTTTCTGAAGCCCTCTTTATCCTCGCCATTCCTTTTCTATTCAATCGCATTGGTGTAAAAAATATGTTGCTGATGGGAATGACGGCATGGTTACTCCGATATATCTGTTTTGCCTATGGCAATACCGATGCGAATATGTGGATGCTTTATGCGGGAATTATTTTACATGGTATTTGTTATGATTTCTTCTTTGTGACAGGCTATATGTACACAGAAAAGAAAGCAGGTGAAAAAATAAAAAGTGCTGCACAAGGTCTGTTCACCTTTGCGACATATGGGCTGGGAATGTTTATTGGTACACAGATATCAGGTAGGGTAGTTGATAAATATGCATTGGCCGAGGGACATAACTGGAAAGATGTTTGGTTTGTACCTGCTTACATTGCGCTTGGAGTTCTTGTCTATTTTATTGTATTTTTTAGAGAAAAACGACAAATTCAGGTCGCTGGCGTGCCGGAGAATGTCTCAATTCCGGAGGTGGCATGAGAAAGATATAAGGCTCAGGGCACAGGTACAAGACAAGTAACCAGAAACAAGAAACCAAAAACAAAAAATAAGAAATATGAAACGTATTGCTATGCTTGGCTCGGGATTTATAGCCCGGTTCTATGCTGATTCTTTGCAAGGAAACAGGAGCCAGGATAAGATCGTGAGCGTCTACTCACGCCGTGAAGAAAGCGCAAAAAAATTTGCGAAGGATTATAATGTACCCCATTTGACAATTAATATGGAGGAATCAATCACAAACGCCGATGTCGATGTAGTTTGTATCGCGCTTCCAAATAATTTACATGAGCCGGCTGTGATGTTGTGCTGCAAGCACAAAAAGGCGGTTATCATCACCAAACCTCTTGGAAGAAATAGTGAAGAAGCCAAACGAATGTTGGAAGCAGTGGAGAAGGCGGGTGTTTTCCATGGCTACCTTGAAGACCTGGTATATGCGCCGAAATTTTTAAAAGCTGTGGAGACAGTAAAGAATGGCGCCTTGGGGAGAATACTCTGGGCCAAGTCAAGAGAAACTCATCCGGGCCCGCATAGTGATTGGTTTTGGGACCTCGAGCAGGCAGGCGGCGGCTGCATTCTTGATCTCGGTTGTCACTGCGTTGAGATCACACGCAGCTATATTGGAAAGGATATCAAACCAGTTGAAGTGATGTGCTGGGCCGATACACAAGTGAAACCCATCGATGCTGAAGACCATGCAATAGCGCTGATAAAATATGAGAACGGTTCCATTGCTCAATTTGAAGTAAGCTGGACCTTCCGTGGCGGTCTTGATCTTCGTGATGAAGTGATGGGAACAGAAGGCACCATTTGGATCAATAGTTTTTTGCGCACCGGCTTTGAAATGTTCACTACTGGCAAAGCAGCTAATTACGTGGCGGAAAAGGCAGAGAGCAATAGCGGTTGGTTATTTCCCATTGGCGACGAATTAAATGAATTGGGTTATAACCACATGTTCATGGACATGTTTACTGCGATGGAACAAAAAAGGGAACCGAAAGAAAATTTTTATGATGGTTATGTCGTGAATTGCATTTTGGATGCAGCGTATCGTTCCGCAAAAAGTAAACAATGGGAACCGGTAAAACTGGATATATGGCGGGGCAGAACCGGTGTAACAAAAGACAGTCATTTGACAGAATATGATAAAGACAATTACCTGGTGAAAGAAGAAGTAACGCACTATGGCGCCCGGAAACTGATCTTAAAAAATAAACATACCAATAAGATCATTGAAAAGGTCCTGGAATAAGAAATTGGATATTTGGTTATTGGAAATTGAATATTGTACTATTAACGTTTCGCATTAAATATCTTAATATCTAATATTCAATATCTAATATCCCCTGGTACCTGGATCCTAACCTATAAGTTCAATAATCCTGGCTCAGCGAAAGCTTTTGATGATTTTTCCAGCATGAATTAATTGTTATGAGAAAAATTATTGCAGCTGCAGCGATAGGCTGGGTGTTGCCGTTCTTAAATCTTCAGGCCCAAACTTTAAAGGATGACTAAGTGACGTTACAACTTTTAAAGGATTGGGAAAGAGCCAAAGCGTGTACAGTCGATTACCTGAATACCGTTCCCCCGGATAAGTATTCGTATAAGGCAACAGACAGCATTCGCAATTTTGCACAACAAATGCTGCACCTCGCTCAAAGCAATGTAAATATTATCGCATTCGTTGCGGGAGAGCCGAACATAATCACTAACCCGATGCTGGAGAACAGTAAAACGGCACAATCAAAGGATCCAGTGATGTATTACGTGACGGCAAGCTATGATCTGTTTATTGATGGTATCAAAAAAATAAACACTGCCACTTTCAACGAGAAAGTAAAACTTTACAACTGGGAGGAAACAAGATATGTATGGCTATTAAAGGCTTTTGAACATCAAACACATCATAGGGCACAAACAACTATTTATATAAGGTTAATGGGACTTCATCCTCCGCAAGAACAGTTATTTTAATAAACACCAATTATTGCTTTCTGATGACCTTGCTGAAGTCACTGGGAATATCGGCCCACATAATACCCGTTGTGTCCAATTTCACAGTGGCAGCTTTTACATTTACATGGAACTCACAATTATATAGCTTCCGTTCCTTGTCAGCATAAAATATAACATCTTTCACCTTGTAGACCGCGTCCGACTTGCCAGTTTCTTTCAAATAATCCTCCATGGTCTTGATGAGTTTATTCTCCAGCTCGGCCTGTGTCATAACCCTTTGTTTACACGAAGCAGCAATAGTGAGTAGCATAACAATGAAAAAAAATCTCATGGCAGTGATTTAGTTTATAAATGTAAATAGCGAATATCAGAAATACCCAAATTCTTAATCCCGACTCAGCTCTTACTCCCCATATTGATAGATAGCGCCATCACTGAATTGCTTTACGAGTTTCATTTTTTTTACCCGGGTGATAAAACTTAGATCTACCAGGTCGAAGTTCACGCCATCATTGAACCAAACCATATAACAATGAGGATCGTTTAGAAATTCTTTCACTTCAGGTTCATATTCCCTTGCAGGTAAAAATTTTCCTGGCCTGCCCGTAAACCAATAAATCGCATCGTAAGCATCGGAGTAAATTGTGTAATTCTTTTTAAAAGGAAGAGCATTTTTTTTGATGAATTGAACGGTTTCGGATTTTGTCCATTGATCTTCAGTGTAGCCGGGAATACCCGCGTCTTTTACACCATCCCAGGTCTCAGCATCGGCCGCAAGCTGGTTATATTGAAAACTACTCAATATTAAAACCCCCAACGCTGCCAACGCGAATTTTCTTACCAATGTTTTGCTTTGCTTTGACAGGGGAACCAGCCAATAACTGCCGCTCCACAGCAAAGGAATAAATGCCGGGGTCATAAAACGACTATTTAATCCTTCGAATCTCGAGATAGTAGCGGTAACGATCATGAATAAAAGATAGAATAAAGCGTAAGCTGCTGCGATACTCTCGTAACGGAATATCCGGCGATCTTTTAAAAACTGTGTGATACAAAGAATGGCAAGGCCTCCGACGATGACAATGACAACAATAGTTGCAGAGGTGTTACTCCCATGCACAAAGGGTAGCCAATTTGAAAATACAATTCCGGCATCCTGCACATTTGTGATCAGCGGGGTGATGGATTGTTCCCGATGGCCCGTAAGCGTACCGCTGACCATGTAATTCCGCCAGAAATTAATGATCAATAATAAAGGGCTGACAGCTCCAAATATTAGCCCATCCACCAGCCTTCTTTTTATTGACAATTTATTGTTGAGCAAAATAATGATGCCTCCGGCAGCAATGATCGTGATCCCCGCATACCTCGTGATGCAGGCAACAGCAGTGATAATTGCTGCTGCTATCAATGCCTTTTTAGACCCAATTTGCAAGTACCGATACATCGCCATCATGAACAACATGAGAAACAAAATGAAAAGAGTTTCCGACCACATCATCGAATAATCTTCGAGCAAACCGGGACTTAACACCACGCAACTCAATATCGCCACTTTGTACCATTTTGACTTGTATTCGAAATGCTCCATGATAGCACCGGTCAAATAAATAATAGCCGCAAACAAAAAAGCATTTAGAAAGGGGGCGAAAATCAACGGCTTCAACCCGCTGAGCCACATTGCACCGCTCAGAAATATGGAATAAAAGGCTGGAAAATCGATAACAGGCTCATGAGTAAAGTCAATATACTTTCCAGTTGCTCTTAAATTTTCTGCCGCAGTGGTATAAACAACCCCGTCTGGACAGACACCAATACCGCTGTGTCGGGTAAACAAAAAAATTATAAAAAACCCCGCAGCGGCTGCAATTAGACTATCAATATTTTTCCTAAAGAATGAAAGGCGGTTCATCTCACCGGGTGTTACAAAAAGAAATCCAAGTTAAAAAAAATTGACTCACCATATTGTTAAACCTGTTTTGCCCGAAATAAAAGCATTTAAAAGGAATTTCCACTCAATAAACCGTGAACTTACGCGTCGCTCTTATCGATACCTGCAGAACAAGTGCTGCTCTGACGACAGAGATTAACTATTTATTGAATATGGAA
>Ga0157374_10002889_pt1 | contig 14403 bp, 9 predicted proteins | sample M25metaG_FD_115308 | JGI IMG/M metagenome (GOLD analysis project Ga0157374, IMG submission 115308) | Miscanthus rhizosphere microbial communities from Kellogg Biological Station, Michigan, USA - M2-5 metaG | ecosystem: Host-associated > Plants > Roots > Rhizosphere > Soil | place: USA: Michigan...
GTCCCACTGCCAGAAGTTCGGCAAGCCGCTGGTGGGATTTTCAGACATGAAGGGCAGGAAGCTCTCGATACACACATTCTCCTGGTAGTAGTTCGCAACGACTTCAGCGGCGTGAAGAAAGTTGAATATGGGGCTTCATGGCTTATAAATTCCACTAAATACTTCGATGATCTTATCCAAAAGAGCTCGGTCGTATGGGATCTTATGTTTCTCTAAGCGCAGCCATTCAATGTAACTTATATTTTGTCCCTTCAATGTTTCAAACGCTAAACCGAGTGCCTCCTCCCATAAGGCTTTACATTCTACGTTAAGTTTATGTGTTCCCTGCTCTTCAATAATTTGGAAAGTCTGAAGTAGCCATGGAAGAAACTTGCCAAGAGTTTGAGCCACGTTGCCATAACCTAGGCTAGGCATAGCGCGTACATTCGAACGGCGACAAGCGTTCGCCACTTCTCCATTTACTGAGTTACATAACACATCACTTAAATGATGAATTACTTGATCTGAAATCTCCCTTATTTGAGTTGGTGAATATTCTTTATCAGAACGAGATCGCTGTTGCATCCAATGGATCCCTCTTTTAGTATCAGCAAAGCCTTTTTGACGTACAAAGAACTCATCTGCCCAATGGGTATCACTTTGCCATACAAAATCTTCGCCTGAAGGAAGACGAATAATACAATCAGAACCTGGCGAATCCCCGTCACCAGAACTTTCCCGTTGGATTACTCTTATTTTCATGGTAGTCTCTGGAGCAGGTTGCCCTGTCGCATCCAGAAAAGTTATTCGCCTATGATCGATATCTAGGTCAAAGTTATACGCTCTTAAATCTTGCTCTATCTCATCTCTTAGATTAGCAGTACCGTTTCGATTGTTAGCGATATCATTGACTACCGACATATTTTAATGCCTCCCATCGCTGCTTAAAAGTACAGTAAATTTTAAAATTGTGTGGTATTGGAACTCAAACGATCGGTCGGAAAGGCTTCATGTTAAATTTCGCGTCCCACTGCCAGAAGTTCGGCAAGCCGCTGGTGGGATTTTCAGCTATGAAGCGCACAAGCCTCTCAAGCCGTACTTCTTCAGAATAGTAGTTCTCGATGATCTTTGCGGACATTTCCGACTTCTCCGCTCGGCTGCTGTGAAACTGGTAGGTGCTTTTCTCCTGTTTAACAAACGTCTCATAAGCCCCTGGAAGCGACGATTCCAGTTTCCCCCCTAGCAATTCCCTCAGAAAGACCAAATAAGCCGCTCTATGGACCTCCTGGTGGGCCTGACGGGCTTGTTTGAGGGCAGCCTGGTCTAGTTCCTTGCGTTTTGCGGTAAACGGGACACGCGCCTGCGAGGCCAGTTTCTTCACGCCGCCGAAGTCATTCGGAAATCCATCTTTCTCTTTGCCGTGCTGGGCTCCGAATGCAATGAGAAACTCTGCCCACGGCTCCCCACTGGAAAGATACTCGATGGCTTCCCCGATTTCGCGTTCCGTGGGCAGTTGCGGCTGGCCATAACGCAGCACATAAAATTTCTCGACCAGTTTGACGGCAGCTTCCTCGCTGGGCTTTGGTTCAGAAAGCAGTGGAAGTTGGGAAGTGGTGGCCGCGGCGACCTGGGGCACCGCTTTTGCTACGACGCGCTGCGGCTTCATCAATGTCTTTCGCGGCAGCGTCGGAATACCAAAATCAAACGCAAGCTGCTGGCGCCGTGCGGTCTCCCCGGGAGTGTAGAACATATTCCAGTCAGGAAGGCCCTCTTCGTCGATGGCAGCTTCGATTTCGACCTTGGCGATGTACCCCGCTTTGATATGCGGCTGGTGAATTTTCCACATCTGCTTTTTGACCTGCTCGTACTGGGCGTAGCGGGTCATGGTGGAGTACAGGCAAAACTCTGAGTAAGGAAGTTTGGCGCGCTGGTTGTACTTGATGGCTGGCAGCATCTCGTAACTGACGATCTCGTAGAAGCGCTGCGGCCCTGGTGTCAGATCGCGGAGGTAGTCGTAGTCCAGGGGCCGGCGCGAGGCTGCATTCAAAACCTCTGCGTAGAGCTCGTTAAGAACCAGATACACAGCGTCGGCCCGGCGGCCGTCCGGAAGCTTCTCGCCGGTAAAAATCACGCTGTAGCGGCTAAAAGCCGATTCCAAGGACCGTTCGGTTTTGTCGCTGGCCTTGTAGGTCATCTTGGCGTTGATGATGGCGCCGACATTTTGCAGCAGCGCCTTCCGGACCGCGGTGGTGTTTCGGTCCAGCGAGAGTTCGGTTGCGATCTCGTGGAGGCTTCCGAGCTTTAAGACCCGGGGGATGGGCCGACCGGCCTCATCAATTTTGCGGTTGATAACATGTGTATCGAGCTTGTAGGCGAGCGGCCCGGGCTGCCCGTATTTGTTGCTGTAATCGACCTCCCACAACAAGGTGGTTGTTCCTCTGGGATCCTTCCGACGAATGTTGATATTGACGTTGCCTTTTGACGCGAGGCGATGAATCGGATAGCGCGACACAGCGGTATCGATCCGCAGGATATCAACAGGGGCGGGTTCGGTCGGTGAAGTGGGAACAGCCACATGTTGGTTCATGTCTTTCTTCTCCTTCGCGAAGCGAAATTACGCACGCTCGTCTCTGAGTCGAGTGTGTGAAGAGATAGGAAGAATCTAGAAGAGAGATTTTGATTCGGCAAAAAAGGCAGTATTTGAGATGGGTTAGGCATGGTTTTTTGATTCCTGCGTCTCCCCAAATTATGAGTCTCGTCTCCTCGAATTATGAATCCCGTCTCCTCAAATTGTGAATCTCGTCGCCCCAAATTATGATTCGGTCTCCTCGAATTATGAATCCCGTCTCCCCAAATTATGATCCCTGTTTTGGCGCCACCAAGGAGAGAATTCCTGCGTGCTGCAAGCGTCATTCCGTCTCTTCTCCCAGAAGTGGTGTGGACATTATATCTTCCCCTGCCCGTCCTCTGCGCGCATAGAGAAGTTTGAGCGCCTCGGTAACCAGCTCTTGTTTTCGTACCTTTTGTGGCCAGGAGCGATGCACATACTCATCCAACCATTCATTGAATGCCTGGGGAATGCGCAGGGTGACGGTCATCGTCGAGGTTTCCGCCATCTCCTGAGCTGTCTCAATACGCCCCACGGGGCTTTCCTTTTGAGAGACAACTTGTGTTTGCGCTTTCCGTTTGGAAGGGGCAGCCGGGCGAGTGCGATCTGAGCTTGTCTCGCTGCCTGCCCCATTTGTCATAGTGTCATAATGTCTTGCTGTCTTACTGTCTGGAGCAGGAGACTTCGTGCTGGATTCCGAAGGGGCCAGGGTATTTTCCGGGATTGCGACTGGCGGCGGATCCATCACTTCGGCGTGATGTTGCTCCTGTTGCTTCGGAGCTTCCACGGCAGGGCGCGGTTCCGTTTTGCCTCTGCCCGCACGCTCTCGGTCGTTGCGGAGCACGTTTCCGAGGAGGTCATTTAATCCATGGTTGACGGCATCTCGGTCTTTATTAGCCACGACGTATCTCCTCTGCAATTGCTTCGTACGCGAGCGTTACTTTGCTCTTAGGCGCATAGAGCGGAAGGGGCTTGCATGCCCCTTGCGACGCCTGAACGTCTTTCGACTTCGGAATGCTGCAAGAAAGCACATCGCCCCCGAATTTCTCCCGTAGGCCGGTTTCCATCGACTGGCTGACGGTGGTGTGTTCCGTCCGACAGGCAAGGATTTTAGGCGCAGGGAGATCCGGATTTACTTTGCGAACTTCCTGCATTGTGGCGTTGAGTTTAATCATCCCCCGTACCGAGAAAAGGGACATATCGACCGGTACGATGACCTCCGTTGCGGCCACCAGACAGTTGATCGTGGTTGGATCGAGCGAAGGGGGACAGTCCATGATGATGTAGCGAAACCGCGAAAGGATCGGCTGGAGAGCGTTTCGGAGCAGCGTTTCCAGGCCGACCTTGCCGGCAGCCCGGCGCCAGATGTCTGCAAGGTCTAAGTTTGCTGGCACGAGGTGGAGATCCCCAGGAGGAGGACCGACGCGCAGCATCGCGTCTTCCAGGCTCTCCTCTTCCAGAAGCACATTGTAGAGGGTTGTCTCCTGGGCATCCGGATCAAAGCCGAAGGCCTGCGTCATATTGCCCTGGGGATCGCAGTCCAGCGCCAGCACGGGGTCTTGTGCGGCGAGAATTGTGGCCAGAGCCACCGAGGTAGTGGTCTTTCCTACTCCGCCCTTCTGATTAGCTATTGCCAAAATGCGTGGACGATCCATAGAATGCGAGGGATTGCGAAGTTTAGGCGCAAACACGCTGAGAAGCTCGTCCCTACTCACAAGAAGGCGATTGCCTTTTTGATAGCTTTTCAGCTTCTGATCTCGGATGTAGTTTCGGATCGTCGTGGTGCTCACCCCGGCAGCGATAGAAGCGTCCTGCAATCCTATTAAGTTCATATTACCTCTCAGTTTCGCGAATTTCGCGTATTATAGCAACTTATATCAAGTTGCGTCAACCGCAAACTTTGCGCAGTTTCGCGTCTCCCCGAATTATGATGTGTCTTATTGTCTGTATGCCAGCTTGCTTGTCTGTCCGTTTGTGTGTTTGTCAGCATGGTTTACGATCATAGGACAGACATACTTGTTTGTATGTCTGTTTGTCATATTGTTTGTATGTCCTAATGTAATACTGTCATATTGTAATAACCGTTCTGCCTGGAGAATGGATTTGGGAGACCTTCAGGAGTGTTATTGTTTCCTGGTAGACGGTGCCGGGGCAACGAGGCGCTAGGGCTTTCTTGGGTAGCTAGGAGGGCCTAAAAGCCTATTGTAAGGGGTGGATTCGGATTATTGTCATAATGTAATAACGTCATACTGTCATAGCGCTGCAGTTATGACAGTATGACACCGCCTTTATTTTATGCGAAGTAATTATTATCGGACGTATTGTTTCGGCCCAAGCGTTTTCGCTCTTCGTGTGAAGGGAAGAGCAATACCTAAATCTCTGCGCGATGTGCCTCCAGTTGTCTGGACAGTCTGGTCAGTCCTTGATTGCGCAGCGTCGCCAGATACTCCTCGACCGTCTTAGGCGGGTTTTTGAGCGACCGCCTATGCTTCTGTACTCCCAGGAGAAAACGCGCCTGCTGCTGGTCCAGCAGCGCCTCTAGAAAGGCATCTGGGGAGAGGGGACGGATCCCATACTCCGCGAGCGCTCGCCTGGGGAAATCGGAGAGGCTGAAAGTCACGATGACGACCGCGCCGGCTTGGATGGCCGTGGCCAGGACGTGGCAGTCATCCGGATCGGGGAGGGTAAGGGTAGGGGTGATGTCCTGGTACCCGCTGACCAGGCTCCGCAGATCGATCTGGTCCATAAGCCTGCGGGCGCGCTCCAGCTGCGCCGCAGTAACATCTGAACGGTCTTTCAAGACATTCCGGATCCATTCTGCATGAATCTCTTCGCTCCAGCGCGCCTCATACGTCCTGGTCACGGCAAGCCACATAAACAGATCCCGTAAGGCGGGCGGGTACAAAATACAGGCGTCAAGAACAGCGATCACTTATAGAGACCCAGTCTCTCGGTCTCCGCCATCAGCTCCTGCATCACCGCTTCACGCCTGGTCATTTCCGCCTCTTCCGCCTGTCGGTAGCGCACCAGGTCTTCCAGACGAATCCGGCGCCGGTTGCCCACCTTACGATAGGGGATTTTGCCTTTATCGAGCAGCTCCTCGATGAGATAGGGGCGGGAGACCACCAGGAAATCCGCGGCCTGCTGGGTGGTGAGCTCCTTCTGCAGGGGAGTGACCGAGACGCCGTTGCCTTTGCCTATTTCCTGCATCATTCCAAGCAAGAGCCGCACCACGGGCAGAGGCAGAATAAGGTCGGTGTCCTGGTCATTGTGGCCCTGAAAATGCAGATGGGCTGTCTCCTCCCGTAATACGAGGGAGGCTAGCGCCGTACCCAGTTCGCGGGCCACCTGGGCGTCCTGATCGGTGGGAATCATGGTTTCGTTAGTTGAGGGCATGGTACGTCTCCAGAAGAGGTTGACTTTACCCTAAGATACCATTTATTCGCAGTATTCGCAATAGTCGAAGCATTAAGTAAAAATCAGCGCTATATGTTCCTGCTGCTGCCTTCAGAAAAGCCCCTTTCGGTAGCATTCTCTGCACCTGCAGACACCTTCCTCGTACGCTACCCAATCCTCGGTAACTGTCCCGCAGAATTTACACTTCCCTGCTCGTTCCGAGCGTTGAGACGGTACCTCCCGGGGTCCATTGTGAGACATGGAAGCGAGCCTGGCCACCGTTAATGGCGTTGGCTGCCCCGGATCACCGGTAGCCGATCGTGCTTCACGGTGTTCCTCGTCTCGTTTCTGTTGGGTTTGCGCGAGCAGTATCTGCCGCTTGCGTTCCTGCTTGAGGCTTTCACGGTGTTCGCGCTCGCCTGGGTGAGCCAGTTCTCCATTGGTTTTGGCGATCTGCACGGCGGAGAAGGGATGCGAGAGACGATGTCCTTTGTAGACTTGCGGCTTATGGACGCACTGCAAAAGCCGGAAAGTCGTTAGCGTCTCTTCCTGATGGTTCAGATAGTGCAGAGTTCCGCCAGGCGCATCGCTTCCCAGCCTCTTATCGAAATCAAAGTAGGTGTGCTGGAGGAAGTCTCGTTCTGTTGTCGTGAGATGGACCGTACCGGTCTCAGCGCTTTCGTGGAGCATCTCAGAGGTGAAAAGCCATACCACATAGGCTCCGGCCTCCCACAGCTCGCCCTGGAGCGATGTGCGCTCTTCCTGCGACTTCATTCCACTCTCCAGGATCCAGTAAGCGATGGGAGTTTCCTTACCCTCTACCCAGCAATCGACCGGGCGAGACAAACGCGAGTCTGCCAGGCGTTTTTCAAGCGTCACCGCTGCGCCAAATACCTCCTGCAGCCGACGGTACAAAACGGCCCGAGCAGCAAGCAAGGTAGGGGACTCCTGGCCGTAGGGACAGTCTCGGCGGCGCTTGTGCGCAAAATACCACCTCCGGACCGCACCGGCTCGCACGGCCACAGGCTGCCGGCACTCCTGGCATAAGAACTGGTTCTCCGCATCGAGAGCGCGTAACTCCGCCAGACGCTCCTGCCACTGGGGATCCAACAGGATAACGAACTCTTCGGTTTTGGCATGGATCGCCTTGAACATGATAGGGACAGTTCGCGAGAGAAGAAGGATAATCCTATTCCGGCAACAGTTCTCGCCTTACGCTGAGAGACGCACTGATATGCGTACTCGTCGCCCCCTGTTTCTTGGTGGCCAGTACTTTCTCACTCGGGAAAGCATTAGATGTTATGACACTATAGGCAGAACATCGCAGATGAAAATACTAAACGTCCGATAATGCTTATTAGTACGGCAGAAAGACTTATAGAACATTGCCCACCTGATGGCTCTCCTTTAGGGGAATTTTCACCCGACGCCTTTGGGGGTCCTGGGAAAGGTCTCGCCAATCGACAACAGATACGACTGCGATGCTGTTCATACGAGAAATTGGAGGCCATTAGGACTCCAATGGGCGAAAGAAGAGAGCCTTCTCATGGCCTAACTAGCAGAGATTATTCGGGAAACACTTGACAAACCAAGCAACCTCCCATATAATTATAACATCTGTTGTTTGAAACGGGTGTTGTGAGGTGAATATGGAAACACCGACGGATGCCGATCTGCGTCTTTTACGCCTGATCCTCGATTTGACTGAGGGGAGACAGGGACGTCCACCTACTCTGGCTGAAATTGCCGTGGCTGCAGGATTTCAAAGCAGCTCACGAGGCAATATCCAGCGTCAGCTTCTGCGGCTCAAGCCGCGGTATGTGACCTGGACCTCTAGTCCACGTTCGCTAATGGTGACCTCTGCGGGGCGCGGGCTTCTGGGCCGAGATCGTTCCCAAGAAGGGGCGATAGCACTCCCGGTCTCAGATGCTCCCCTGGCTCTCCTGGCAAGTGGTGTCACCTGGCTTGCCGATGCCGTTTCGGAAGGCCGGCCGCTCCAGATTCCTTATCCCATAGCCTGGCAGCGCGGTCTTAATCTTCTTGCTGCCGAATGCCTACAACGAGGGGTTACTCCGCCCTGTCATACTCTGGAAGCCCTCCAGTGGTGCCAACGCCCGATCCTCTCCTGGCCTATCTCATTTACTTTTCCCTCCCGATTGCTCGATCAACCGCTGTTGGAAGGGGAGCAACCCACAGAACTCTGCCGCGAGTTGGCCCTTGGTGTCGCCTCGGGAGAGGCAGAGTTTGAACACTGCGAGAACCGGATGCAGCATGTGCGTATGGAAGCCGCTGTGCGCCGCAGTCAGGAAGGCTACGTTGCCTTCCGGCGCTATGTGATCGAGAACCCAGTGGTCACGGAAGAGGGATTGTTGACCGCCTCCTTTGAGTTAGGCCTAGAGCATTTCGGGGGAGAACTCCAGGACATTTACGAACCGATCCCCAGCTACTTTTTTCAGGACGAATCCTTATGGCTGTGTGGGCGATGCGGATGGACGCTGGAGCGCCGGGATGGGCGCCAGCGCTGTGGAGATGATCGGTGTCGTAAGCTGACGGCGAATTTCACACGCGGCACACGCACACTTTCCGCAAAAGCTTCCGAGCACTGGCTGCGCGTTCGGCGTCCCATCCGTCGCTATATTGTTGTTCCCGGTCTCTATGAAGTCGAGGTGTTTCGCCAACTACAGGCATTGCAGTATGACGCAGAACTCTGGCCAGGCTTCGATAGCTACGATCTCCGTATCGCCTTTGTCAATGGCCAGACCTGGGCTGTAGACCTGAAAGATTGGCGCTACCCCCATCTCCTGGCGCGCCATCTTACACCTCTTTCCAGCGAAGGAAACCTCCGCTGGGACAAAGCGTTCTATGTGATCCCCGATGATCGAGTGGCCGATTCTCCGAGCTACCTTAACTCCTTACACAGCGCCACCGAACAACTTGACTTCACGGTAATGGCGATCAGCGAATTTTTGGCCGCAGTACAGACAGAAGGAGAGGGCGTCCATGGCTAGAAACGATTGGCGATCTGCGCTGATGCGCGAGATTGTGGCGCAGGAGCATCATTATGGCCCTCTGGGAATGGCTCGGACGCGCTTTTTGGACGTCGAACTCATCCTGGCGCTCTACTTCCTTTATCTACCCGATCAGGATGCCTCTGGAGCTTGGTCTCTTCTCAATGGCAATGCATTTCCGGCTATAGAGACGCAATCCCTGGATGCCCGCCGGGCGATCGCGCGTACCCGTGTGCTCCTGCGGGAACCGCTTGGGCGCTGGAGTTGGGAACGCCTGTTGCAGCAGTATAAAACCGTGCGCGATCCTTATCCGCTCTTCGCCGTAGAAAAGGGCATCGCCTTAAGACTCTCTCCCGTCCTTCCGGAACGCCTAGAACACTATCGCCACGTTCTCTCCCACCCGGTCGAAACGGCTAAACGAGCCCCGCGTTATGTCTCTTCTGCCGGCCGATACCAGTTCCGGATTGACCGGGAGATGGCAGAAGTTGAGGTTCCTTCTCGTGTGGTCGCCATCCCGGCAGCGCACCCGATGCGCTCTCTGGAAGCCGGAAGGAAACCGGGCGTTACACGCGATCCAATATCGCTCTCCCTATCTGAACTGCGGGCAACGGCAGCCTGGATGGATCTTCATGCTGCTTCGACAGTGTCCGAGTCTCAGCATTGGCAAAGTCGCATGGAGGACGTAGAGCTAGCGCTGGTCAACTCGGCGGGCATATCTCCAGGTGACGGCCTAACACTTGATGGCCTGCTGCACCTGATCGGCATGGTCGGTAGCGGCAAGTCCACCCTGCTCACAGTGATGGCGGTCCACCTGGCGCGCCAGGGACGACGAACCGTCATCGTCATGGGCGATGTCGCTTCTCTGCTGCGCATGGAGGTTATCTTCGAGACCCTACGCTCTGCAGATCCAATGGTATCCGCAGTGCCCCTGGTGGGGCGTTCCACCCGCATCAATCATCTCAACCGGCTGCATAGGGCTGAGGCGCAGGAGGGAGCCTCGCTTGTGCGCGATCATCCAGCCTATAAGATGCTTTCCACCATCTGCCCGTTGGATGGCCTCCGACAGGATGTTCGTCCCATCCCCCTAGGATCGGAGCCTTGCGCGCGGCTGACAGCACTAGAGACCGATCAAGAAACAACCCGACCGGAATCGAACTACGACTGCCCATTTTTGCCCGTCTGCCCAACCCACTATCTAAGCCGTGAGTTGGCAAACGCGCGTATCTGGTTGGCCACCCCTGCCAGCTTGATCACAAGCAGTCCTCAGCCCCCCTTGGTAAGCGAGGAAGGACGGTATGTGGAACTCGTCATGCGCTTTGCCGATGTCGTGCTGGTAGATGAGGCAGATGCGGTCCAGGTCCAATTTGACAGCTACTTTGCGCCGTTTGAAGTGCTGATCGGTCCCAACGAATCCTGGCTGGATCGCCTCGCCCAGCAGGTCGCGCGCCAGATCTACCGCCCGACACGGCCCAGGGTGGGCCGTAACGCCGCGCTAGATCGCTGGCGCACGGTACACAACAATGTCCAGCAGGCGGCGGACAGCCTCTACTACTGGCTCCGCGAGAGCGCCACCACACAGGAATGGCTCGGCGAAACCTACTTCTCCGGAGAACGCCTGCTCCAACGCGTGGAAAAGGAGGTAGAGACTGCCGCCGGCAATCTCTCCGTTTTTGTCGAGGCGCGGGAGGCCTTCGGACGCAGCGCTGCCGGGATGGCACAGGCCCGACTGAGCGAGGAGCCGGTTCCGACAGCCTGGCTGGACGCCCTCCAGCGTCAGCTTTTCTCCGCTGATCCCGCTGCGGCACTAGAGCGTCTGGCCGAATGGCTGCGAAGTGAGGCGGGTCTGCCAGCGACAAAAAAAGAGACACTAGAGTTGTTGGCGCATCATCTTCTCATTGCTCTTATCGTAGGCGTTATGGACCACGCGCTGCAGGATATGATCGCCGGTTGGTCGGCAGCCGAAGAAGAGCTGGAACTGGATCAAGGAAGTGGGGCGCTGTTCTATCGGGCCTCGGATAGTCTGGTGCGTCTGGTCCCGGAACCGCCGATGGGTGGGGTATTGGGGTTTCAATACTTCGATCCGGAGCAAACAGGAAATGGAGAACTGCGATTTTTTCACGCTCGCGGCATCGGGCGGGCGCTTCTCTATCATCTCCATGATGCCTTACAGTTGACAGAGGAGCGGTCTGGGCCGCATGTGCTGCTGACCAGTGGCACTTCCTGGGCGCCGAGCTCCTGGCGTTATGATCTTCATACGCCGCCCCACGCCATTTTACTGCCAAGCCGAAAGGAGCGAACAGCGAAAGTGCGCTGTTTTTTCCGTCCGTTGACCGACCCTGAAAACACATCCCGCTGTCTCTTCGTCTCCGGCTATTCCAATTCGCAGGATCGGCTCCGCAGTTTGCGTGCTATGGTGAAGGCGCTGACCGTCGCCCGCAATGTGGGTCCCAATCGCGGCAGTCTCCTGGAAAAAGAGCTGATGGAACTGGAGCCCTTGCGACGCCGCATCCTGCTGATAGTCGGCAGCTACGAGGAGGCGCGCGCGGTTGGAGAAGCCCTCGCCGAAGCTCTGGGCACACCACACGGACAGGATGTGGAAACACTCATTCCTGACAGTGAAGGCGAGTTGCGTCTGGAGGCAACGCCTGGCACGCTGCTTCGGAGTTTGCTACCTCGCTTTGCCGAAGGAACCGCCCGATTTCTTGTGGCGCCGCTCCAGGCGATCGAAAGGGGACACAATATTCTTGTCGGTCAGCAGGCAGCGATTGGCAGCGTCTACTTCCTGGCCCGTCCCTATCCGCGCCCCGGCGATCCGCAGGCGGCGATCCAGCGCATCAACGCATGGGCTCTGGACTATGTACCCCAACTTAGCACCCCCGATATCACCGCCGCAGGACAGCACCTGCGTGATCAGGCCCGCCTCCGCTGGGACAGGGTTCTCCACGAAGACCAGACCTATCGTGGTCTGCATAACCGCACCCCCCACCTGTGGACGATGTTGGTGCTGGTCTGGCAGTGCATCGGACGCCTGCTGCGCGGCGGCACGTCGGCGCGCGTCCATTTCATCGATGCCCGATGGGCCGAAGTGAGCGGGCACCTGTTGGACGGAGAGTATGACACGGAGCAGACCAGCATGCTCATCGGATTTCGACGTATTCTCCGGGAGGCGCTCTCGGCTCCGAATCCAGCGGACCGCGCCATGGCGGAAGCGCTCTATGGGCCTCTCTTCGAGGCTCTCGACCAGATAGAAGGAGTACATTATCATGCATGATGAACTGCGTATTGCCGCTTTTACTCTCAATCCAGCGGCTGGCGAAGTCGGCCTGGCCGCGCAGGAGATTTCGTTTCCCCTGGAGTGGAAAGCGCCGCTGCTACGTCTGCAGGGCAGTACACGAAATCGGACAGACAAACCCAACACGATCCCGACACGCTCGCTAAACGCGGTGATGGAGGCCCTGCTGCCGATTCTGCTGACGATCCCTGGCCCGATTCGCCTGGAGACAGAGGGACGGCAGAACGAGGACTATGGCGGATCACCCTGGCTTACGACCCGGGAACCGATCCCGCCGAAGCGTCTCTGGCTTATCGTCCAGGCGTGGCTGGAGTGCCTGTATCGCGACGAAGAAGGCTTTGAAGGCGTCAAAAGGGCTCTCAAGGAAGAAGATCTTCGCTGGCAACCCTGCAACAGGCCGCTTTTTCGTGATGTCGCCGAAAATCGCACGATCCAATTGGACAGGCTTGCCTATACCGCCCTTCCCACGCTGATCGCAGAGCAACTGGCCGCCTCTGGTCTGTTTGAGTTCGGGGACGCGACGAGACGCTTCATGCGAGCGCCAGCGCGCAAAAACGGCGCGGAGTTGGTGAGTTGGCCTCCCTTCTTCCATGAAGACAAGCAAGGAGGCCGGTGGGGATGGAGTTATACCGTAAGCATCACGATGCAAACGCACGCCGGCCACCCGCAACCCCGCGTCCACTTTCATTATGGAGTGCGTCGGTGGGAGGGACGCCCCCTGATGAACGACACCAATGTCTATCTGAGAAGTCGGGAAGCGCGTAGCGTGCATCTTTATGCCTCTCAGGGTTGGCTGGGCATGCCACCCGCTTACACCTTCTCGACAGCCCGATTGCGAGGCGCCTATCGCGATAATCGCTATGTGCCGGAATGGACGGACAGCATTCCCCAGATCGCCCAGCGCCTGAATGTCCCGGTTCCCACGGCCGAAGAGGTGGCCCGGGATCCCCGACGCTGGCAGGAGGAATCGGGCGGGGTGATTGCCGCGGTGGTCGCAGGCAATCGAAGTAACCACCCGGTAGGAGCTGGTGTGGGCCTGGATATGCATGAAAGTCTTACCGCCCAAATCGCCGCCGCGACGGAGGCTTTATTACTTCCGTGCCGGCCGCTCACACGGATCAAAACGGCATTGAAGCGGGCGCATCCTCTGATGAAGGATCTGCGCGAAATACCCACCGAAGACCGTTTGCGCCGATTCGTCGAGTCGGTCGGTCCCAAAGCCCGGGTGGAGATCTACTGGCAGACGCAAGATGCATGCAATATGCTGGTAGACAGAGTACAGGCCTTGCTCTGCCGTCCTGCTCCACCACGCCAGAAAGATGCGAAAGGGCGCCTCCGTCCCGTTCCGGACCCGCCGCCGGCGCGGAGGACAGGTCCTCTGACCATTTCCCTCCCAGACGGAGAGAGCCTTGAGATCGTTCCCAGCAGCATCAATGAGATCGGCGGCAATATCTTGCCCGATCCTGGTAAGGAATTGTCCTCCGGACGGGAGCGCTCTGAGTACATTCGCAAGGAAACCGAAGCACGCGCACGCCTCATTCACGAGCGTCTGAGAGAGACGGACATACCTACCCTGGCGCTCGTGGAACTGCCGAACTACCAGGAGGGAGGCGGGCCTGGCAAGCAAGCTTGGCGAGACCCGTATCGCGCCATTCGTCTTGGGCTGGCCAAAGCCAGACGAGTCGTTCAGTTTACCACTGGAGAATCGGAGGAACTGTTGTCACGTTGTGATTCAGCGGTCCGGGATGGATTTCGGCATCTGGGCTACCTACCTTGTCCCATCGGCTTTGAATCACGATCTGCAACGCCATTACCGGAGAAACTTCTGGTCGCCGGGATATGGCAACTGCGCCTTACGAAAAAGAGAGGGTTCCAGCCGATCTACTTCCCTGTAGTTGTAGTCATGCATACTGACCACTGTCAGGTGAGCGCGTGGCTTCCAGATGGCAAAGGGGTACGTCCCTACCACCAGGCGCTATGCGACATCGTGGCAATGGATCCGCAGCAGGTCTCTCGCCAGAGACAGCCAGAGGCGTTGCAGCAGTTACGTCTCTTTCTGGAGCGTGATCTCTTAGATGAGGGAAATGGAGATGTTTTGCTTCTCGCAGTCGCGCAGAACA
>Ga0157374_10002890_pt1 | contig 14403 bp, 12 predicted proteins | sample M25metaG_FD_115308 | JGI IMG/M metagenome (GOLD analysis project Ga0157374, IMG submission 115308) | Miscanthus rhizosphere microbial communities from Kellogg Biological Station, Michigan, USA - M2-5 metaG | ecosystem: Host-associated > Plants > Roots > Rhizosphere > Soil | place: USA: Michigan...
ACTTTGAAAGTTGGTCAAAAAATACTAATTGCCAGTGCCAGGGCCCTAATCCATACTAGCTGTTAGTTAACACACAGGAATGAATTATTTATGAAACAAAAGCTAACAAATACGGGTTTTGGGGCAGTTGAGGTTCTTGTAATCGTAGCCATAGTCTTAGGCCTAGGATTGGGCAGCTGGACAGTATTGCACAAGGATAAAAAGGATCAGGTCTCTCCCATACCGACTAAAACGAGCAGCCAATCAGCCAAACAACCGAACACACAGACGGATTTATCTGAAGGCGGTAAATATTTAGTTATCAAGGGCTGGGGTGTGCGAACGGCCTTACCAGCAGATTTCCAAGGCAAGGTTACGTATACCATAAAAGACGATACCGACCCGGATACTGGTTTGCCGCTGGAGAGTGCTGACATTTTCGTACGTAGCGATGCTTTCAACGCTGATATTTGTAGCATCACAAACACCAGTGTCGGGCCATCGATTAGCGCCGGGACGTTTTACCTGAGATCCGACAATGCCAAACCGTTCAATGCGGCCCGTTACAAGCAGCCGTTTACCGCGAACATATTAACCGACGACACATATTCATACCATATCAGCAACATAGTACCCGATTGTTTAGGAGGCGGCGCCAATGCAGCAAAGTTACAGGAACTCCAAACTGCGCTTACCGATCTAGCCAAAGTCTAGTAAGCCCAATTCGTTACTAACTAATTAACGTAGCGCCGGATAGGCGCGGAGGATTAAAGATGTCTCATTCAGAGGTAGTATCTGATGTGTTGTTAAGTGCGCCCCAAGTTATGGAGGCGGATGACCAATCAAGGTTACAGGAAATTTTACAGATGGGTCGACGCTTTATTGGTCGCGCTACACTTATTCTAAGTATGGCTGCTGGTCCCGCTGTTGCCTTGGAGGCAGAGTCTACCATAGTGCCACAGGCTGCCTATGCCAGTACAACGTTCACAAATGATTATCCTGATATGGATGCAGTAGATTGTCACACGATATACGGTCAATACTCCTGGTGTAAAGGCTCACCTTCAACGCCTACCTCGCCCAGATTATATGACTACCGCAACTGCACAGATGGAGCGGCCTACTGGGTAAATAAGTATACTGGGGCTAATGTGAGTGGCTGGGGAAACGCCAAAGATTGGGACAATAATGCACCGGCATCAGAGGTATATGCGGGCAGTACAAATAATATCGAGCCGGGCGATATTGCCCAGAGTGACGATGGTACATACGGTCATGTTGGTTTTGTTACAAGTGTTACTAAAAATAGTGATGGCACGGTTGCTTCGTTTACGACTGCCGAACTCAACCAGGCTGGAAACGGGGAGTATAACGGCAGTACTTCCGGTGATAAGACTGTCTATAATACCAGGGATGCGGCAGGTAATTTCATCCGTTACGGGTCGTATGACTGGGATCATTTTATTGATGTAAATGGCCTCGGCAAAGGCCTTAATAATGAGAGTCTTTCCGGCGGCGGTACTCCCGCAAATCCAGTTACTGCCGTGTCGAGCCAACAGATTAATGGCACCGAGCATGTTTACTGGGCGACAGCTGACGGTATTGTGCGGGAGTCCTGGTTTGACCCGCAGCAAGGCGCTTTCACCAATACTGCGTGGCGGATTGGGCATAAGGTAACAGCTCTTTCGAGTCAGTATACTTCTAGTGACATGGCCCAGCATATTTATGTAGGGACTGATAACGGCCAAGTGGATGAAATCTGGTGGAGCCCATCATCTGGCGGCTACCATGAATGGACGGCGGCACAGACCGATGGGCAAATTGATTCACTGGATAGCCGGATTGATAGTGGCGGTACGACGCATCTGTATTGGGGGAGTGATAATGGCCATGTCGACGAGACTTGGTTTAATCCAACGCAGGGCGCCAATACCTGGGAGATATCCCATTCCAATTCGCCTGTTTACGGCATGACCAACCAATACACCAGTGATGGTACTGAACATGTCTACTGGGGTAATAATGAAGGCCGGCTGCACGAATCTTACTTTAAGCCTGGGTGGGGACCGTTCACTAACGTTATGGCCCAATTCCCGCAACCGATCAGCGGCCTATCCAGCCAGACCGAATCGGACGGTAGTCAGCACATAGTCTCATCTGATAACGACGGTATCGTCCGTGAGACCTGGTTTAGCTCAACCTCAAACGGTTATAACACCTGGCAGGCTGCAGTACTGGGTTCGGCCCCACATGCTATATCGAGCCAACTGACCCCTGACGGCAATATGCATGCCTATACCGGTGATAATAATGAAGTTGATGAGACTTGGTATCACCCTGGCACCGTTAATACCTGGGCAGCGGCCAGTAATACGCCACCTGTGACTTCTATATCCAGCCAAATAGATAGCGGTGGTACTACTCACCTTTTTTGGGGTGGAAACGACGGATTAGTGCGCGAGACCTGGTTCCGGCCTGGCACAGTAAATAGTTGGACACTGCCTACTTCGTCATAAGTATTTCAACGTAGGCCGATCGATGTTACTTGCGCAGAGTTTTTATGGGGTGAAAGAGAATGCGCAGGTTGCGAGCGTTGGGCGGGAGCTCGGGGGTGAGGCTGGCCCAAATGTAGCTGGCGGGCACCGTGCGGCGGTGCTGGATTTTGAAGCGTTGGACGGTTTTTTTGGGCAGCAGCCAGAGCATTTTATAGTAGCCATGAATGGCCGCCCAGCTTTGGGCGCGCCAGGCGGCCCTGACAATGAACGCGAAATAGGCGACGGTAAATCGCGGCAGAATGCGAATAAATACGGTAAAGGGGGCGTTTTTCCAGAGCACCCACGGCAGGTTTTTCATAGCCTGATAGGTGGTAAAACCTTTGATTTTACTGCTGGTAGCACCAATCTGGTGGTAGGCCACGGCTTCTGGTACGTAACGAACCTTCCAGCCGGCTAGCTGGGCCCGAAAGCTGAGGTCAACGTCCTCGTAGTAGGCAAAGAAATCCTCATCGAACAAACCAATTTGCTCCAGCATGCTAATGCGATACAGGCTGGCGCCACCGCTGGCTGCGAAGATTTGGACGCGGTCGTCATATTTGTCGCTAACGGGCTCGCCGCGGCCGCGCGGATACGGTAAGCCCCACACGCTGTATTCCTCACCGGTACTGTCCAGGTGTTGACGATTTTGATCCATTAACTTGCAGGTGGCAATGCCGGCATCGGTGTTGATGACTAAGTTATCGACCAGATTTTTGAGCCAATCCTTGTCAGCAATAGCATCGTTATTAAAAAGGGCTACGTAGTCATCGCCGTCCTGAATAGACTTACGGATACCCCCGTTGACGCCGCCAGCAAAGCCTTTGTTTTTGCGGTGAATAACAAGCTCGATTTGCGGATAGTGAGATTGTAGGAACTCCAAAGAACCGTCCTTCGAGGCGTTTTCGACGACGATAATCCTCGCCGGCAAACTTTGGGCTAACAAAGAATCCAGACAGTCGCCAAGTGAGTCCATACCATTCCAATTGGGAATCACAACTGATACTCGTGGTACGGCTTGCTTTTTCATAACCTAATCATACCTTATTACAGGTGCGAAGCAGCCAAGGCAAAAGCGGCAACAGTTTGGGCAGATACGGGCAGCCGGCTGCGGAGCATTTGACGGTATAACTCTCCAAATTTTCCAGCGACAATTTGCATATCCTGCTCAGTTGCTTCACGTTCCATATCACCGGTGCTAGGTTCCAGCCCGGTAGCAAAGAAGATGTGGTCCTGTTCATTCGAGACACCAACAGACGGGTACAATACGCCGATTTGCACAATATGGCCGGCGCGTCGATTAATCTCGTCTTGAAGTTCGCGCTGTGCTGAACCTATTAATCCGAGGTCGGGCTCAGAAAAGCCACCAGGTAATTCCAGTGTTTCAGGAACTGCCCTTTGGCCGATTGCCCGGACATTCGGTCTGCTTTGCCGCACCAGATACGTGGTCTCATCATCTTCAATGGCTACAACATGAACGCAGTCTGGCACTACTAGGCCATGATATATAGCCGATCTGCCGTCAGGTAAAAGTAGGGTAGTTTCCCTATAGCCATAAAAACGATTATCTAAAGGATTATCACCTTTGGGGTATATTCTTTCACCAGTAACTTTCCACATAGACATAAGTATAAGTTATACCATCGTATCTTAGCAGAATCAAATTATAACGATATAGCCTTGCTCAGGCTTCTGCGCTTGTGACTTCGACTTCTTGGGCAGATTCCTCTATAATACTTCCAAAGTATGCGGCGTATTTCACGTATTTTCACGAAGCAAAATCGGGCTTTGCTCGCCGAGCTGGTTCGGACCGACTTCAAGCTTCGCTACCAGGGATCGGTATTGGGTTATGCCTGGTCGCTGCTGCGCCCGCTTTTTTTGTTTGCCATTTTATATGTTGTGTTTACCAGGGTTTTTACACTCGGTAAGGACGTTCCGCATTACCCGGTCTACCTGTTACTGGGCATAGTTGTTTGGAACTTTTTTGCTGAAATGACTGCCCAAAGTTTGGGTTCAATTGTGGATCGAGGTGATCTGATTCGTAAAATCCGTATCCCGCGCTGGATTATCGTGCTGTCGGCCAGTTTGTCGGCCCTTATTAGCTTCCTGCTGAACCTAATAATTGTCGTCGTGTTTATTTTTATAAACCATGTAGATCTGCTCAAAAGCGGGCTATGGTTGCCGCTTATATTGCTGGAGGTCTACATCTTGGCGCTGGGGGCTTCACTGTTTTTGGCGGCCGCTTTCGTGAAGTTCCGTGACATTCGCTACATCTGGGAAGTGATTATGCAGGGGGCGTTTTATTTGACACCAATTATTTATCCGTTGTCCCGCATAAAAAGCCTGGCATTTCAGAAGATTTTACTGCTTAACCCCATGGCGCAGGCAATACAAGATGCCCGCTATAGCACAGTGACGCACCAGACGTCCACGGTATATAAGTTGTTTCATGGTGGCTGGTACGAGCTAACACCTTTCGTGCTGGTTGGTTTAATCTTTGTGGTTGGTGTGTTGTATTTCCGAAAAGAATCACGATATTTCGCGGAGAACATTTAGTTATGGATGATGAACTTGCAATCACCGTTCAGGAGGTCAATAAAACCTTCAGATTGCCGCACGAAAAGCAAAATTCGGTAAAAAGTTTACTGGTCAACTGGCGGCGCAGCGACCGTGGTTACGAAAAGCAGCAGGTACTAAACGGTGTCTCGTTTGAAGTCAAAAAAGGCGAGTTCTTTGGCATTGTTGGGCGTAATGGCAGCGGTAAGAGTACCTTGCTGAAGCTACTGGCAGGTATTTACTCGCCTGATTCCGGCATTATAAAGGTACAAGGCTCGTTGACACCGTTTATTGAGCTGGGTGTAGGGTTTAATCCCGAACTAACTGGTCGTGAAAATGTGTTTTTGAACGGCGCACTGCTGGGATTTAACCGCCAGGAAATGGGTAACATGTATGACGATATTGTGAAGTTTGCCGAGCTGGAGCGTTTCATGGACCAGAAGCTAAAAAATTATTCGTCTGGCATGCAGGTACGCCTGGCGTTCTCGATAGCCATAAAAGTAAACAGTGATATTTTGTTGCTCGATGAAGTCCTGGCGGTTGGTGATGCAGCCTTCCAAAAAAAGTGTTTTGATTATTTCCGCGAACTTAAGAAGAAGAAAAAGACAGTCGTTTTTATCAGTCACGACATGAACGCAGTGCGTGAATATTGTGATAACGCCGTGCTTATTGAACGCGGCAAGGTGATTGCCGCCGGTGCGGCCGACGAAGTCGCTCAGGAATATACCAAACTATTCCTGAATCAAACTACCGCTCAAACCGAGAAAGGGGCACGCTGGGGTACCGGTGATATTACAGTCAAACAGGTTAAGACAGAGCTCGGTGAGCAAGATGTGACGGTTACTGTTACGTACGAATGTAAGTCGGACGTCGAGCAGCCAGTCTTTGGCCTAACTATTCTAAGTCCGGTCGGAACCCGTATCTTCGAATCAAATACTAAGTGGCAACATATCAAGACCGACAGCTACAAAAAGGGCGAAAACATCGAAACTGTCTGGCGAATACCCAATATATTTACGAACGGCACCAACTATGTTAGTGTGGCCGTAGCAAATACGGATGCTACGGAATTCTTTGACTGGTGGGATGAGGCAAGCTCATTTGTGATCGATAAAGACGAAGTCACCACCGCCGTTACGTTAGCCACCCATAAAATAGGAGTCCACAAAGTCCATGCTAAATGATGTCCACGACAAGACGATAGACGAACAGGGCGAGCGGATGGTCCCGGCTTTCCACAAGGGTGCCCTGGTATACGGTGAGCACATTACCCGTTATGAGTCGGTAGCAGACCTGGTGCGTGGCAAAGTTATCTTGGACATTGCCTCGGGTTCAGGGTATGGGTCATACATTATGGCTGAGCACGCCAAAAAAGTTTATGGTGTGGACGTTGACCAATCATCGGTGGACTACGCTAGCCGTAACTATAAGCATGCCAATATTGAATATCGGATCGGCTCGGCCGAGGAAATTCCCCTGGATGACAACTCGGTTGACGTGGTGGTGACATTCGAGACGCTAGAACATATTCAGAACTATGAAAAATTTATACAGGAAATTAAACGAGTCACAAAACCTGACGGCTTTGCAATTATTTCGACACCAAACGACCCGGAATTCCCGGAGGATAACCATTTTCATCTGCACGAGTTCCAAGAAAAAGAGCTGGAAGAACTCCTTAAAAAATACTTTAAATACACGGATTTTAGTTACCAATACACTTGGTATTACACGGCGTTGCTTGATAAATCACCGGCCGACCAGGAATGGCTCAAGCCGCTTAATACCTACAATGTAGCCCCCGTCAAAAACGACAAAGCGCTGTATTTCATGGTTGTCTGTTCGGATTCCAAACTACCAGCCGATGCTAAGATCAAAGAGTTAGCTGCTATTTCGGAGCACTATTCAGCGCGCCAGGCACAAACCGAAATAAAGCGTGTCAAGGCAATGGAAACAGAACTGGATTCTGCACAAATTGCACTTGGTAAAGCGCGCGACGAATTACAAAATCTGTACAGCTCCAAAGGTTGGCACTTCCTTTCAAAAGTCTATGCCGTGAAGGCGAAATTTAGCCGACGAGCTCGCTAAATAAATCCTCTACCTGGGCATCGAAAGCCTTAGAATTGAACTGTTTGGCGCTTTGCTGCGCGTTACTTGCTAGTTTTTCAAGCTGTTTCCGGTCAAGGTTCACAACAGCGGTAGTTTGCTGCCGTAATTCATCAAGAGTATCCCACAAATAGCCATTTTCGCCAGGGACTACCGATTCCTTTTGACCGGCTGAATTGATGACAATCGGGATTGCACCAGTAGACATAGCCTCGACGGTCGAAATTCCAAAGTGTTCCTGTTTTTCTGGGTGTTCGTTCGGATCAGAGCCAAAGCCTGTTGCGTGCCAGTAGATGCTTGCCTGATTGTAAAGCGTGTTTAGCTCGCTAAATGGGGTATTAAAGTGGAAGAAAACCGGTATACCATTGGCAGCCTTCATGAGCTGCAAAATATATTTGAGCGCACCAACATCCTCGGCCACACTGCCGGCTAGGTGCAACTGCCAGCCGGCCTTATGCAGATCTTTCATTTCTGCAAAAGCCTGCACCAAAGCGTCTTGGCGTTTATGATGGCTTTCGCCGTCATTGGCAAAGAATCGCCCGACATGTAAAATGACTTTCTCTTTGGCTATGCCACGGGTCAGCATGTTCTCGCATATCGGGTAGAGAATACTGCTTTGTTTGTGCCACAGGCTTTTTATAAAGCTTTGGGTGTAGGCAGAATTAGCAGTTATGAGACTGTAGGTGTCAATTGGGTTTTTGCGGGCTGGGTGCAGGATGAGCCGGCTCAGGAAGTTTGCTACTACAACATAAGCCCGTTTTAGGGCGGAGGCACTGTATTGGGAGCCTTTCAGGCGTTGCGGGAACATGCACATATAGACACCATTTTTCGTGGGTGATGGCAGATTGCTTTGGTAGCAGTTATTGATAAATACATCGAAATTTTGTTTACGAATAGTTTGGAGAACCCGGTGATCCAGGAAGATATTACGAACGCGGCCCGGCAACGGTACCCGACGAAGCAGCTTGAAAAACAGAGTATGAAAGTCCACCAGTATAACCTGGATGCCGTCTAAATTGAGTTTAAAATAAGCCGACAGATCATTCAGATCGACTTTTTCGTGGGCTACTAAATAAACCTGACACTTCAGGTCTCGCTGCAAACTTTCTGCCAGTGCCAGGCAAACTTTCTCGCCACCACCTTTACTCGACAGGTACGGATTATACAGTGCAACTTTTTTCATATTGTTTCCTCCCGAAGTAATTTCCAACGTTTTGCCAGCATGATCGGTGTCAGCCACAGGGCGCCACATAGTATCTTGATCCCCAGCCATAATGCTTTGGCGGCTGGTTTGCGGCCCGAACCGTGAATGGTGGCCTTCCATACATCACGGATCTTGTAGAGCACATGGTCACGACCAACTTTGGCAAACGCCTTCAGGACGACTTTAAGACTGGCGTGCTTTATCAGGACGAGCAAACGGTTTCGGCTGACGTAGTAAATAAACACTGGTGATTGCTCACCGCCGCTCGACCCGGAAGTATGATGATAGGCGACGGACTCGGGGGCATAAACATAGCGCTTATTAAGTTTCTGGCCACGCCATGACAGATCACCATCTTCCCAGTATAAAAAAAAGTGTTTATCGAACAGACCTACGTCATGTAAAAATGAGCGAGTAAACAACGGACTGGCACCACAGAAGGCGGTTACCTCTACTTGATTATTGAATTCTGGATCGTCAACGGGCTGGTTCATGCCGCGCTCTACATTTGGCCAGTCGCTGTTCGGTAAAAGTGTCGAGCCGGCATTGTTGATAGTTTTTGACTCGGCATAGACCAGTTTTGGTACCACGATGTCGGCCTGCGTTTGCTGAGCGGCGGCTACGAGCTTTTCCAGCCAGTCTGGAGCTAGTTCCAGGTCATTGTTGCAAACCACTATATACTCACCGACTGCTTCCCTAAAGCCGTAATTGTTGCCACCAGAATAGCCGTAGTTTTTACCGGTTTCAATCAGGCGGGCATTGGCAATATGTTTACTCTCGAAATAATCTACCGAATCATCAGTCGAGCCGTTGTCGACAAATAAAATCTCAATTTTATCCTGTGGATAGGTTTGTTTGGCAATAGTATCGAAAAAGCCATCAACGAATCGTTTGCCGTTCCAGTTCAAGACGATAATTGATACAAAAGGATACTCAGGCGACTTTTTGGAAGACTTTTGGTCGAGCCGCTGATCACGTGAAGTCTGCATCCTACTATAGTACAAGATATGAGGTTAGGCGAACAGGTAAGTATGCCATTCTATGAGTTTTTCATCGCTAAACAGTACGTGTAGCCAGCTTGCTGGAAATAAATCTTATAACATTCCTGGCGAGCCTTGGCGTAATCGGCCGGCACAAGCTCTTTCATAGTTGGTGATAAGAGCAGCTGGAAGCTAGAGTCACCCCTTAGGCCTTGTTCCTGAGAATGCAGACCACCCATGAACATGATCTCTGGATTTTGCCAAAAGCCGGCATGCGATAGCGCTGTTGGCTTGCTGGCAGCAACGCGGCGAGCAACTTGCTGTTGATCCTGGAGGCTAAGGCGCTGGTAGTTTGGGCTAAACGAAAAATGTTGCTGGTAAATGCCCAGTAACACCACGATTGCTACAGTTAAGGCGGCCAAAGCATGCATTGATCGCCACAATGTAGTCCTTCGATGAAATACTGGTTTACCAAAGGCCGTCGCGAACGTCGCGGCTATAAGCATGCCAGAAACCGGTACGACATAGCGCGCGAAACCACCATTAGCTATTAGGAACCACCAAAGTAAATAAAACACCACCGAAAGCCAGATATATGCCTGGGCAGTAAGACTGGAAAGTAAATTTTTACGCCGTATGTAAAGCGCTACTACTACTGCCACAGTAAGCAGTATCATGAATACTAAGCCGAGCTGTATGGTGGAGCCGAGCAAGTCGTACTTCTGATGTATGGAAGGCGCCGTACCGTTGGTTCCTAAACCACTGCCAGTGGTCTTGAAGAATTGAATATACTCCCTCCAGTTATGAACATAGGCGTGCAGACCACCAAGTTGTAAATACTTAAATATTTCGATACCACCAAGCGGTATCGCCACGCCAATGCACCACCTAATAAAAGGCGGCAAGGCTGTCCGAATCTGCCGCCAATGCCGACACACTTGGATGAACAAGATAAGCGAGCCTGCTAGCGGCAAAAAAAGCATGATAGCTTTAGCCAGGACCGTCAGGCCACCAAACATACCAGCCAACCCATACCGACGCTTTTCCCAGGCAATAAATGAGGCGAGCGCGAAAGCAATTGCCGGAAATTCACCCAGTACATCAAGTCTAAAAGTAATAGGCAATGCCAGAATGAGTAAGATCGAGGCCGCCGCAATGATAGCCAGTAATGACTTCGTATGCATATAAACGTACCAGGCCACCAATACCATAACTGCAACGTAAAAGGCCATTATAACCAAGCGTGCCTGGATAACACCGACGCCAAACAGCTTAAATACCAAAGCTATCGGGAACAGAACCGATGGCCCGGTGGATACATAAGGATCAAATATCTTGTTTACGCCACCCCACATAGTACCTTGTGATGCGTACACACCGTGCAGTGCAAGATTACGTGCGGCCTGTAAGTCCCAGCCTTCGTCGAACGTTAATGGTTGGTGTAATAGCGACCGACTAGCCAGTATCAGGTAAAAGCCAACCACTAATCCAACACCGATTATGAGGGCTAAACGGTGCTTGGGTAATAGGACGGCCGCGAGCCATTTCCAATATGTTTGGGCAGCTTTCATTAAGCCAGTGTAGCATGAGCGGATTAAAGCGAAACTTCTGTCAGCCGTTCGCAGTTAGTTATTTACGGGCGTGCCGTTAGCTGCTGGTAAGTCGCCGTCGCTAACTTGCATCACCTCACTGAAGTGGTAATCTAGCCCGACAAATACGTAATAGTTACCGAAGGATCGTTTAACGTTGGTGTTTTGAATAATATAGACAGTGGGCCCGGAGCCTCGCAGCAGTGTGCCCTCGGCAAACCAGTTAACCGGCCAGGTAATTGGTAGTTGATCATCGCCGGCAGTGGCTATTTCAACACTGGACTGCTTAAAGCCGTGGCTCAGGAAAATTGGCAACGATGTCATGCTGTGCCGTTCGCCGCCGATTATGTAGTAAACGGTGGGGCTGTTGGCATCACGGATCATTGTTCCGTTGGGGTGAGCGGCCATGGTGCTGTCGTAGGGACTACCCGTGGCGGCAGGAAGCTGGCTGTCGCTGACTGTCAAAACCTGACCTATGCTGTAGCCTAGCCGGGTAAAGTTCGCCCAAGTATCCAGCGACTCTTTTGTTAAGGTTCCATTAACATTTTGCAGTACATAGATCGTTGGGCCGGATCCTTTTACCAAAGTTCCTTCCCTGAACTGTAGGGGGGCGGGGTTGTTGGTATGGGTAGTATCGGCGTCGGTGGCTGACATAAGGTTCAAGTCACCCTGAGTAGCTATTTTGAGCCGGCCCATATCATAGCCCCAGCTTTGCAGGACGGCTAGCGAAGTTGCATACTGGGCTTTACCGTTGGTAATTAAGTAAACTTGCGGGCTGTTTGCCGGTCGGACCAGGGTACCGTCGGGGTGGGCAATACTGAGCATGCCACTGGTGGTTGACCCAAAGCCAAAGGTGTTTTCGAATAGATTTACGAAGTTTTGGTTGCCAGGGAAATGTGGTGTGTACACGTACATAGCCGCGGTGGCACCATTGGTGAGCGACACACTACTGCCATCAATGCTGGTTAGGCCGTCAAAGTAGGTCGGTGTGTTGCCTTTGCAGCGAGCCCGATAGCCCTGAGTCATCAAAAAACTGTAACAGGTGGGCGGATCGTCGGAGTTATCCCAGCGATCACCGGGTTGCGGCGAGTTGGTTAGTTGCACGTTCCAGTTCACATTACCTTCGGAACGCTGCTCCCAGAATCGTAATTTCCAAGCTGCGACCACTACCTGGCGGGAAAACCCAACGTCTTCGGCCCGATTAACACACGTGCCATTAACACTGGTTACCGGATTACCGTTTAGACTATATAGTTCAAAGCCGGAATAGTTATAGGTTGTGCCACCGTCAGGGCAGCCATTACCCATGGCACCGGAGTAGCGGAGGTTCGAGCAGCCCGCGCTGCCGGTAACAAGTGACTGTTCCTTTTGCAGGGTGGTAATAATGACCTGGGGGTTCAGGCCATAGCCAATAGCCGCATCATAAATAACGTTACCGGCCGAGGTATCCCCGCCGTAGGTGAAGCTGGTACTCGGGGTGTAGCCGGTCGGATCGGGCGCCCGAAAACCATTGTTAAGGCTAATACAACTACTTGGGTAACGGTTAAGGAAGGCGTCGATACCGCTGGCGCTCATGGTTCCGGTGTTATCAAACATGGAATCGCTAATAACCATATTCTGATCAAAGGCCAGTGCTTTTGGTGCATAAGCGAGCACAGCAGTGCTAACTAGCAGTAAAGCTGTAAAGAGCTGGGTGATGGCTTGAAGGCGCTTTTTCATTGACTGACAACTAAATTAGTAGGATCAGTAGCACTTGCGGTTTGGCCGTTGAGCGTAGCGGTGGCAGTGATTTTCCAGGTACCAGCTGTTAGATAACTGCCAACTGTCCAGCCACTCCAGTAAGCAGCTCCCGAGCTGTCAGTCTTTTTTTGGCCGAGTGATTTCGTCGTCCCGTTTTGCGTAAATGTAATGTCGCACGTTGCCCCAGGGGAAGTATTACAAACAGAATCCTCAGTATTTGGCGTAAAGCCACTGGCACTGATTTGAGCAGTATGGGAACTGACAAATTGGCCGCTAGGAGTTTTCGGTGCCGCACCTGAAGCTGGTTGTAGTGTGTCAGGAGATTTAGCCGAGCCAGTGCCACCCTGTAAGGAGTTGGTTGTAGATGTACTGCCACTGGTAGCAGGAAGGTTTGCGTTGGACTGTTTGGTGGCGTTAGAGCTTTGGTTAGCCGAGAGACTAACGCTTTTGGCGTTTTGTTTGCCATGATGACTAACTATCAAGAAGGTGCCGCCAATAAGTAGGATCGCCGCAAGCACACCGGCACCAAGCAGGTACGGTTTACGGCTTTTCTTCTGAACTGTCTTAGTGTGCATATTGTACATTTTTATGTTTTTCCTTACATACAGTTTATCAGGCTTATGTTAATGAAATCAAGCTAGTAAATGTACAATATGGCAAAGGTATGACGGTAATTAGCCTCTAAAACTATGCAGAATTACCGCTTTGGCTTATGCTAACTAATAGTTTATGAAACAGTTGCTGCAGTCAATTCAGAAGAAACTGATGACATTACCAACGTGGGTATGGTCTAACTGGGTGATGGCTGCCGCCTTCGCGCTTATAACGCTCCTGACCCTGAGCGAGGTGCTCATCGTTCATCATTCATCTTTCTTTGTGAACCTGGATAATGTCGATCAATTTTATACCTGGTATCAGAAGCTGGCAATTGCCATACACCACGGCTATCTACCTGTTTGGAATGCCAATGTTTATGGCGGCCAATCGTTTGCCGGCGAGTTACAGCCAGGGGTGTTCTATCCGTTAAATCTGTTATGGATGCTACTGTTTGGCAGTGTGCATGGCATATCCGAAAACGCACTCAATTTTTTGGTGGCTATCCATTTCTGGTTCGCCGCTTTCGGCGGCTACCTGCTTATTAAAGCTCTGGGAGCCCGCAAATGGGCAGCTTTCTTGGCCGGGCTGACGTTTGCTTTTTCAGGAGTGCTAGCCACTAGGTCAAGTTCCCAAGCAGTTATTTTCTTTGGTTTAACGCTTTTGCCGTACCCCCTATTATTCTTAGTCAAGTACCATAACGAGCTAAAAAAACGCTGGCTGGTATGGAGCGGCATTTTCTTAGGATTACTGCTGTTGGTAGGACATATTGAGCCATTTTTCCATGCCTTACTAGCGCTGGCAATTTTTGAAGCTGCCTATATATACAAGGCCTATACTGGCCCGCGCTCGTTAGCAGGTTCCGGCTGGAAAGCGCTAAAAAGCCTGGTGCTGGTTGGCCTAATTGCCGGTGTGGTTGCCGGCCCGCAGTTATGGGTGAGTGCCCCCTACCTAGGTAATAGTTACCGCGTACAGGCCGATGGCTACGCTGGACCGGGCGAGAAGATCAGCTACGGTGAGTTTGCCAAGTCCTTCAACGTCAACCCGCACGAATTCGCCAATCTGTTGGACCCAGTCTCGTATCCAATTCGTGACGGCAATACTTTATTCATCGGGCTGGTCCC
>Ga0157374_10002891_pt1 | contig 14396 bp, 17 predicted proteins | sample M25metaG_FD_115308 | JGI IMG/M metagenome (GOLD analysis project Ga0157374, IMG submission 115308) | Miscanthus rhizosphere microbial communities from Kellogg Biological Station, Michigan, USA - M2-5 metaG | ecosystem: Host-associated > Plants > Roots > Rhizosphere > Soil | place: USA: Michigan...
AAGGAAGGTGGCTTCCCACCCTAAACCGCAAAGAGGCGCGGTTTAGGATGGGGCACCCGCTGGGGAACGGTCGGCATCCGGTCAGGCCCGAACGGGGCGGTCGTGATCGCCGCGGAGATGGCGGACGTCGTCGGGGATCTGGACCGGGGTGTCGTCGGCCGAAAAGTTTTTTTTAACCTCAGGCTGAGCACGAAGCGCGTTGAGGGATTCGACAGCGAGAACCTGTTGCGAGAAGACATGGCCAAACTGGCGGGCTGCCTGGTGGGCAACGTTTTCGAGGAGAGGCAGCGTGACATCCTCGGGGATCTCGAGATTGAGGCTCGTCACTGGTTTGTCGGTGATGCCGCAAGGATTGATGAGCTGGAAGTCGCCAAGATCGGTGGTGACGTTGAAGGCGAATCCGTGGGAGGTGATTCCGCGCGAAACGTGGATGCCGATGGCGCCGATCTTGCGTTCGCGAGCGGGGCCGGGCTGGTTGTCGTGAAGGCCGCACCAGACACCGGTAAGTCCCGCGATCCGGGCGGCACGGACGCCGTAGACTCCGCAGAGGCGGATGAGAGCTTCTTCCATCATGCGAACAAAGTCGACCGGGCCGAGGCGGCCGCCCTTGGCGTTCTGCAGGCTGCGCAGATCGAAGATGGGATAGCCGACGAGCTGACCCGGGCCGTGGTAGGTGACATCGCCGCCGCGATTGATCTCGTGCAGGGTGACGCCGCGGCTCAAAAGAAGTTCATCCGAGGCGAGGACGTTGGAGCGGGTTGCGTTGCGCCCCAGGGTAAGTACCGGAGGGTGTTCGAGAAGGAGGAGGGTGTTCTCGATGTGACCTGCGAGACGCATCGCTGCGACTTCTGCCTGGAGGAGGAGGGCGTCGTCGTAGGTTACGCGGCCGAGGTAGAGGTACTCGATCATCGCTTCTTCAATTGTATGGATTCAGCAGATTCAATGCTGGGGAGCGGGCTCGAAGATTCCGGCGAAGTTGGACTTTACGCGAAGAAAGACAAGGAGCCAGAGCAGGCTGACGACAGCCGCCATCGGAAGGCCGGACGGAGCCATGGTGATGTGGATGAGGTCGATGTTGATGATCATCCCGGCGAGTACGGTCAGGGCCAACGGTACGTAGCGATTGATGAGAAGCAGGATGGCCGGAGCGACCTGGAAGAAGCCCAGCGCGAGGACATAGTGGGATGCGGTCAGGGCGTTGGTGAAGTCTGCGAGAGGGCCTGGGGGGAGGGGTGGGTTGGGAAGGAAGTGAAAGAGCATGTTGGATCCGAAGAAAACGAAAATGAGGCCCAGCAGGTAGCGGGCGATGGTTGCGGCAATTTTCATAGGAACTCCAGATTGGGATGGGGTCGTGTGCTCTCAAAAGTGGATGATGCCGGATGACCGGTTGATTCAGCAAGAACGGAGAGTCTCAGGTGAAAAGCGAGCAGTGGTGGCCGGGGCGGACACCACTGCTCGGGACGGCAGCGATCGGCGCAAGGGCTCGATCATCTGACGCAATGGGTTGGATCCGCCTTCCCCGGGCGTGCCAACCCGTTTCGGACTAGCACCCATGGAGTGTGGTTGCCAGTCCCTTGGATTCCCCAAAAGGCAAGGTTGCAAAGGGAATCCAAACTAAAACTTCGGGTTAAAAAAAGACGTAAATACGGTGAATGAAGTCGATCTCGATCGCGCCCGGACGAGGTGCAGGGCGGCTGAAATACAAACCAGCGCTCAGAGGAATTCGGTGATCTGAGCTTTGTACTTGAGGGGGCAGCTAGAGGAGGGTGGGAGGACCGCGAGACGGATTGGGGCCGTCCAGATCCTGTATGTGCAGGGTGACTCTGGAGAGAGATTGTCTAACGATGGGTGCGGGCGCTGGAATGAGAGCGAAGGACGGATCAACGCTGATTCTCTTGCCGCGCAGGCGATGCGTGCGATGGGCAGGCGAACGATGCGGGGGTGCAGCGAGGACGGAATCGAGCGAGAAGTTGCGAACTTGATTCTGCTGGTCGTCTGCAAGGGCCTGCGCAGGTACACGACAGGAAGGCGTACTGACCCGGCTGCCAAAGGCCCTGAGGCCAAATGGAGAAAGCAGCGAGATCAAGAGCAGAGCTCTGACGATGCGTCGGTTCGCCTTCATGGTAAGAGCTTCGAGTATAACCAGCGGAAAAACGTTTTCGCAATGTCTGCTTTAAAACAATTACGAGAGAGAGGATTACGCGGATGCAGTTACGGCTACTCATTACTCTTGAATCAGTTGACACGAGGGGCCGGGCCTTTGATGATCCCTTTAGAGTGACGCAGGAAGAACTCTGCCACGAGGACCACTCGGATGAAGCAGGCTGAATTCAGGAAGGTGTCGGGTGACGCCGATCATCAGGATGCGATCAGTGCAATGGTTGGAGGACTGATCGCTAAGCGTGGCTACTACTCCGTGATCGATGAGTTGGTGGCCGCCGTGTACAACCTTGGGGAGATGTCACTGGCGGACCCCGATAACAGCGAGAAGATGCGCGATTTCGATATGTGGGCCTACGCGGTGAGGGCGGCAATCGTGAAGCACGACGGGGAAAACACCTTCGAGAGCCGGATCACAGAGTGGGACCGGCTTCTGACGAGGCGGATGGGGATCGCTCTGGGCTAGTTCCGCGGTCAAAACCCGCACTGGGCGATCCTCGCGAGTTTACAAGTATCAGAAGACATTGTATTTATCATGAGTCTCGAAGTGATGTGATTTAGCTCACATCCAAGCGACCGACCCTGTGGGACCATCGCAATGTAGCGAAGTACTGGGCCGGGGTTGTCCCATTTCCCTCCTATCTTTGCTTGCCGTTTTTCCCCGCACGACCTTGAAAAGCGAACAAAGAAACTACCAAGCCTTTGCCGGCTTGTTGCCTGGCAGCTCGCCAGGCGAAGGGAAAGTTGTGTCCACCGGCGTGGCGCAGTACATGTGTGCTTATTTCCCGGAGGTTCAATGAAAGTCTTCACCAGAATTTTTGTACTCGATAGCCTTCGCGCCACGTTCGACGACATGGAACAAGCGCGGGCAAATGATGTCGAGCGTTTCGAAATGGCAGAGGAGGCCGCGGTAAGAGGCCGACAAGTTGCGAGCCTTCAGTTATGGATAGACCTCCCTGAGAATCGAACCGGTACGCCGACAGCATGAGTATTCAACCAGCTCGTCCCATGCTCAAGGTCCTGCGCGATGCGCTTTGCAAACTGGAGTGCTCTGTCACTCCGGAAACACGGGACCTTGCCGATCTGAAACGCATTCTGCAGCGACGGATCGCCGAGATCGAATTAACAACAAACACCAAATCCACTGGTAGGTAATCGTACCTTGGCGATACATTCTGATCACAATTTGCTCGACTCGCTGCGCGCGGTGCTGCGCCGGTTCGAGAACGACCAAGCCCACGACGCGCAAAGCGTAGCTGATTTGAAAAGGATTCTTCGCGCGCGGATCGCGGAGCTGGAAGCCGCGGAGACTTCGCGTCACAACTCGCGGATGGGCAAGAGGGCGGACTAGTGCACCCTTCGTCGATTGCGGATGCTAGATCCCGGCATGGGCTAGAGGCCGCGACCGGAGCTGAACACCCGCCTTGCGGCGAGCGCGCGCTCGACGATGAGCCACTCTACCTGAACCTCTGCGCCCGCCGAAGACTAGCCGACCGCCTCGACCTCTCGTGACTTGCGTGTAAGGTCCTCTTCGCAGTTCAGACGAAATTGGCACGCGATCCAGTTCATGCAGTGCGGGTTCCGGCATATGCACTCGCAGGCGACAAGATCTGGCGGTACGTCCTGGACGACCTGACTCAACATCCACCGCCATATTCCCATGCGATCCGAGTTGGACATGTTCGGTTCAGAATGACCTCCCTTCCGGGAACACGCTGTGATCTCTCGCACATCTTCGGACTCAAGGACCTGCCACCATCGTCAGACCGTGTGGGCAAAGTCAGCGCGTTTTCTGTTCACGGCTGGCACGGTGTTTCTAGGCGAACCATCAGAGACCGGCTCGGCCATCTGTCTTAATATCTCTGACCTCCGTCGGCTTCTCCTCCACCGCCTAGAAGTGCTGGAGGCTGCGTTGCTCCATCTCGTAAAGCTCAAAGCAGCGCAGCTAAGGCACGAAGAAGGTCATATGCAGTCCTTCAATTCATTCCTGCTTCTCTATACGTTGCGCGGCATCGCCGTGGAGATCGAGCGGGTCGACCCCGGCAATTCCGCATTGACGCAACTCCGGTACTTTATCAACCAGAAGGCCGCAGAACTCGCAGGGGATACACAGGCCGAACATCAGAGTGTGCCGATGCCAGGAGCCGCATGAGCATTCAGCCCGATCGCGATTTGCTTGAGGCTTTGCGCGCCGCACTCTACAAAGCCGAGGCCGACCGGCGCCCTGAAACGACTACTCTCACGGACCTCAAGCGCATTCTCCGAATGCGCATCGGCGAGCTCGAATCTAGCGCGCGCATGGTGGTTCCAAGATGAGTTCTCCAGCGCCCAAGCCTCCCATCGGATTCGATTCGCTCAAGCCTTACGCCATTGGCCCGAAGCTCAAAGCGTTCCGCACAGAGAAAGGCCTCACTCTCTCCCACCTCAGCACTGAAACCGACCTCTCGACAGCACTTCTTTCAAAGCTCGAGGGCGAGCGGATGATTCCCACGCTCCCCACGCTCGCGAAGATTTCGCATGCCTTCGGTGTCGATCTCTCGTACTTCTTCTCTCCAGTGACGCACCACTCGCTGGCAATCACCCGCAGCAAGCACATCGCAGATCCCCGTCGCCACCAATCCACCGCGAGACACACACCGCTCCACCGCGCAACACCGGAGAGCCGCCAGTTCTCCAAGATTGTCGACATCCCCGCTGGGGTCTCCTTTGATGTGGGTGGCCCTGCTTCTAGAACTGAACTCACGGCCTACATTCTCGGCGGGCCTCTCAACTTCACCGCGGCTGGCGTGGTCGAGGTGCTGCGTACCGGCGACTGCATCGTGATTGACACCAACGGCCCTGCAGTGTTGACCGCTCTTCAAACCTCCTGCCGCGTGCTCACCGTCTTCGCGAGGACGCACCCCGAATAAGAGGATTGTGTTCGGTGTCCAACTATCCGCTGGATATCAATACCTTCATTTAAGTGGGTATCAAAAGAATTTTGGCAAGAGGGCCTGTAAGCCGAATTCTGTCGTGTGCGGTCATTCCTCTAGGCGCGGCGTTACCGTCGACGCTCATCAGCGACCTACCCGGAGGTTTCGACAAGTGCACGAGGCACCCCAGCTACGAAAACCTGTTGCCGGGGACCCCGCTCGAGCCGTCTGAGCGCATCGGGCCGATACGCAGCGCCGCCTGACTCTTAGCGGGCACTTCCCTCCCTATTTGGTCTTGCTCCGTGTGGGGTTTACCATGCCTCCGCCGTTACCGCCGGAGCGGTGCGCTCTTACCGCACCTTTTCACCCTTACCGGACTGGCCGTCCAGGCAATTGCCCTTCGGGCCGGTCATCCTGAGCGGTCCGAAAACCGGGTCAGGTCGGCGGTATGTTTTCTGTGGCACTGGCCGTCTACGGGCTTTGAAGCCCGCATCCCGGACGTTATCCGGCACACTACCCTGCGGAGTTCGGACTTTCCTCCCCCGGCTGCGATGCGCTTTCGCGCAAGGCCCCGGCAGCGACCGCCCGGTCCTCTTGCCATAAGTATTTTAGCGTCAATTGGCTCTCAATCCTGCTTTTTCGGATGGTGACGCATGGCTTTGTGGATGACTTTCCAGCGAGCCCTGGTTTCGCTCATCAGGCGTTTGTCGAGTTTGCGATCGAGGTAGTCGAGCTCGCGCTGGAGCTTTCGGTAGTTGTCGAGACGTTCGGGACCGATTGCCGAATCGATCATTGCACAACCGGGCTCACCGGAATGGCTGCAATCGCGAAAGCGGCAGTTCTGAGCGACTCGATGTATATCTTCGAAGCCCGAATCGAGGTGCTCGGGAGATGCCCACAGCTGAACTTCGCGGAGTCCCGGCATATCGATGAGAAGCCAGCCGTCCGGTGTGATGAACATGGAGCGCGTCGTCGTGGTGTGGCGGCCGCGGTCGTCGTCGCTGCGCACCTCGCCGATGGATTGGCGAGAGTGGCCAAGGAGTCGGTTGACGAGGGTCGACTTGCCAACGCCCGAGGAGCCGATGAGGGCGGCTGTCTCGCCGGATGCGATGAGCTGGTTCAGTTGTTCGAGTCCGTTGCCCGTAGCGGCACTGATGGGGAGTACAGGTACACCGGTTGAAGCGGCGAGCCGATGCTGTATCGCATCCAGCTCGAGATCGAGCTGACCAGCAAGATCTGTTTTGTTGAGAAGGATCAGCGGCCGCGCACCGCTCTGTTGTGCAACGACCAGGTAGCGCTCAATGCGACGCTCGTTGAAGTCGCGGTCGAGGCCGCTGACGATGAACAGCAGGTCGATGTTGGCGGCGAGGACCTGCTCCTGGATTGCCTTGCCGGGTTGTTTGCGGGACAGGATGGTTTTGCGTTCGAAGACATGTTCGATTGCGGCAGAGCCGGGCCGCAGGGCGACCCAGTCGCCGACGGCGGGCCACATGGGTCCGCTGCGACGCAGTTCTCCGCTGATGACGGCTTCGATTTCTCCGCTTGCAGTCCAGACGATGAAACGATCTCGGGACGCGGATGCTACACGCGCAGGAACGCCGGGGCATTGCTGGATGGCGAAGAAGCCATTCCAGCCAAGGTTTTCCAATTGCACTGGATTATCCTCTCGGGGTGAAAGACAAGACACATACCTCACCGGGTCGCTATGTGAGGCGATGAATGAGAGGACGAACTAGGCAGTTTCTGACAGCGGCGCCCCTTGTGAAAGTAAGCTTAGCAGAAATCGGGCGGTTGCCAGGGTGCGGAGAAGGCGGGTTGAAGTCGCTGGTCCGGATCAGGCGGGATGGGCCATTAGTATGAACACATGTTACGCGTGAAGGTTCTGGAGGAGGGGGCAAAGCTGCCCGTTGTTGCGCATCCCGGCGAGGACCTCGGTTACGATGTCTTCGCGCTGGAGGGCATGGTGCTGGAGCCACGGAAGACGGTGCGGGTGCGGACGGGAATTTCGGTGGAAGCGCGCCATCCGGAGACAGGGGCGCCGCTGGGATTGCTGGTGCGGGATCGATCATCGATGGCGTCGAAAGGGATTGCGACGACGGCGGGGGTGATCGATGCCGGGTATCGTGGCGAAGTGCAGATCGTGATGACAAACCTGGGTACCGAGCCGATGGAGTTGAAGGCTGGAGAAAAGATTGCGCAGATGATTCCAGTGCCGGTGCTGACGGGCGCGGTGGAAGCGGTAGAGAGTCTGGAGGAGTCGGCGCGGCTGGGTAAAGGATTTGGAAGTTCGGGGCGCTAGAAGCAGAGAACGAGGGAACAAAGGTTAAATGCCGGTTATTTCAGTGACGAGGTTGCGGGTGCGGTCGTGGCTATTTATGCCGGCGTTCATCTTTGCAGCGCTTCGTATTGGAAAGCAGACTGCCGAAGCCGAGGGCTGCCTGGCCGCGAAAGTGTTCCGCGATCGACGCAATGCGTTTTGGACTTGTACCAGCTGGGAGTCGGAAGCGGCGATGAAGGCATTCATGCTGGCGGGTCCCCATGGTGCGGCAATGCGCAAGCTGCTGAACTGGTGCGATGAAGCGGCTCTGGCTCACTGGACGCAGGACAACGGCGAATTACCTTCATGGAGCGAGGCGCACCGGCGCATTCTCCGGCATGGACGGGCTTCAAAGGTGAACCATCCTTCGGCTGCGCAGAAGGCTTTCCGGATCGATGAGCCGGATGAGTCGCGGCCGGACCGGACGATCAAATAAGCGCTGTCACAGAATTCAGATTGTCTATTTTCGGATCAGCAGGTCGGTCAGGCTTATTTGCTTCAGGCGCCGCGAGCGGTCATTTCGTGGACACGGGCCAGGGCGAGGACCTGTTTTGCGGCGCGCTGACCGGAGCGGATGGCGGCATGAACAGTTCCCCAATGACCCGTGACGTCGGTGTGTTCTCCCGCGAAGTAGAGGGTGTTGTCAACGGGAGTGGCCAGTTCCAGAACAGCGTCGAGGGCGCGAGCGGGAATGTAGCTGTAGGCGCCGTAACTGAAGGGGTCGGTTTGCCAGTCGTGGGTGGCGCAGCAGATTAGTTGAGCGCGCAGGTATTCCACCGGCAGAGAGAAGATGCCAGCGAGCTGCTGACAGCCGAGATCGCCGACCTGCTCACGGGTGCATTGGTCGAAGCTGGAGGAGCGGGGGCCTCCGATCCATCCGGTGAGGGTAGAAGTCTCCCAGGGATGGGCTGACCACCAGACCGGCGGCATAGCTTCGCGCGCGAAGAGGAAGCTGAGTTTGGGAAGCGTTATGTCCGGATGGTCGGCCCACCAGCGTTCGCGAAAGAGAAGTGTGAAGCGGCGCACGGGGCCCATGGAGAGCTGGTGGGCGGCGATGAGGGCGTGAGGAACAGGATCGAAAACCACGCCGAACTGGTGAAGTACACCAAGAGGAACGGCAATGACGGCTTTTCCCGCTGAGAGCTCGAGGAGTTCTCCGCCATCCCGTGCGAAGACCTGCACCCGGCCGCGCCGCCACTCAATCCGTTCCACTGGGCGGGAGAGCTCGATGCGGGCCCCTGCTTCGCGAACCTTGCGGGCCAGGAATTCGGGCAACCGGTCGTAGCCATCCCGGATGCGGAATAGATCTTCTCCATGGATTTCTTCTTCGGCGCTCTGCTGAACAGCGAGGGAGTGGACACCGATCTGACGGTAGTCGGCGGCATTGAAACTCTGGACGTAGTCGATGATCCCCTCGCGTTTTGCAGGCGCGAGCTTCTGGAGCGGAGGATAGTCGGCGAAGGAGAGGTCGGGCCCTTTCCATTTCTCGAGCTGGTTGAGGAACTTGAAGATATCGCTCTGCTCGTGACATTTCTTCAATTTGCCGTCGATGGCGCAGTAATTGACGCCGTCCAGGGGGTATGTATCCAGTTCAGCTTCGTGGATGAGATCCCAGAGCTCGGGCGGGTGACCGTGGATGAATTCGGCTCCAAGCTCGAGAATCTGGCCTGCTTCGCGGTGGGTGCGGATGCGGCCGCCGACGCGGTCTCGAGCCTCGAGCACGAGCACCTGGCGGCCGGCTCCGGCGAGTTGCCGCGCAGCGGTGAGGCCAGCCATACCGGCACCGATGACCAAAACACGCTGCTTTCCGGGATCCATCACCGAATTGGATGCTATCTGAGTATGGAAGTCATCGGGAATCGGGTCACTCAAAGGAGCGCGATGCCATCTAACCCGGCAGCGCAAAACCTATCAACCTGGGCAAGATCGGCCAATTCTTTAACCCGATACCGGATCGTTAGATCCAACAGGGAGCAGTGATGAACCGAGTCCGCCGAATGAGCTGTTGCTATCTAATTGGTTTTATTGCGTTAACCCTTATGCTGACGAGCTCAGCGCAACAACCAGAGGCGATGAAGCCGGAGCCAGATTCGGCCACGACCTTGCACCATATCAAGACGGTGTTCCTGATCGTGATGGAAAACCATAACTGGACCGGCGCAGGGAGCGGGAATATCAAAGGGAATTCAGCGGCGCCGTATATCAACTACACGCTGCTCCCCATGGCGTCCTACGCGAATGGGTACAAGAATCCCCCGGGGATCCATCCGAGCCTGCCCAACTATTTGTGGCTAGAAGGCGGAACGAGCTTCGGAATTCGAGATGACGGCTCGCCGTCGCAGCACAACCAGACGACCAGCAATCACCTGGTGAAGCTGCTGGAGAACGCTGGAATCTCCTGGCGTTCCTATGACGAAGACATCAGCGGAACGAACTGTCCCTTGACGAATCAAGGCTCGAAGGATTCAAACGGAAACCAGCTTTACCAGGTTCACCACGATCCGTTTGTCTATTTCAGCGATCAGACAAATAACGGCTCGAGTTCGTCGGCGAACTGCATTGCGCATATCAGGCCATTCACGGAGCTTGCCAACGATCTCTCGGCGAACAGAGTGGCCCGGTACAACTTCATCGTGCCGAATCTGTGCGACGACATGCATGACAGCTGCGGCGGCAACCCGATTGCCAACGGCGATGCGTGGTTGAAGAAGACTGTGCCTCAGATACTGAACTCGACAGCCTACAAGAGCGGAGGCGTTCTGTTCATCACGTGGGACGAGGCGGCGTCAGGAGACGGGCCGATCCCGATGATTGTGTTGTCGCCGTTTGCGAAGGGAAATCGCTACTTCAATTCGACGTACTACACGCACAGCTCAACGCTGCGGACGATTCAGGAGATCTTCGGAGTGTCCCCGCTGATTCGTTATGCAGATTCCGCGACGGACTTGAAGGCCATGTTCTCAGTGTTTCCGTAGATCCCTGGCGGTGGCTGTGCTAAACCCGCCGTTCAAAAAGCGGAACTGGCCTGTCGCGATTCCCGTAGATAATGGGGTCGCGGGCAGCGGGTGTCCCCACGTGTCCGCTAAGGAAAGAGGAAGCGATGCGCAAGTTGATCGTGGGTTTGGTGGCGGGTTTTCTGGTTGCGGGATCGGTGGGTTTCGGTATCGCGCAAAACCGGGCGAAGAGCGGCTCTGGACAGATTGTGGTGGTGTTCAAGGACGGGCACCGGCAAAGCTTCAGTCTGGCGGATATTGCGCGGATCGAGGTCCCGCGGGGCAGCCCGATTGTGGATGTGGGTCCGACAACGCCGGGAGCGCCCCCGAGGGGTCACTTTCTGGGAAAGTGGGAAGTGGGGGACGGCAACGGCGGGGAGTTCACGATCACTTTGAATGACGACGGGAGCGCTTGGCGATCGCTGCACCGGATTCGTGGGCACTGGTCCTATGTAAATGGAGAGGCTCGGGTTACATGGGACGACGGAGCTCAGGACTGTATTCGGCGAACGGATGGGCAGGACAAGAAGTTCGCATACCGGAAGGGGAAGCTGTTCACCGACGATCCAGACAATGTGACCGAGGCGCGAAACACGAACAGGGGACCGGTTTAGCCAGTTTCATCGTTGTTTGGGCCAGGGGCATTCCGTTTCCAAAAAAGCCGGTTTATGACGCTTCTGGACCAGACCACAACAGGTGAGGGGAACCTGGACAGATCGGGGTGCGTACCGATTGGGAAGAAGGGTATCATCGGCCTATCGATTTCTGAGGCCGGGGTTCGAGTTCGTCCGTCTCTAAAATACCGGTTTATCGACAAGACTTTCGCCGGAATATGCGGCTGAGGTTGTCCCTGTCTTTCAGACAGCAGGACGCCCGGTCAGAGGATCGCAGCGGTTCCGAACACGGAAAGTGGATTCATGAGCATTCTTGAGGCTTTCAAGCTGGCGTTTCAATCGTTGTGGGGCAACAAGATGCGCTCCATTCTTACGCTGATCGGCGTAGTAATGGGCGTGGCCTCGGTGATCATGGTGCTGACGCTGGTGCAGGGGGCGAAAAAGTACATCTCGACAAAGCTTTCCGGGTATGGCGCAGACGTGTTCACCGTGAACCGGATGTCGAGCGTCATTCTCTCGGCGGATCAGTACTTCAGCTACCAGAAGCGGAAGATCGTCCGGATCGAGGATTACGAAGCGATCAAAGAAGGCTGCACCGACTGCACCGAAGTTGGGGCAATGCTGAACAAGTCGACGAAGGTGGTGTACAAGGGGCACTCGAGCGACAACACGGGGGTGCGTGGATACACGGCGTCGATGATGTCGCTGAACAATATCGATATTGCGCTGGGGCGCGGATTTACGCCGGCCGATGAAGAACACGCATTCCACAGCTGCATTGTGGGCTACGACATCGTGGACAACCTGGTCGGGGATGGCGACCCGCTTGGGAAAGAGATCAGGGTTGACGGTATTCCGTTCACGATCATCGGCGTCGGAGATCGTGAGGGCAAGACGCTGGGGCAGTCGCAGGACAACTGGGTCGCGATCCCCATCAGTACCTACCAACAGATCTATGGTTACAACGACTCGGTGAATATTTACGCGCGGGCATCGGGGGGGGCGCAGGTGATGACGGTGGCCGAAGACCAGGCTCGCGTAATCATGCGTTCGCGACGGCATGTCGCCCCCGGACAGCCGGATGATTTCGAGATTCAGACGAACGACACGTTTCTGGATATCGCGAACCAGTTGCTGGGCGTATTTGCGTGGGTGGTACTGGGACTGGGTTCGATCGCGCTGGTGGTTGGCGGCGTTGTGATCATGAACATCATGCTGGTGAGCGTGACGGAGCGGACGCGGGAGATTGGCGTACGGAAAGCCCTGGGCGCGAAGCAACGGGATGTATTGGTGCAGTTCTTGATTGAAAGCGCTTCACTGGCGGGAATCGGCGGCGTGTTCGGGATCCTGATGGGCGTGCTGGTAGGGAAGCTGATCACGGTGTTTGTGGGATTCCCGACGGCCGTGCCGATCTGGGCGGTCTTCCTGGGCCTGTTCCTTGCGAGCGGGGTTGGGATTTTCTTTGGAGTGTATCCGGCGAGCAAGGCGGCAAGGCTGGACCCGGTGGTGGCGTTGAGGGCGGAGATGTAGAGAGCGGCCGTTAGCTCCAAGCATTCAGCTTCTAGCTACGGTTATGCGTCCTGCAAGCAACGTACGAGAAACATAGTGATTTCAGGCCACAACTCAGCGTCGACGATGAAGAGCTAGTAGCTAGAGGCGAGAAGGCAGGAGCTGTCTTATGCGGGGACAACAGACGGGCGAGTCGGTGAAGATGGCTCTGCAGACGATTCGCACGAATAAGCTGCGGTCGGGATTGACGATTCTGGGCATCGTTATCGGCGTTACGACGGTGATCACGATTTCATCGGTTATCAGCGGGCTGAACAACCGTGTACAGGACTTCGTGAGCTCGCTCGGCAGCAACGTCTTCTGGGTGTTTCATATGCCGGTGATCGGTGTGCGGCCGACAACGGAGATGCTGGCACGAAAAAAGCTGAACTTCAGCGATGTGGAGGGGCTGCGCACGCTGCCGCACGTGGTGGCGGCAGACGGGGGGTTCCAGCATGTGAAGTCGCAGTTCCGCGTTGGCGATGTTTCCGTGCGCTACAACGGCAAAAAGATTGCGGGCACCATCCTGCAGGGATCAACCGCGCAGGTTAGCCTGGTTGCGAATCTGACATTGATCGAGGGCCGGCTTTGGACCGACGAAGAGGATAAGCGAGCCGAACACGTCATCGTGCTGGGCCATGATACGTGGGAGGAGCTGTTCGGCGACCAGAACGCGGTAGGCAAGGAAGTGGCGGTTGAGTCGGGTCTGTACACGGTGATCGGAGTGCTGGACAAGCAGAAGCAGCCATTCGGTGGCGGCAAGAATCCAGCCGACAACATGGCCTATTTCCCGCTGGGAACGTTTCACAACCTGCATCCGGAAGACAAGGACATGTGGGTGAGCGTGAAGTACGACGATCCGAAGAACAAGGCCCTGGTGGAAGAAGAGATTCGTGAGATGTTGCGGATTCACCGCAAGGTAAAGGTCGACCAGCCGGATGATTTCGAAATATTCGGACCGGACTCCCTTTCGAAACTGTGGAATCAGCTTACGGGCGGACTGGTCCTGTTCATGATCGCTGTATCGAGCGTGGGCCTGATGGTGGGCGGCGTGGGCGTGATGAACATCATGCTCGTGAGCGTGACGGAGCGAACTCGCGAGATCGGTGTCAGGAAGGCTATCGGCGCAACCAAGCGAACGCTTCTGGTGCAGTTCACAACGGAGGCGGTTACATTGTGCGCCGTGGGGGGAGTTGTCGGCATCTTGCTGGGCGCGGTGCTGACATGGATTATTTACTTCCTGCCGATCGGACTTCCGGCAACCATGTCGACCTTGTGGGTGCTGACCGGTTTTGTAGTGTCCTGCGGAATCGGGTTGGTATTCGGGATTTATCCAGCGTGGAAGGCGGCAAACCTGGATCCGATTGAAGCGCTGCGTTACGAGTGATCAACCTGGCGACCCAAAGCTGGCGACCCGATCTGGCGTTGGGGACTCGAGTGGACATTGATGAATGGTCAGTGATCAGCCGCGGGCAGGTTCATAATGTTTTGCAGGCCTGGGAACAGGTCGAGTTATGACGCGGTAGTCTGTTACTTCCCGTAAATTGCCTGGGGCGCAGGAGGCGCGCTCCCGAACCTGTCGCCCCTTAGCGGGCGGGAGGGCCGCAGATGGTTCTTGTCGAAGCCTCTAAACTAGCACTGCAATCTTTGTGGTCGAATAAGCTGCGCAGCGTTCTGACGTTGCTTGGCGTGGTGATCGGTGTGGCTTCCGTAATCATGGTAGTGACGCCTGACCAACGGTGCGAAGCAGTTCGTTACATCGAAGCTCAATCGGTATGGCGCCAGCGTGATCACCGTGAGCAAGATGCCGCAGACATTCATCACAATCGAAGAGTTTCTCGACTTCCAGAAG
>Ga0157374_10002893_pt1 | contig 14391 bp, 15 predicted proteins | sample M25metaG_FD_115308 | JGI IMG/M metagenome (GOLD analysis project Ga0157374, IMG submission 115308) | Miscanthus rhizosphere microbial communities from Kellogg Biological Station, Michigan, USA - M2-5 metaG | ecosystem: Host-associated > Plants > Roots > Rhizosphere > Soil | place: USA: Michigan...
CCGAAGTGGAAGAAGAAGAGCTCGACGAAGAAGAAGAGGTCGATGAAGAAGAAGCTGGCGCCATCGCCGCTGCTAATTTGGAGCAGCTGAAGGTGGATTCGCTGGAAATCTTCTCCCGCATTCGCAAAACCTATAAAAAGTCGCGCAAGCTGCTTAAAGAAAAGGGCGTGCGCAACAAGCAGTATCAAGAACTGCAACAAGAAATCACCGACGAGTTGATGGGTATTCGTTTCACCGCGAAGCAGGTCGAGGCCTTATGCAATAGCTTGCGTTCGCTGGTTGATCGGATTCGTAGTTATGAACGGGAAATTATGGATCTATGCGTTCGCAGCGCTGGTATGCCGCGTGCGTATTTCATCAAGAATTTTCCTGGCAATGAAACGAGCTTACGCTGGATCGATAAAGAGCTTGCCACGAATGCCAAGCATGTAACGACACTAGCTCGTTATAAGGCTGCTATTCAGGAGCAGCAGCAGAAACTAATCGATATGCAGGAAGAAGTCGGCATCCCGGTTAAGGATCTGAAGGAAATCGCTCGGCAGATGTCCACGGGCGAAGCCAAAGCTCGTCGCGCCAAACGCGAAATGATCGAGGCTAACTTGCGTCTGGTAATTTCGATTGCGAAGAAATATACCAACCGTGGTTTGCAGTTTCTCGATCTAATTCAGGAAGGTAATATCGGTTTGATGAAGGCGGTGGATAAATTCGAATACCGTCGTGGCTATAAGTTTTCCACTTACGCTACATGGTGGATTCGCCAGGCTATCACCCGCTCGATTGCCGACCAAGCGCGTACGATCCGCATTCCGGTGCATATGATCGAGACCATCAACAAGATGAACCGCATTTCTCGTCAGATTCTGCAGGAAACCGGACAAGAGCCCGATCCGGCATTGCTGGCAGAAAAAATGGAAATGCCGGAAGAAAAAATTCGCAAGATATTGAAGATTTCCAAGGAGCCCATCTCCATGGAAACGCCTATCGGTGATGACGACGATTCACATTTGGGCGACTTCATCGAAGACTTGGCGACAATGGCTCCATCCGACTCGGCGCTGTATGCGAGCCTGCGCGAAGCTACCAAGGAAGTGCTGGATACGTTGACGCCACGCGAAGCGAAAGTGTTGCGTATGCGTTTCGGCATCGAGATGAATACCGATCACACGTTGGAAGAAGTCGGTAAGCAATTCGATGTTACGCGTGAGCGCATTCGTCAAATCGAAGCTAAAGCGTTGCGTAAATTGCGTCATCCATCCCGCTCTGAACGACTGCGTAGTTTCCTTGACCAGGAAACTTAATAGTTAAATTTGTTTCCTTTGCGAGGAAATGGCTTTCGGGTGGGAAGAAAATAGGTACAATTCCTACCCTGCGTTTCCTCGAAGGGTCGTTAGCTCAGTCGGTTAGAGCAGAGGACTCATAATCCTTTGGTCGCTGGTTCGAGTCCAGCACGACCCACCATCTTTCCTGATGCGACTTCAGCGTATAACCATGCGCGGAGCTATGCGTCATTTTCAAAAACGGGAGCGGTGAAGGCGTTTTGTAAACGCTCTTCGCCGTGAAACGCAAGACTGCCGTAGATTTCTCAAACGAAGGTTTATGCCTTCGGTGTATTGATCAAGCCAAGTAAGCGTATTGAATGAAGCTTGGTCCTGGATGCATGCAATCGATATCCATTGCGCTGTCTGTCATCTAAGATAAGACGATGGTGAATGGAATGCATTTATCCGACAGAGATAATTAAAATTTGGCTACTAAAGGCTCGGAGAACTAAGACATTTGTCGTTCCGACAAATGTCTATCTAATCCGTTGAAGGCATGGTGCTGCGATTGTTGTCCATTGCACTTTCATGCTTCGATTTGAAGGTCGGTAGTATCTAGAGCGGATTTACTATGAATGAAAGGCATCGTTGCCCCCAAATGCGTCTCCCGCTAGGCGACGCGGCTAATGCTTATTGCCTTAGCAAGGAGCGCAACAACGCGGGAGACGCATTTGGGGGCAACCCTTCGGGCTGAGTCGGTTTAGGGCGCATTGCGTCGTTGCTCGTCACTTGCTTGGAATACCAAGCGGCGTTCCTCTCGCCTAGCACTGCACCCTAAACCGACTCAGCGATGCCTTTTATTCATAGTAAATCCGCTCTAAATTCCCACTATTGATTTTGCGCAGCGGCGCTATTGAGTGCCATAAAAGCGTTGCTGAATGCCTTGCAAGGAAGCAGTGATTTAGCTCGATGCCATTAGGTGCGGTTCGCTGCCATAGATATTGAGCAATTCATCCTCAAAGAATTCATAAGATAAAAAATAAAGAGGGAGCGCTATGAATATTTTGGTCATAGGGGGAGCTGGATACATCGGCTCGCACATGGTTCAGCGCTTGCTGGATACAGGTTATCGAGTCGTTATCTTGGATAATTTATCCAGTGGACATATCGATGCGTTGGCAGGCGGTGAATTTGTCCATGGTGATCTTGCCAACCGTGCCTTGCTGGATGCAGTATTTTCTACCCATCGATTCGATTGTGTTTTTCATTTTGCTTGCCATTCACTAGTCGGCGATTCCATACGCGATCCAGCGTTGTACTATTCCAATAATTTGAGTTCCACCATTAATTTGCTTCAAGCCATGAGCCGCCACAAGGCCCGGCATTTGGTGCTTGCCTCTAGCGCGGCGATTTTTGGTGAATCTTGCGCGATGTTCATCGATGAGCGGCACCCGATACAACCGACTAATCCCTATGGTCGTTCCATATGGATGATTGAACAGATGTTGGCCGATTTCGATGGTGCTTATGGTATTAAGTCCACCGCATTGCGATATTTCAATGTGGCCGGCGTACATCCTTCCGGAAAGCTTGGCGAGCGGCATACGCCTGAAACCCATTTGATCCCCCGCCTATTGCAAGCGGTAACAGGACGGCTTTCTCGAATTGAAATTTACGGTCGAGATTACGGTACGCCCGATGGAACTCCCGTGCGCGATTACATCCACGTAATGGATATATGCGAAGCGAATTTGCTGGCGATGCGGCGCTTGTTATCGGGAGGAAAGACTGGTGCTTACAACATCGGTAGCAGCCAAGGCGCTTCGGTATTGGAAGTGGTTGCCGCAGTGGAACGTATAACAGGCAAACGACTAACGATTCATCAAGGCGTTCGGCGGTTAGGTGATCCCTCTCGAGTTGTGGCTAATGCCGAATTGGCGCGTACTGATCTCGCATGGCGATGTCGTTACTCGCTGAATACTATTATCGAAGATGCTTGGCGATGGGAGAAAGGCGAGCAAGAAATGCTTGACTACTATACCGCCGCGAGAGTCTAGATCTTTTACCGCTATATCAGCGCAAGCGCGAGAAATGATCCGCGTTGCGCTGCCGGCATCGCAACAAGTTTTACGATTCAATAATCGTGAATCGTTTTATTTGCCGCGGTGAAAGCTTGCCCATTCTTCAGCGGATACTCTCCCGTCCCCGTTCAAATCCATAGATTTGAAATCGCCTTTTGTTTGAGCGGACTTGTTGGCTTCTGTTTGGTCGACAACACCATCTTTGTTCGTATCCAGTTGCTGAAATAAAGATAGATCCGCGCTGGTAGTGCCGCTTCCCATACTGCTGCTTGTCGCGCTACTACCGGTACCGCTAGTGCTTTCGCTGCCTTTGCTAGCGCCGCTTTGTCCGTAAGTATCCGCACCGTGGGCCACCATGGGCAACGCTGCACTGGCGGCTAATCCAAGCGCGAACATAACAGATAGTTTTGCTTTCATCTCGGTGTCTCCAATATTGGTTTATTAAAAAGCCTAGACAATTACACAGGCATTTTCTTCTATGCAAAGCATGTGCCAAGAGATGAATTTGTTTTCCAGTGTCTTGTTATAAAAAGTAATGTTGATAAGGCATGTATTACGTATAGGCGCGGTTATGGATGGTGCTATAAAAAATATGTCGCCATTTGCTGACACAAACGGCGTATCGCAAGATAACCTTCTCGTGGCGTTTATGTATTTGCGTCAGCGCGGAGAGCCATAGAGCCATAATTGCGATGCCGGTGTCGTCGATTGCCGACAGGCGCTGCATTGACGTGACGGCATTTATACGGAAGTAATGAGAGGGCATTTGTTGGACGCCATTGATAGGAACCGCACTATAATGAGCCCTCATTCGCAGACCATCTCGATGTATAAAGATTACTTCGCTTTCAGCGAGCAGCCCTTTTCGATTGTGCCGGATACGCGTTATCTCTACCTGAGCGGCCGGCATCGGGAAGCGCTTGCCCATTTACTTTATGGGGTCGAGACCAATGGTGGTTTCGTATTGCTGACAGGCGACATTGGTACCGGAAAGACCACCGTTTGCCGTTGCTTGCTGGAAAATCTGCCCGACAACTGCGATGTGGCGTTTATCTATAACCCGAAACTGACGGTCAGTGAATTACTGGCCACCATTTGCGAGGAATTCGGCATTCATTCCTTTGGTGCCGATAGCAGCAATAAATCCCTGGTCGATAGTATTAACGCTTATTTGCTCGATGGCCATGGGCGTGGGCGTAAGGCGCTCTTAGTGATCGATGAGGCGCAGAATCTCTCTGCCGACGTGCTGGAACAATTGCGGTTGCTCACCAATCTCGAAACCAACGAGCGTAAGTTGTTGCAGATAATTCTGCTCGGGCAACCCGAATTGCAAGAGATATTGGAAAGCAAAGAACTACGTCAGTTGGCGCAACGCATTGTTGCGCGCTATCACCTCAAACCGTTGGCGAAGTCGGAGGTCGCGGCCTATGTAAAACACCGGCTAACGGTGGCCGGCAGTGGTCGTCAATTGTTTCCGCCTGCTACTTTGCGCCGTGTTTACCAGCTCAGCAAAGGCGTGCCGAGGCTGATCAATTTGTTATGCGACCGAGCGTTATTGGGTGCTTACGTACAAGGCAAGAGCCATGTCAGCAACCGCATATTGGCGCAGGCCGCGCGAGAGGTGCTGGGGGAGAAAGTGGTCCGCGCCGGTCGTACGCGATCGATTGGCTCTCTTGCGGCAGCATCGATTGCGCTTACTTGCAGTGCTGTGTTGGCGATCGCCTATTACCAGCAAAATAATGTTTCAGTGATACCAATCGATAGCCAGCCAACGACGACGATTACGGCGCCGATAACCGACTCACGTTTTGCCGACTATGATCAATTAGTGTGGCCGGAGCAAATGGAAAGGTCCAACAGCGAATCCATGGCCATGGCGACGCTATTCAATTTGTGGGGGCTGAATTATCGCATTCGTGGCGGCGAGTCTTTTTGTTCGCAAGCGGGATCGCAAGAAATGAGTTGCCTTTCGGATCGTGGCGGCTTATCCGATCTGCGCCGTTTGAACTTACCGGCGGTGCTTCAGTTGAAGGATGCTCACGGTGGCGAATTTTATGCGGCGCTGACGTCGTTGAATGACAGTACGGCTGTGCTTGCCATCGGCAATGGCAATATCAAGGAAGTGCCCATCAGTGCGCTTGAAAAAAGTTGGAAGGGAACCTATACGATACTATGGCGAGCGCCGCCGGACTATCACACCCCATTGAAGGCAGGCACTAAAGGCAAAGCGGTGGAATGGTTGCGACAACAGTTTGCAAATGCCAACGGCCGCCATGCGACAGCGAAAACGTCGCCGGACTTCGACGCCGACTTAGCTCGCCAGGTAACAGAATTTCAAATCGCCGAAGGCTTGCCGCAACAGGGCATAGCTGGGCCATTGACCTTAATTCGTTTGACGGCGCGCACTGATGTCAATGCGCCCAGATTGATGAAATAACATGTCCTATATTCTCGATGCGCTAAAGAAAGCTGAGCAGGGGCGGAATCAAGGCAAGGCGCCCGCGTTGTTCGCGGTTCAAACCGTCAATGATGTCTCTGTGGTAATTCAGAGATCGCACTGGCCTTGGATATGGGCGGCTGCATTGATTCTTGGCGGTGCTATTTTGTTTGTCTATTGGCCGCACAAAAATAAACCGTCGCTTTCGAAGACGATAACCGTAGCGCCGTTTCAATCGACCCAAACAACAACCGTTGTGCCGGTGTCGCAACTGGAGCCTCAAGCACCCGTTGTTCCTTTAATGACGGACACGTCGGCAACGCTTGCCCTGCCGCCTGTAAATGCACCGTCCGCAACGGAGGTTCGAAATGAGCCGGTGCGCAAGCCTGCAATCGAAAAAGAAAAGACCGTGCACAATTCATCGGTTCATGAAAAGACATCGCGAACTTCTGTCGCTGAAGCTAGCACAAGCGCCGCAGTCAATACCGCAAGCGAGCCCGAATTACCGAAGCGAGTACAGTTGCCCAGCGAACTGCCTCCTAACGTTCAGCAGGAATTGCCTAAGCTGGTAGTTAACATGCACATGTACTCCACCAAATCCGCAAATCGATTGGCGAGCGTTAACGATAAACCGTTACGCGAAGGAGATGAATTAAGCCCCGGGCTGAAGCTGATGGAAATCGTGCCGGATGGGCTTGTGTTCAACTATAAAGGCTATCGCTTTAAGAAGGGGATTAATTAGTACTACTTGGTTAGTCACGTTGAATGTTATCGATAGACAAAGCTTCTGCGTGCACTCTCTTCTCACGCCCGCGGGGAGAGCGTAGCGAGGGGGGCGAAGCCGAGCTAACCACAAGCAAGGATACATAATAATTCAACGTGGCTGACCACTACTGCCTCCGCTCGGGATGACAATCAAAATCCTGCGTCAATAAATTACAACCAAAACTGAATCAACCAAAGCGATGCCATACCCACGATCATCGTTGCTAATGCACTACCGGTACGCCATGCGACGATGGCGGCGATAATGCCCGCGAGCAAGCGAGGGTTATCGGTGAAATTAATCGCATCGTTTCGTATTGCCAGACCCGGCAGCACGATAGCGGCGAGCACCGCTGCCGGCACGTAGTGCAGCGAACGGCGAAACCAAACGGGAAAGTCGGCTTTGTCGTAAAGGTAGAAAAACGAAAATCGCAGACCGAATGTGATAACACCGGCGCCTACCATGATTAACCAGGCGTTCATTTATTATTGTGCCGATCGAAAAAGTAGCCTGCGGCGATACCGAGCAGCGCAGCGGTAATCAAATTTAAGCGAAAGGGAAGTCCCATAGCCGCCAACGCCACACCTCCCGCAACGGTCGCGGCGACAGCGGTGCCGCGATCTTTGATGGCGGGAATCAGCATGGCGAGAAAAGTAAGCGGCACAACAAAATCCAACGACCAGCTCGGCGGCACTTGTGCACCGAGGACTGCGCCGATAGCGACAGCGATCTGCCAAGAAACCCATTGCGTCAATCCGCCGGCTAAATGAAACCACGCCCGATGTTGCGGTTCTTCCGATTTTTTAAAATGGCCTGTGCTGGCGGCAAAACCCTGATCGGTGGTGAGATAGGCCAGCAGAATTTTCCAGCGCATGTTGAGATGGCCGAAGTACGGCGCTAACACTGCGCTGTACATCACTAAGCGTAATCCCACGACCAATGCGGCCAGCAGAATAACCGGCGCCGGACTACCGTTGCCGAAGAGCTGATAAACGATCAATTGACCGACGCCGGAAAAGATCAGTATCGATGACATGATCGTTTCGATCGGCGTTAATCCGGCGATGGTCCCCGCCACACCGGCGATCAGCCCGAATGGAATATTGCCGATAAGTGCGGGCGACAAAGCGTATACACCAGCGCGAAATTCGTCGCGTGCGGAAGTCATGATGCGATGGATAAGTAAAACGAATGCGGACTCTCATAGTACATGAACTGTTGTCGGCAGCGTAAGGCGCTATCCATCGGTAGCTGACAGAACATTACCGCTGATACACTTGTACTACCGCATCGAACCGCACATGGTCAAACCTATGCCCAGTTACTCCTCTGCGATCGTATCCCGCTTACCCAACGTGGGCACTACCATCTTCACAGTCATGTCGAATCTCGCTGCCGAATGCGGCGCGATCAATTTATCTCAGGGCTTTCCCGATTTCGAATGTCCGCCGTTGTTGCTTGAGCGAGTCATGCATCACATGCAGGCAGGTCATAATCAATACGCACCGATGATCGGTGTGGCGCCGCTGCGCGAAGGCATTGCCGAGAAAGTGGCGAGCCTATATGGAAGGCAGTACGACGTCGCCAATGAGATCACTGTAACGGCGGGCGCTACGCAAGCGATTTATACGGCGGTGACGGCAATGGTGCATCCGGGTGATGAGGTCATCGTTTTCGAGCCGGTGTACGATAGCTATGTGCCGGCCATCGAATTGGCGGGCGGCAAACCGGTGTATGTGGAACTGAAATATCCTGAGTACCGGGTCAATTGGAACGAAGTAGCCGCGCTGATTTCGCCGCGTACGCGAATGATCATGATTAACACGCCGAACAATCCCGCCGGCAGCGTTTTGTCGGCAGATGATATGCAGGCATTGTCTCGTTTAGTTGCCGGTACCGATATCGTCATCGTTAGCGACGAGGTATACGAACACATTATTTTCGATGGTTTGCGGCATGAAAGCGCTGCTCGTTATCCCGAACTGGCGGAGCGCACGTTCATCATTTCTTCCTTCGGCAAGACCTATCATGTGACCGGCTGGAAAATCGCCTACTGTTTGGCGCCGAAAGAGTTAATGGCCGAATTCCGCAAGGCCCATCAATTCATTGTGTTCAGTTGCAATACGGCCGTGCAGCTAGGAATTGCCGATTTCTTGCGAGAGAAATCCCATTATTTGAATTTGCCCGATTTCTATCAACAGAAACGAGATTTCTTTTTAAGGGCTATCGAAGGCTCGCGTTTTGTACCCTTGAAATCCAGCGGCAGCTATTTTCAATTGCTGAACTATGGAGCGATTAGTGATGAGTCCGATGTGGAATTCGCTAAGCGAGTAACACGCGAGCACGGTATCGCATCGATACCGGTATCGGTTTTTTATCACGACCGGCAAGATCATAAGGTGGTGCGTTTCTGTTTCGCCAAGTCGGAAGAAACGCTGAGCAAAGGCGCTGAAAAGTTACGACGGATTTAAGTATTTATGCAAAAGCCTTCCAGCGGCGTTGCATCTCCTTGCCGTACTAACCATTACTGTCTGCGTCGACGCGCCTTGCTGGAAAGCTTTTGCCTAAATACTTAGGAGCTGATGATGAGTACTGTTGAAACGTTAACGACATTGCAAAATCAGATAGACGATTTGGCCGATCGAGTCGAATCCAAAGTAATCGCCTGGCGTCGGGATATTCATGAACATCCCGAATTAGGGAATCGCGAATTTCGTACGGCCAAGTTAGTGGCCGAGCATTTGCGCCGGTTAGGTTTAGAAGTGCAAGAACAGGTCGCATACACGGGCGTAGTCGGTCTATTGAAAGGCGCAAAGCCTGGTCCCGTGGTGGCATTGCGCGCAGATATGGATGCCTTGCCTGTCGCCGAAGAAGTGGACCTTCCTTTCGCGTCCAAAGTACGCACGCAATGGAACGGCGCCGAAGCAGGCGTCATGCATGCCTGCGGACATGATGCGCATACGGCTATTTTGATGGGCGTTGCGGAAGTGCTCACCGATATGCGCGATCGAATTTCGGGCAGCGTTAAATTCATTTTCCAGCCTGCGGAGGAATCGCCGCCGGATGGAGAGGAGGGCGGTGCGCAACTGATGATCAAAGAAGGCGTGTTGGATAATCCGAAGGTCGACGGGATTTTCGGATTGCATGTAACTTCGCTGATTCCCACCGACATGATCGGTTATCGTCCAGGTCCCTTATTAGCCAGTTCCGACGAAGTGCAAATTACGGTTAGCGGTCGTCAAACCCATGCCGGCATGCCATGGCATGGTGTCGATCCCATCGTTGTGTCCGCGCAAATCGTGCTCGGTTTGCAGACCATCATCAGTCGTCAAACGGATATTACGCGAGAGCCGGCCGTTGTCACCATCGGTTCCATCAACGGCGGTAATCGCAGCAACATCATTCCCGACAATGTGAAAATGCAAGGTACGGTTCGCGCTTTCGATGAAGATATTCGCGAAGATTTGTTGGAGCGTGTGGCCGACACCTGCTGCATGATCGCCAAGTCGTCACGAGCTCATGCTTCCGTTGATATTCGGAAGGGTTATGCAGTGACTATCAACGATGCTCGATTGACGCAAGCCTCCGTTCCCGTGCTGGAACGAATTGCCGGTCGAGAAAGGGTCTTTGTAATGCAGAAGGTTTGCGGCTCGGAAGACTTTTCTTTCTTTCAGCAAAAGATTCCCGGTTTTTTCTTTTTCCTCGGATGTACAGCAGCCGATAAAGATCCGCACACGGCGGCGCCCAATCACAGTCCCCGTTTTTATGTAGATGAAGCGGGAATGAAATTAGGCGTGCGATCGTTGGCGACGTTGGCAATCGATTATTTGGAAACGAAGCGATCCGGAACGCAAAAATAGTTTTCTCTATTTACAATAATCGGACCGCGCTTTCCAACGAGCAAACATAATGCACCGATCACTATCGATTTTTCTGTTGGCCGCGTTTTTAATTGTGGCGCCTGTTTATGGCAAGACATTCCGCTGGACTAGTCAAGGCGATCTCTTGACCATGGACCCTCACGCGCAAAACGAGGGACTTACCGTCAGCGTGTTGAATCAGGTTTACGAAGGACTCGTTCGACGCGATAAAGCATGGAAGATCGCGCCGGAATTGGCTGTGTCCTGGACCAATGTGTCGCCGACGCTGTGGCGTTTCAAGCTGCGGCCGAATGTGAAGTTTCATGACGGGCAAACATTCACCGCCGACGATGTGGTGTTTTCATTGAACCGTGCCATGGCGCCCACGTCTGCGTTTAAATCCAGCGTGACCGGTATCAGCAACGTTAAAAAAGTGGATGATCTGACCGTTGATGTCGCCACGAGCGGTCCTAATCCTGTACTGCTGGAACAATTGACCACTGTTCGTATCATGAGCCGTCCTTGGTCGGCGCAGCACAAGACCTTGGAGCCGCAGAATTTCGCCGATAAGGAAGAAACCTTCGCCTCGCGCAACGCCAACGGTACAGGTCCATTCATGTTGAAGTCGCGCGAACCGGATATTAAAACGGTACTTGTTACGAATCCTAAATGGTGGGGAAAGCGCGATGGCAATTTCGATGAAGTTGTTTATTTGCCCATTCGTTCTGACGCAACACGCATCGCTGCGCTGGTATCGGGTGAAGTGGACTTTGTGCTTGATCCACCGCCGCAAGATATCGTCAGACTTAAACGCACCAACGGTTTAAAAGTCGTCGAAGGCAATGAAGACCGCGTGATTTTTTTAGGCTTCGATCAATTTCGTGATGAACTGCTTTATTCCAATGTAAAGGGCAAGAACCCCTTCAAGGAATTGGGTGTCCGGTTAGCCATATACGAAGCCATCGATATAGAGGCCATTAAGAATAAGATCATGCGTGGATTGGCGGTACCCACCGGTTCGCTCATCGCGCAACAAGTGAATGGCTATTCAGCTGCGGCAGCAAGCCGCACCCCCTTCGATCCTATACAAGCTAAACAACTATTAGCCGATGCCGGTTATCCAAACGGTTTTCAAGTGACACTCGATTGCCCCAATGATCGTTATATTCGCGATGCTGAAGTATGTCAGGCAATCGCAGGCATGCTGGCGCGTATCAATATTGATGTCAAACTGAACGCGTTGCCGCGTACGCAATTTTTTCCCAAAGTGCATCGAAGCGACACCAGCTTTTATTTGCTTGGTATTTTGCCGACAACGCACGATGCGTGGATTTCTTTATTCACCATCATTCATTCCAAAGGCTGGGAAGGCGGCGGCGATTGGAACCTGGGGCATTATGTTAATGCCGAAGTGGATCAATTGATTGATGCCCTGCACACGGAGATGAACCCTTCGATGCGCAATAAGATGATCGAAACCGCGTTGCTATTGCATAACCGCGATGTGGGCCACATTCCGCTATATCAGCAAGTAATTCCTTGGGCGATGCGGGCGAATGTGAATGTTGTTCATACGCGTGATAATTTTCTTGAATTGCGTTGGGTGAAATTAGATTGACGAGCGTTTGATTGCCGTTCGGCGTTGAATGACAGGTGCGTTCGTTAAGCCGATACATAGGCTGATATTCGATGATAGATAGGTTGCTGTACAGAAGCCTACTTATTCAGAGCGTGTAAAAAATTGTCTTGGTTGTGTGCTGGGCCATGACTTAGAAATTTGCTTTCATGGCCCCGCTTCGCTCGCAATATGACTCATAGAGAAATGGATTCTATGCGGACCCCTTGGCTTTATATAAAGAAAGTGCTTCGAACTAATTTTGTCTCGAAGTTGATCGGGAGTTGAGTTGTGTTATCGGATGGACGTGGTGTTTTTGTATCGGGAATTAGGGGGTACTAAAATGACTCGGGTTGTTTGCGATCAATATGTTATCGGGCGATTATTTTATTTATGCACCACCTTGGCGGTTTTTGAAACGCCTTTTCGGGTGGCCACTTCTAGTTAGACCCAAAGCAATACAATTTTTTCCCAATGAAAGTGTTAGGAGAACAAAAGTGGAGATTTATGATAAATACAAGCATTTGAAGAAAACAGAAAAGGAATTTCTTTGGGCACACCCACTCGCTGCCGCTGACTTTAATTCCAACGCGTCGACTGCGCTGGAAGAAGCTAAAAAACGATTTGCATTGCCGTCTTTGCACAATGGATCCGGCGACGCTTTCCGTCACTGCTTTTGGTCTGCGATGAACGCAAGAGATCAAGGAAAAGAGTTGGCGAAACAATTTGGAGATGCGCACGAAGACTTCGTCGGGAATCCGCCCAATGAAAAAACAATGGATCTTCACAATAATAACGTTGGATATGAAATTGGCAGTAAGGCAGGCAACGCGTCAGACCGTCACTTGGCTGTGATGTGTGTCCAAGCATGGGCCGCTAAAAAATTGATCCAGATCAACGGAGTTAATGGCGGAGACTTAATTTACTCCAACTCAACAGAAACCTATGTCTATGGTGAAAAATCATGAGACCCGTATCGCTCATGCATATTGTCACAGCCGCACTATTATCGATTTTTAGCATATTGACCGGCTGCTCAAGCGAAGACAAGGCAACCAGTGTTTTTGTTCAGAATTTAGAGAATGCATCAGGAGCACTGAAGGCGGGTCAAGAGCTAAGAATGGACGTTGTTAATAAGGGTGAGTGGAACCGGATGTTTGTCTTTTCGCCCTACACACCTCTATCGGAAATAGAAACTGCAATTAAATTGAAAGTCTCTTCAGCTATTGAAAGCGCGAGGTTGAATGAGCGAGACGATATAAACCTACTCGTCTTTCTAAATGGAGACACCATGCAACTTGTTGCAGCAGTTCCACGTAAGATTGCCGATTTTTCTGTTGCCAGGAATGCTCAACCGCTTAACCGAAATTCAGCGGTGTTCAAAAAAATGGGGCCTGACGGAATGTTGGTTTTGGAGAATAGTAAGTAACCACGGCCTAACCAAACATTCAACCGCACGCGCGGAACTGTCGTTTTTGCTTCGCTTAGCGCTTCGTCGCGCGGCTGTTAATTTATTCGTTAGGCGTTACAGGAGCAGCAATGGCAAAAATCGTGGGAAGTGTTGTAGCGATCGTCTTATTTTCTATTGTTCCAGCCGTCCTGATAGCCTTGCAATACAGCGTGGCTGCTGGCATTGCATTCTTTTCCGTATCGCTGGGACTCCTCCAGATATGGTGGGACATCTCTGACATAAAAGATGCGCTAAAAGAGACGAACAAATGCGTGACGAAACATTAACGTCTAATCCTGTGCTCCAACACGACAGTCCTCGCCGTCGGCGTCGCACTTCCCTCACACGCTACCCGTGTTTCGGTGCGGCTAAGCTTTATCGTTAGGATATAAGAAGAAACTTCGCGATGGATGATCGTTTAGCTGATAGCTACGCATTAGGAAAGCTTAGTGAGCTTGTATTCGAACTGTTTGTTGGCCTTGAGCCAGCACGAGAGAAGCTAAGTGAGAACCTACATTTCATTGCAACCATTGCTCCTAAAGACTTTAAGTTGAAGCGGCACCAGAAAATGTGGGCTGATCTTCAGAAGAAACTGATCGGAAAAACAAAAAATATCGGCCTTAAACGTGCGCCCATCGACAGATTGACAGTGCGAAACGAAACAATAGCAAAGGCCCTTGCATCCATTTGGGAAATATATGAGGACTGCAAAATTACACCTTAACATCGCGTTGAAACGGGACGGCGGAATAATCGTAGCTTTTCATAGTAGCCATCGGGGCCGCCGCCCCTTAACTTTGCGTTGAGTCTGTAGAAAAAGCCTTTATCTCTCTCGTAAAACGACGCTGCTAATGGTGCTATAAATCAGTAAGCCCCTTAGTCGAAGAAAGCGAGGGAATGAATGGCGCGTTATAAAGAATACA
>Ga0157374_10002894_pt1 | contig 14390 bp, 8 predicted proteins | sample M25metaG_FD_115308 | JGI IMG/M metagenome (GOLD analysis project Ga0157374, IMG submission 115308) | Miscanthus rhizosphere microbial communities from Kellogg Biological Station, Michigan, USA - M2-5 metaG | ecosystem: Host-associated > Plants > Roots > Rhizosphere > Soil | place: USA: Michigan...
GATTACGATATTCCCGCCGCGCCTATTTTGCTCGACATCACGGTCAACGGAAAAAAGGTCAAGGCGCTGGCGCAGGTGAACAAGTCGGCGTTTACGTTTGTGTTCGATCGCACCAACGGCCAGCCGGTATGGCCCATCGAAGAGCGTTCCGTGCCCAAGGGCAGCGTGCCTGGCGAATGGTATTCGCCCACGCAACCGTTTCCCACTAAGCCCGCTGCTTTCGATCGCCAGGGAGTGACCGAAGCCGATCTGGCCGATTACACGCCCGAAATCAAGGCTGAGGCGTTGAAAGTCGCCTCGCAGTATGTCCTGGGGCCGATCTACACACCGCCGATCGTCAAAGACACCGGGGGCAAGCTCGCCACGATTCAGCTTCCTGGAACCGATGGCGGAGCTAATTGGATGGGCGGCGCAGTCGATCCTGAAACCGGGATGCTGTATATTCCTTCGGTCACCAACCCTTACTTCTCGTCCCTGGTTCCGGGCGGCGACCGGTCGGAGATGCCTTACATCGCAGGCGGACGCGGGGGAAGCACCACGGTCGCGGGTAACCTGCCTCTGATCAAAGGTCCTTACGGCCGCATCTCGGCATTCAATCTCAATACCGGCGATCAGGCCTGGATGATTCCCAACGGGAAACCCTCCGCCGCCCTCGTCAACAACCCAGCCCTCAAGGCTGCCGGGATCGACGCCAGCAACTGGGGCGGCGCGCAACGCTCCCCTATTCTGATCACCAAGACGATGCTGGTCGAAGGCAGCGCCGATCTGCGATTCATCGACAAAAAGACCGGAGCCGTCATCCACGAAATGCCGTTGGGAGCCGATGTCGGGCCCACTATGACGTATCTGGTCAACGGACGGCAGTTTATTGTGGCTGTGGTGAACGGCGCGCAGGGCAACGGAGCCGAGCTGGTCGGTTTGGCCGTGGGGCAACCCGGCGCACCGGGCGGCCGCGGCGGTCGTGGTGGACGAGGCGCAGCGCCACCTCCCGAAAACTAACAACGAAAATATGGTCCTGACCAAAGAAGAACTCATCGCCTCCTTACAGAACGAAATTCGGATCCTCCTCCACCTGGCGAGCAAAGTGGATCGCAATCAGCTTGACTACAGGCCGACACCGAAACAGCGCAGCACCATCGAGCTGCTTCGGTACCTGACTATCATGGGGCCCAACTTGATCCCGGCGATTAAGACTGGGACGTTCGATGGCGCGGCATTTGGCGCCTCCCAGGCCGCGGCCAATGGCATGAACTTCGATCAGGTCCTGGCCGCAATCGAAAAGCAGAGCGCCTTCTATGCCCAGGAACTAGGCTCGATGCCGGACGCCGATTTCCGCGGCGAGGTCGATATGTTCGGCCGGAAATCCAGCCGCGGATCGCATATCGTGTTTCTTGCACTCTGCGGCTTCGCGGCTTATCGAACGCAGCTGTTCCTGTACTTAAAAGCCTGTGGCCGCGACGAGCTGAATACTATGAACCTTTGGGGCGGCGTCGACGGTTCGATGTAAGGCGGTGAGGGGACTGAAGCGTGTATAAATTACTGCTGGCAACACTGATCGCGCTACCGTTCGTCCAGGCTCAGCCTAGCCGTGCGGCGAACCCGGACGAGTGGACGTCCTACGGCCTCACGCCAGGTGAGACTCGGTACAGCCCACTCAATCAGATCACCGCGTCGAACGTCAGCCGGCTGGGCCTCAACTGGTCTATCGATGTCGGCCGCGGTGGTGGAGGGCAGGAAGCCACGCCGTTGTTCTCGAACGCAACAATCTACAGCATCACCAACTGGAGCATTGTTTTCGCTGTCGACGCCCGCACCGGCAAGGAAAAATGGCGCTGGGATCCCGAGGTCAATCAGGATAAAACCCGCCCCCAAGTCTGCTGCGGTGTGGTGAACCGGGGCCTTGCCTTGTATCAGAACCTGATCATCGCTCCCATCATCGATGGTCGGCTGATTGCGCTAAACGCGGAAACCGGCAAGCCTGTCTGGGAATCCCGCGTGTCCTATTCGAATGAAGGCTACACGATTACCATGGCGCCGCGCGTCGCCAAAGGGAAAGTGATCATCGGCGTCGCCGGCGCTGAGCTACCCATCCGCGGATTCTTTTCTGCCTTTGACGCTGCCACCGGAAAACTCGCTTGGAAGTTCTACACGGTTCCCGGCGATCCCTCGAAGCCCTTCGAAAATCCGGCGCTCAAGAAGGCTGCGGAAACCTGGTCGGGCGATTACTGGAAGCTCGGGGGCGGCGGATCGATCTGGGACGGCATGGCCTACGATCCCGACGCGGATCTCCTCTACGTCGGCACCGGCAACGGCGGTCCCTGGCCCGAAGAGCTGCGCAAATCCAAGGGCAAAGAGAACCTCTACCTGGCTTCGATTCTCGCTGTGAAGCCCGACACCGGCGAACTGAAGTGGTACTTCCAGGTCGTACCCGGCGATTCCTGGGATTACGATAGCGTCCAGCAATTGCTGTTAGCCGACATCACCATCCGAGGCCAGCAGCGCAAGGTGCTGATGCAGGCCAATAAAGATGGGTTCTATTATGTGCTCGACCGCGTCTCCGGACAGTTTATCTCCGGCCAACCCTTCGCCAAAGTCACCTGGGCCAAAGGATTGGACGAGCGCACTGGCCGTCCTTTCATCAATCCTGAAGCCCATTACGGCGCCGAGACCATCCAGATTTCTCCCGGACCGGGAGGCGCTCACAACTGGTCGCCCATGTCGTTCAATCCCACCACGGGCTTGGTTTACATTCCGACTTCCATGGTGAGCAGTTCGAATTTCGCTATCGATCCGGCCTTCGAGTATCAACCGGGTAGAAGTAACATCGGCGTGAGACGTGGGGCGCCTCCGGCGGACGGCGGTTTTGCTCCCCCACCCCCTCCAACCCTTCCGGCTCCGCCTGCAATAGGCCCCGAAGCTCCTCCCGCAGGGCAAACGAATGTGCTGGTCGCATGGGACCCGGTGGCGCAGAAGGAGCGCTGGCGAACCCAGGGCGGCGGATCTATCGGCGGCGGAACGGTGACTACCGCGGGCAATCTGGTGATCCAGGTGATACCTGACGGGCGTCTGGTTGCCTACAGCGCCGACAAAGGCGAGAAACTCTTGGACATCCAGACGGGACTTCGCGGAGGAATGGGTCCGCCGATCACCTATCAGCTGGATGGCAAGCAGTACATCGCGCTGATGGGCGGCCAGGGAATCGTAGTGGCCCGTAGCGCCGAACCCGGCGCTCCCCCGCCCCCCACGACAGCACAGACCGTGTTCCCTAAGTTAATGACGTTCGTCCTGGACGGAAAGCCGCTGCCGTAGCACGCGTAGAACTAAGCTGTTTGCTTTAGCAACAATTCTTCCAGCGCACGATGCAGTTGATCGCCTTGAACAGGTTTACTCAGGTAACCATCCATTCCCGCTCGCAGACATTTTTCGCGGTCACCTCTCATAGCGTGAGCCGTCAACGCGATGATCGGAAGATGAGCGCCCGTGGCTTCCTCCTGCTCGCGAATCAAGCGGGTGGCTTCAAGACCGTCCATCTCAGGCATCTGGATGTCCATCAGAACCAGATCCATTGGCTCCCCCTTGAGCACCTCGAGGGCTTCGCGCCCGTTGTTCGCCACGCGCGTACGAACTCCTCGTTTTTCAAGTAAACGAACCGCCACCACCTGATTGACGCGATTGTCCTCTACCACCAGTACCAACGCTCCCTGCAAAGAGCTCCTTTGCTGCACTATCGCGACCGGACGATCTGGTATCACGCGTTCCGGGACCGCGAATCGTGCCGTGAAGCACACCTTGTCCGCCACGCCGGCGTCGGTGTCGAGCCAGAGACGGCCTTCCATTAGCCTTACTAAACGCCCGCACAATTCCAAGCTGAATCCGGTGCCGCCCTTCTCTCCGGCACCTGATTCAGCCGTCGCAACAGCCTGAATCTTGCCGATTCGAGGCCGACTGCCCTGAACCGAGAATAGAAGAGATCGGGAACGATGCGAGGCTGTACCCGGCTCGTCTTCTTCCTTGTCGCACCGTACAGACAAAAGAATTCTTCCTTCGGCTGAAGCCTTCATTACGGTCTCGATGAGCTTCAGAAGAACTTGCCGAAGCCGGTCCGGATCGCCTCGAAGCCGGTCGGGAACACCGGGGCCGACATCGGCCTGGATAGTGATTCCGTTCTTTTCTGCGCGATCCCTGACTGTATTCAACGCGCCCTTCATGCAGTGCCCCAGCGAAAACTCGATATTACCGAGTTCCAATTGCTCGGTCTCGAGTGAAGAAAAATCCAGTATGTCGTCGAGCAGGGCCAACAGTGATTGGGCTGAGGTCCGAGAAAGCCCCACATACTCCTTCTGCTCCGGAGTTAGTTTGGTTCCCAAAACCAGCTCTAAGGTGCCAAGAACGCCGTTCATCGGGGTTCTTATTTCGCGGCTCATATTTGCCAGGAACTGACTCTTCAGTTGGTTGGCGACTTCCGCAGATTCCTTGGCGTGCAGCAGTTCCTGGGTCAGATCGTCCACCGCGGCTGAAAGTTCTTGTCCGTATGCGTGGGCGTGTACGACGCGGTAGTTCCCCGAGCTTCTGGCAAGCAATCCCGCGACTGAGCGTATGAGGGATCCGAATCCTGAGGTTGCCCGGGGTGCTCCCGGCTGAAGGACGCCAGTTTCTGGGGCGTGCGTCATACAGGGGAAGGCGTTTTGCGGTACGCCGTAACCAGATCTAGTAGCGTCAGCGCATGAATTGGTTTGGTTAAATAGTCGTCCATTCCCGCGTTTAGACAACGCTCGCGGTCGCCGGTCATGGCGTGCGCGGTCATGGCGATGATGGGCACGTGCGCACCCGAATGCTTCTCTTTTTCACGGATCGCCGCAGTGGCTTCAAAACCGTCCATGTCGGGCATTTGGACGTCCATCAGAATCATTTCGAAGAGTTGTTCTTCCCATAGCTGGACAGCCTTCTGTCCAGTGTTCGCAATTTCCACGCGGTGACCGGCCTTCTCCAAGATCGCCCGCGCGACCCGCTGATTCACGACGTTATCTTCTGCCAGAAGGATATGAGCGCCGCAACCGGCGTTGTGCTTCTTTGCGGTTGGTCCCGTGATTACATGCAGGTTCCGGAGGTCTTCTGAGGTGTGGGACTGATCCGAGATCGCGGCGACAATCGCGCCGCGCAGCTCTGCGCGCCGCACGGGTTTCGTGAGAAACGCCGATACTCCCAGCTCCCGGCAGCGCGCCAGGTCGCCGAGGTGCTCGCCGGAGGTGAGCATCAGAATGAATGCGTTCGTCAGGTTGGGCGTACTTTTGATGCGCTCCACCAAATCGAATCCGTCCATTTCGGGCATGTGCACATCAGTCAGGACCAGCCGGAACGGTTGCTCGCGGTCGGCAGCCCGGCGCATTTGCGCCAGCGCCTCGGCTGCGCTGGCAACCGGAGTTGGCTGCATTCCCCAGCCCCACAGCATGTCCGCCAGAATACGCCGGTTGGTCAGGTTGTCATCGACCACCAACACTCGCACTCCCTCCAGTGAAACTTGGTCCGCCGGCGGAGTTTGGGCGGATTCCGGGGCGACGCCCAGGGTTGAAGTGAAATGGAAGGCGCTTCCCTTTCCGGACTCGCTCTCCACCCAGATCATTCCCTTCATCGCTTCCACCAAGCGGGCCGAAATGGTCAATCCCAATCCGGTACCGCCGTATTTTCGGGTGGTTGAACCGTCTACCTGCGTAAACGCGTCGAAGATCAGCTTCTGCTTTTCCTTCGGGATGCCGATGCCTGTATCGCGCACCGTGAAGTGCAATCCCACTTCATCCCGCTCCTGGGATACCAGGCTCACTTCTAGCTCCACTTCGCCGTATTCGGTGAACTTGACGGCGTTACCCAGCAGGTTCACCAGGATCTGGCGGAGCCGGGTAACATCCCCGACCACGAATTCGGGCACGTCGGACTTGACGTTGCAGATCAACTCCAGGTCCTTTTCATGGGCTCTAAGCGCGAGCACCCGCGCGGTCTCCTCGACGTGATCACGCAGGTTGAATACAATCGGGTCCAGCTCCAGACGGCCAGCTTCAATCTTGGAGAAATCCAGAATGTCATTGATCACCGTTAGCATCGAATCCGCGGACGTCTTCACAGTAACCAAGTAATCGCGTTGCTCCGACGTGAGGTCGGTGTCGAGGACCAATTCAGTCATGCCCATGACACCATTCATGGGAGTGCGGATTTCGTGGCTCATGTTCGCCAGGAACTCGCTCTTGGCGCGGCTGCCCGCCTCGGCTTTTTCCTTGGCCACCACCAAATCCGCGGTGCGTACGGCGACCTCTTGCTCCAACCGGTCGCGGTGCCGGGTAAGTTCTTCGTCCCGGCGCTCGATTTCTTCCAGCATCTGGTTGAAATTATCAGTGAGCTGGCCCAGGTCATCATCCGCCTGCTTCACCGCGCGCAACGCGTAGGCCTTCTCCGATGAGACTGTCCGGGCCACCTCGGCGAGGTGGACGATGGGCCGCAGAATAATGCGTTGCAAGAGTGAGGAGAACAGCAGGGCCAGTAGCACAGTGCCTGTCAGGATTCCCAGAACGATCTCCGCGAAGCGGCGGAGCCTGTCATGGAGTTCTTCTAGGTCCGATTTGATGGTCACAAAGCCGATCTTCTGTCCATTGAGCCACACACTCTTGAACACGATCAGACGGTCGCCCTCGAACCAGGTGCGATCGGAGGGTGGCGGAGGCGTCACCGTCCCGGGGGTAGAACTCTCCCGGCGGTATCTGGCGAAAGGAGTGCCGTCCAGCCGGTAGAGGGCGGCGAACCTGATATGCTGCCTGGCCCGGAGCGTCGAGAAAAGCTCCTCGGCCGCCGGACGGTCATTGAAAGTCATGGCCGCCGTACTATTGGCGCTGAAGATCTCCGCCAGAACACCCAAATCGTTCCGCATCGATTCCCGGGCCGCAATCTGGTCATAGACCAAAACCGCGGCACACGCCAGCAACAGGGCGCAGCTCACCGTCGCCATGATAACCAGACGCAGCTTGTTTTTAATGGACAGATTACGATAGCGGGTTGCGATGCTCATTCCAGTCTTTCCTAGGTCTTCCAGCCACGCATACGCGGATTACTCTTTCCCCAGCGAAAACTCTACGCCGAAATAGACCGTCCGGCCGCGGTTGAAGGGCATGGTATCGCCCGAGCCTTCCCCCCAATCCGGGAGCCATACTTGGTAGTTGGCGAGATTTTCCGCATGCGCGAATAAAGCGATGCCGCCCTTTTGTGGGGACCCTAAGTGGCGCGAAAGGTCGTATCGAACATGGGAACTGAGCATGTGATAAGCGACCGGACTCGGATTGACGGCGTCGCTGATTGCACGCTGGGAACCCTGATAGTTGTCGAATAGGCTAAAGGTCAGGCCGTTATCCACGCGGTAACTGAAACCTGCCTTGGCCCCGAAATTCGGAACCGGCGTGATATTGCTATTTCCGTTTCCATCGTGGTTCGCCTGGTATGAAACCGATCCCGTGACGAAGTAATTCCTTCGCAGGTAATACTTTCCTTCCAGTTCGAATCCCTGAAACGTAGCTTCACCAAGGTTCAGATATCTCGCCCGATTCGGGGGGAGGGGAACGACAACGATACTGTCCGTTTGCCGGCTCCGGAAGAAGGTCAGAGCGCCTTGAAAACGATTCGCCTGATAGCTCACGCTCAAGTCCAAAGTGCCGACTTTTTCCGGCAGCAGGCCGGGTGTTCCCGCCAAGGCCGGATGATTCAGCGTAGTTTCATTGATGCTGGGCGCCCGGAAGGCGCCGCTATAGAGAGCTTTCACGCCGACATGCGAAGTCGGGTTCCAGATCACGCCGATCCGGGGCACGGCGTTCACGGCGATGGTTTCCACCTTATTGAACTGGAAGCCGCCTACCACCTTCAGGCTGTCTAGCAGCTGGTGATCCCACTGTCCGTAGAACCCCCCTCCGGGGCGCGAACCGTCAGATATTTGGATCGGTGTATCGAGCCCGAAGTAGGTCTCCTGGCCCTCGACGTGGCTGAACAGCGTTCCAAAAGTTAGCCGGTCCCGAGTGCCTAAATCCACAAAGTTGGTCCATTCGAACACCAATTCGTTGGAATCGCGGCCGATATCGGGATATCCAAAATTGTCGAAAGTGTTCCGGGTGTAGGTCGCATTGAAACTCATGTTCCAATGGTCGTTGGCTTTGACGGTGTACCCGAGGTCCGCAAAGCCGCGCCTCCACTTGTTGTCTCCGATACTTCCCCGTACGAACGAAAGGGCATGCGATTCAGTGAAAGAAGACATGAAGGCAAGGTTTTTGTAGCTCGCGCCAAGATATGCGCCGTCGCCACGGTCTTCCGCCGTTACGGTCTGGATCGGCGGGACCAACGGAGCCCCGGGCGTTCCGATGAGGGCAATCGGATCCCCGTATGCGGTCGTCCAGTTGGGCTTTTGGTGGAATTGGCCCGCTCCAAACAAACTGAAGTTTCCGCGTTTGATCATCAACTGCCCGGAAGTGCCTTTCCCGCCTTTCTCCCCGTCGAATCCGCTTAAGGCGAGGGTATTGTGATCGGCTTTCTTAGTGATCAGGTTAATCACCGCGGAAAATGCATTCGATCCGTAGAGGACAGAACCAGGCCCCTTAATCACCTCGATCTTCTCCAGAGCATTCACCGGGAAGGCTTCCAGCAGATCGGTGATTAGGCCGCCCTCCAGTACCTCGCGGGTTGGCCGTCCGTTGATCAGGAACAGAATGTGGCCGCCGTTTATTTTGGTTTGATCGCCTCGCGCCGCCACGAGACTGCGGTCCGTGAAGTAGGCACTGGCAAGACTCAGTCCGGGAACTCTTTCGAGAACTTCCTGGAGAGTGATCCCGCCGAATCTCCGCAATTCATCCTGGGTGATGACGGAAATGATGCCCGGCGCATCGGTCAGGTTTTCAGAAAACTTGGAGGCAGTAATGACCTTTGTGCTGAGAAGCGACTCCAGGTCCAGCGCTCCCAGATCGCGATCTCCGCCTCCCGTCGGCGCCTGCGATGCTACCTGAGCGGCCGCCAGTCCCGCTAGGGACAAGGCCAAAAACAAAGTTACTGGTCGCAATCGTATTGGTTTCATGATGTTCTCTTCAATCGTTCGTTAGGGTTGCTGCCATGCATACGTGGATTACTCTTTCCCCAGCGAAAACTCCAGCCCGAAATAGACCGTCCGGCCGCGGTTGACCGGCAGGGTGTCGCCCGAGTTGTCCCCTAAATCGGGGAGCCAAATTTGATGGTTGGCGAGGTTCTCGGCGTGAGCAAACAAGGCGACGCCGGCTTTGTCGCTGGACCCGAGGAAGCGAGAAAGGTCGTATCGGACATGGGTACTGATCAGATGAAAGGCGACAGGACCCGGATTGACCGCATCGGGAATCGTGCGAAGCGCGCCCTGGTAGTTGTCGAACATTCCGATGGTCAGTCCGTTCTCCGCGCGATAGCTGAATCCTGCCTTGGCCGTGACGGCCGGAACAGGAATGGGGTTCGCTGCGCTGGCATCCTCATCGGCCTGGTAGGAGATCGACCCCGTCAGGTAAAAGTTCTTTCCCAGGTAATGCTTCCCTTCCAGCTCAAATCCATGAATCGTGGTTTCTCCCGCATTGGCATAAACGTAGCGAGCTTGGCCGAACGGAAGGACTCCAACGATGCTGTCCGTTAGCCGACTGCGGAAGAACGTAAGTGTTGCTTGAGAACGATTCGCCTGATAACTCACACTCAAATCCAAGGTGCCGACTTTTTCCGGCAGGAGCCCGGGCGTTCCGGCCAGGCCAGGATGATTCAGGTGAGTCTCGTCGAGGCTGGGCGCACGAAAGGCGCCACTGTAGAGAGCTTTCGCGCTGAAGTGCGACGTGGGGTTCCAGATGACGCCCGCGCGGGGCGCCACGTTCATCCCGGTGCCCTCAACCTTATTTGCCTGAAAACCACCCACCAGCTTCACGGCGTCGCTCAGTTGATGATCCAACTGGCCGTAGAAAGCGCCTCCGGGACGCGTGCCGTTGGAAATATCGATCGGAAAGCCCAAGCCGAAGTAGGTCTCGGTTCCTTCAATGTAGTTGAACAGCGTTCCAAACGTCAGCCGGTCCCGGTGGCCCAATTCCACAAAGTTGGTCCATTCGAACACCAGCTCATAGGAGTCCCGGCCGATGGTGGGAAACGCGTAATTGTCCAGAGTATTCCGCGTGTAGGTCGCATTGAAGTTCATGTCCCAATGGTCGTTCGGCTTGGCGGTGTACCCCAGGTCCGAAAAGGCCCGTCTCCACGTGTTGCGGGCGACCGTGCCACGAACAAAGGAAGGAGCACGCCACTCCGTGTAAGAAGACATGAAGGTTAGATTCTTGTAGTTCGCGCCCAGATAAGCGCCGGCGCTACGGTCTTCGAGGGTAACGTTTTGCAGTGCGGGCACCACGGGAGCCGCGGGATACCCCACCAGCGACGGAGGCATCCGGTAATCCAGGTTCCAGTCGGGGTTTTGGTGAAATTGGCCTGCTCCAAACAGGTTGAAGCTGCCGCGCTGGATCATCACCTGTCCGGAGTTGCCCTTGACGCCATTCTCGCCGCCAAAACCGCTCAGGGCGAGACCGTTGTGCTCGGCCTTTTTGGTGATCAGGTTGATCACCGCGGAGAAAGCGTTCGATCCGTAGAGGACCGATCCCGGACCCTTTATGATTTCAATGTTCTCCAGGGCGTTAATGGGGAACGCCTCCATCAAGTCGCTGATCAGGCCGCCCTCCATCACCTCGCGGGTTGGCCGGCCATTGATGAGGAAAAGGATGTGGCTCCCGTTGGGTTTGGTTTGATCCCCGCGCGCCACGACCATGCTGCGGTCCGTAAAGTAGGAGGTAGTGAGACTCAGCCCGGGAACCCGCTCCAGAACCTCCTGGAGCGTAAGTCCCCCGAATCGCCGCAACTCGTCCTGGCTGATCACGGAGATCACGCCAGGAGCGTCCGCCAGGTTCTCCGAAAACTTGGATGCCGTAATGACCTTGGTGCTGAGGAGCGACTCCAGGTCGAGCGTGCCGAGATCACTGCGTCCGGTTGATGGCGGCGGCGTCTGTGAAGATACTTGCGCAGTCGCCAGCGCGGCAAAACAGAGTGCGGCGAGCAGAATCGCCCCGAACCATCGTAGTGACTTCATATCAGTTTTTCCGTGTCCAGCGCACTTGTGCCTTACTTCCGCTCGGCGAGACTCAAAAGCTTGGAGCTGACGTGTAAACCCGCCCGATTCGCGGCACCCGCATCAATTTCGATCCGTACCCGCGCGTCCTTCAATCTGAAATTGATGATTCCGCCGTTCGCCATGAAGTCATCCCCTTCACCGACGGTCAAAATGCTGCGCCCCTTGAGCTCATCCAATAGGATGCGAAAGCGTTTTCGCTCCGAGGCGCTCACGAAAAGAATCTGACAGCTAGCCGCCTGTTGGGTGTTCAAAACACCACGCACAACGAAAGCCCGATTCGCGACGGTCTTGTCGCGGACCACATCCTCGAGTGCCGTGCCGAACGGGTTTTGACCCATGACGCAAATCGCAATGGGATCTTCAGGGCCTTTGAACGCGACAGAGGGCCATTCGACGAACTTGGCGAAGTTGAATAAGAAAGCCGCCTTAACCTGGTATTCGTCAGGCACCGACTCCGCTGCATGAACATGACCGGCCGTGGCCGCAATGGCCAGTAAGACGAGCCGGCAGGTCAGGTTTCTGTGAACTAAAATCGCCACGTCACCCTTCCCACAACGCTTCGCCGCACTAGTGTCGGATTGACTTGTAACCCGTCGAAAAACTCGAGGTGATCGGGTCTCAAGAGATTTTGACCGGCGACGCTAAACTCGACGCCTTCTTTAATGCTCCAACCGAACCTGGTGTCCAGGCGCGTGTAGCTCGGAACCGGGCCTATCCGTAAGCCGCCGACATAATAAGCCGAAGTATCCCACTCGATCCTGTGCGGCAGTTTCACCGTGGAGCGCAGTTGGGCCTGATACTTTGGAGAATCACCGACCGAGGCCGCCGTGGATGTATCGTGACTGGACGGATCCGTCCCAACTTTCATCTGCAAATAGCTGAATCCCGGGCTGAGCCGCCAGCCACCGGTGACATTCCAGTTGGCTGAAAGCTCTGCGCCGTAATCATGCGCGTGCGCCAGGTTATCCCAGTAGCTCGGCGTCACTAAATGGGCAGGCAGTGGATCGAAGGCGAAGTACGGCGTCCCTGGTTCCAGACTTTGCAGGCGGCTATAGTGACTGTTGAAGGCTGTCGCATCGAGCGAGAGTTGTTTACTGACCTGGATCCGATAACCGGCTTCGAAGTCCAAAAGCGTCTCGGCTTTGGTGTTGGGATTTCCGTCGAGCTGCACCAAGCCGAATCCACCTCCACCCAGCGGAAAGGTGGCGGCGTCAAGCTTGGACTCGGCATCAAACCAGGAAGGCTGGCGGATAGCCCTCGATGCGGAAGCCCATACTGTTTGGCGGTTCGTGGCAGTCCACACAACTTGAGCGCTGGGTTCGAATTCGAACCCGGTGTAGTTGTTGTGCTCAAACTTGGATCCGACGGTCAGGGTTAACGAAGGCGCCAGCTGTATCTGATCCTGAATAAACGTGTTGTAGAGATTGTCGCGTCGATGCCCCGATCCGAACGTGATCTCGTAGCTCTCGGTGTAGCTGTGGTCGGTCAGACGATAGCCGGCACCTGCCAACATGTCGTGGCGGGACCCCAGTCGAAAGTGATACTGAAAGTCTGCGTCACCGGTGTTCAGGACCTCAAATGCCTGATCGAAGCGCCGAACGCGGTCGTAATAGAGCTGCAGCTTTGTCTCCGAACCGTTGGAAAATGTATGTCCCCAGCGCCCCAGTATGTTGCCGCTGCCGACCGCTACTTTGTTGGTGAAGGTGTGAGCGTCGGGCAGCTGGTTCGAGAACAGAGTGGTAATCGTCTGACCTTCGGAGCTGCCGAACAAATCGCCTTGAACAGTTAGCGTGTCTCTCCCCGAGAAGTCCCAGTCGGCGCGAAATCCTCCGTGAACCCCATGCCAGCCGTCGGAAGCTGCGGACTTGTCCGGTTGAATCGCGTCCGCGACATTGAAATACTTTCCGAAAGCGCGGTAGGAGCCTTTGCTGCCTGCGCTGCCTCCGTACTGAACCAGTCCGCTCGCCGTTTCCTGCGAGCCCGTACCGACACTGACTAACTCGCCTTGGGTATCGCTAGCTTTCTTGGTGATAATGTTGATGACGCCGTTCACGGCGTTCGCGCCCCAGACGGTCCCACCGGGTCCGCGAATGACCTCAATGCGTTCGATATCCTCGAGCGGCACGTCCTGTTGGTCCCAGAAAACGCCCGAGAATCCGGGAGTGTAAACCGTGCGCCCGTCGATCAACACCAGCACCTTAGTCGAATAGCGGTAGTTGAATCCGCGGATACTGATGGCCCACGTGTTCGCGTTTAGCCTGGCTACATCCACACCCGGAACCATGCGCAGCAAGTCCGGAATATTGGTCATTCCCGAGTGGCGAATGTCATCCTGCGTGATCACATAAGCTGCCGCTCCGGCGCTCGAAAGCTTCTGCTCACGCTTGGACACGGAGGTCACACGCATGTTCATTAGATCTTCAAGGCTGGCTTCGGATAGGTCGAGTGGCGTGGGCTTTTGTGCCAATCCGTTACTGCAGAGCGATACGATTAACGCAAAAGCTAAACTTCCGCGCACCGCCGAGATGCAGATCCGTCCTCGCCCCCACCTCGTGCCAAGTTCGCGCATGATGGCCCCGTTCCACATAGAACCTCCCAGCGACAAGCCAACCACACGCAGTGCGTGAATCTGCATGCAGGGAAGCTGGTACTAGCCGTAAGCTAGGTATCGGCAGGAACTCTAAGAATGCGTAGGACTTTTAGTCAACTATCTGATGAAAAGGCTTAAACCGATCGAGGACCAAATGGGGTGCAGGATTTAGCTACTCAACCGAAAGGGCCAGCAGGACATTGCCCTGGAGTCCGTTGCGGACACCCACGTAGCCTGAAGGAACGAACAGGGTTCCTCCGGCCACCACCGGACCGGCGGCACCCATCGAGCCACCTTTCGCGGCCGTTCCGTTGACGGTCTTGAAGTCCTGGATAGTGTTGTACTCCCAGATCACTGTGCCGTCGGCTGCCGAGAGTGCTCGCAGGATCCCATCCCAGGCGCCCGAAAATACCACGCCAGGGATCGCCGTCAATGGCCCCTCATGGCCGGGATGCTGCTTAAGCGCGGGAGCCAGTTCTGGCAATGTGAACCATTTGCGCTCGCCGTCTCGAAGCTGGACAGCGGCGATCCCTCCGGGACCCAGGCCAAAGTAGGCGTTCTGGTCATCGGCCGCGCCGCCCCACACGATTTTTCCACCGAGTTCGGCCGCATTGC
>Ga0157374_10002895_pt1 | contig 14389 bp, 8 predicted proteins | sample M25metaG_FD_115308 | JGI IMG/M metagenome (GOLD analysis project Ga0157374, IMG submission 115308) | Miscanthus rhizosphere microbial communities from Kellogg Biological Station, Michigan, USA - M2-5 metaG | ecosystem: Host-associated > Plants > Roots > Rhizosphere > Soil | place: USA: Michigan...
ATGCAGCCGAACCGCGCGCGATCGTGGTTCGGGATTCTCGGCGAGAACGCTATCGCGCGGCTGAAGCCCGGTGTCTCGCTCGCAAGCGCGAACGCGGATGTCGAGCGAATGATCCCGATATGCTTCGCGACATTCCCTAAACTGCCCGGAACGCTCGAAAACGACCTGATTCACGCCGACGTCGCCTGGCTCAAGGACACGTTCGTGCGCGACCTCGGCGACCTGCTCCGAGTGATGGCGGGCACCATCGCGCTCCTGCTCCTGATCGCGTGCGCGAACGTCGCGAACCTGCACCTCGTGAGAACCGACCGCCGCGCGCGCGAGCTCGCGATTCGCGCGGCGGTGGGCGCGGGCTGGGCCAGGCTCGCGGCGACCGTGCTGCTCGAGAGCGTCGCGCTCGCGCTCATCGGCGGCGTAGCGGGGCTCGCACTCGCCGCCGCCGCGCTGCCGACGCTGCTGGCTTTCGCGCCGAATCTGCCGACGGTGCTCAGGATCTCGATCGACCCGCGCGTGGTCGCGTTCGCCATGGCGCTTTCACTCGGCGTCGGCGTCGTCTTCGGGCTCATTCCGGCTGCGAAGTACGCGGCGCCGCGTCTTTCGGCGGTGCTCGGCGCGGCGGGTCGCTCGACCGGCGTCTCGCGGGAGCGTCAGCGCGTCCGCGGCGCCCTCGTCGTTACGCAAGTCGCTATCGCGCTCGTGTTGCTCGTGGGGTCGGGGCTCATGATCCGAACCTATGTGTCGCTCAAGGCCGTCGACCCCGGCTTCACGGAGCCCGAGCACCTGCAAGCCTTCGGCATCTCGATCCCCGATGCTGTCGAGCCCGATTTCAAGGGCGTGCAGGCGTTGCAGCGAACGATCCAGCGGCGTTTGGCGGCGATCCCGGGCGTCGACTCCGCGGCCTACGTTTCGACGCTTCCGCTGGACGGCTTCGCGCCGTCTTTTACGCTGTTGCTCGAGGACAAGGCGGGTGCCCAGGGGCCGGCGCCTCTTAGGCAGCTTCGGTTCCCGTCCCCGGGGTTTTTCCCGACGTTCGGCACTCCGCTGATCGCGGGGCGATTGCTGGAATGGGCCGACAACGAGGAAGGGCATCACGTGGCGCTCGTCTCCGAGAACCTCGCACGCGTCGAATGGGGATCTCCGGCCGCGGCGATCGGCAAGCGCATCAGGCCGCTGCCTACGGATCCGTGGGCGGAGATCGTCGGCGTCGTCGGTGACATCAGCAGCGCCGGGCTCGATCAAGCCGCTCCGCAAACCTTCTACCTCTCGCAGAACTACGGTCTCGCCCAGTACATGACGCGCAAGGTCCGGTTCTTGCTCCGTAGCGATCGTGTCGGCACGGCCGGCTTCATCGAGGACGTGCAAAGAGCGATCTGGTCCGTCAACGGCAGCCTGCCGCTGGCGGACGTGCAGTCGATGGCCGACGTCTATCAGCGCTCGCTAGCACGCACGTCTCTCACGCTCGTGCTGCTCGGTATCACGGCGTCGATGGCGTTGCTGCTCGGCGTGATCGGCATCTACGGCGTGATCAGCTACTCACTCGCGCAGCGCACGCAGGAGCTCGGGATTCGCATCGCGCTCGGCGCGCCGAGTGCAGCGCTCGAGCGCCTCGTGCTCGGCCAGGCCGCGCTCTGGGTCGGTTCGGGGCTCGCAATCGGGCTGGTCGGCGCTGCAGCGCTCACGCGGCTCATGACGAAGATGCTGTTCGGCGTTAGCCCGCTCGACGGACCGACGTACGTCGCCGTCTGCGCGCTGCTCGTCGGCGCCGGCTTCGCGGCGGCGTTTCTGCCGGCGCGTCGCGCGACGCGGGTCGACCCGATGGAAGCATTGCGGGCAGAGTAGGTGAGCCGCTATGTGGTGAGGCATGGCAGTGAAACCCCTCCGCTGAGGGATTTGTTGAACGCGAAGCGTTCGCATCTGAGTTACACGAAGATCGCAATCAGAATCCGGAGACAATGCGATGAGCACAGTAATGGAAGAACAAGGGATGCCCGAGACAACCCCGGCCCCGATGATCCGCCTCGACAACGTCGAGAAGTCGTATCCCTACAAGGGCGGCCAGACCTGGGTGCTGCGCCAGGTCAAGCTCGAGATCCAGGAGGGCGAGTTCGTCACGATCATGGGCCCGTCGGGCTCCGGTAAGTCGACGCTGCTGTCGATTCTCGGGATGCTCGACGGCGAGTTTGCGGGCGAGTACTGGTTCGACGGCAAGCCCGCGCACGGCGTCAGCAACAAGGAGCGCGCGCGGCTCGGCAAGGAGAACGTCGGCTTCGTGTTCCAGCAGTTCCATCTGCTCGACGATCTCACGGTGGCCGAAAACCTCGATATCCCGCTGTCGTACCGCAACGTGGCGCGGAAAGAGCGCGACGCGCGCGTCGCGGAGATGCTCGACCGCTTCCAGATCGTGGGCAAGAAGGATCTGTACCCAACGCAGCTCTCGGGCGGCCAGCAACAGCAGGTCGCCGTTGCGCGCGCGGTAATCTCCGAGCCGCGGATCGTGCTCGCCGATGAGCCTACCGGCAGCCTGCACTGGAAGCAGGGCGAGGCGATCATGGAGTTGCTCCGCGAGCTCAACGCCCAAGGCACGACGATCGTGCAGGTATCGCACGACGAGCGCGTCGCGGCGTTCGGCCGCCGCGTGATCGAGATCGCCGACGGCTGGATCAACGCCGACCGCAAATTGGGCTGACCATGCTGCGCCATGCGCTCCGCCAGCTTGGCCGGCGTGTAGGGCTTTCTGCGCTGGTGATCGGAATGCTCGCGCTCGCGCTGGGTGCAGCGACCGCGATGTACTCGATCTACTACGAGGTGCTCGTGCGGCCGCTGCCCGTCGTCGAGCCGGAGCACCTCGTGAATTTGGGCGCGCCGGGGCCGAAATTCGGCTCCACAAGCTGCGGCATCGCGGGCGATTGCCAGCACGTGTTCAGCTATCCGATGTTCCGCGACCTCGAAGCGCGCCAGACGGCCTTTGCCGGGATGGCGGGCCACAGCGAGTTCGAAGCGAGTATCGCGTTCCGCGGAGCGGCGATTCCGTCGGGCGGACTGCTCGTGTCGGGCGGCTATTTCTCCCTCCTCGGCGTGCGCCCCCAACTCGGGCGTTTGCTCACGGCGGAGGATGAGCCGCGCGTAGGCGAAGCGCCGGTCGTCGTGCTGAGCTACGCCTACTGGCGCGACGACCTAGGCGCGGATCCCGGTGTGCTCGGCGAAACGCTCACCGTCAACGGGCAGCCGCTCACGATCGTGGGCGTTGCGCCCGCCGGGTTTTTCGGCACGGTCTGGGGCAGGCGACCGCGCGTCTTCGTCCCGCTATCGATGCGCTGGCTCATGCAACCCACGGTGCAGCGCAGCGACGAGACGAGGACGGCGTATTGGATATACGCGTTCGCGCGGCTGCGGCCCGGCGAGACAGTGGCGAAGGCGAGCGCGTCGATCAACGCGCTCTATTCGGGCATCTTGAACGAGATCGAGGCTCCGCTGAACACGGGGCTGCCACCCGCAGCGCTCGAGCAGTTCCGGCGCCGAGCGATCACGCTCGAGTCCGGCGCGCTCGGCCAAAGCGAGCTCCGTTCGGATCAGCCGGTGCCGACGCAGCTCAAGTTGTTGCTCGGCTTGACGGCGCTCGTGTTGCTGATCGCATGCGCCAACATCGCGAACCTGCTGCTCGCACGCGGCGTCGCGCGTGCAAGCGAGATGGCGCTGCGCGCGTCGCTCGGGGCGAGCCGGAGTCGGCTCTTGGCGCAACTGGTGCTCGAGTCCGTAGCGCTCGCAGCCGCTGGTGCCGCTGCCAGCATTCCTGTGGCGCTCCTAACGTTGCGCGGCGTGGTCGCGCTATCGCCGGGCTGGGTCGTCGACAACCTCACGCTAGGGGTCAGTGGCGCCTCGCTGCTATTCGCTGCCGTGGCCGCGTTCGCGACCGTGCTTTTGTTCGGCTTGGCACCGGCGTTGCGTGCGACGCGCGCGGACATGGCTTCGGTCATCAAAGGGCAAGCACCACAAGCCGTCGGCGGCCGCGGTACTGCGCGTTTCCGCGTCGCGCTCGCGACGGCGCAGATCGCGTTGTCCATGCTGCTACTCGGACTTGCCGGGCTGTTCGCGCAGAGTCTCGCGAACATAGCGCGCGTCGACCTTGGAATGAACGTCGGCTCGCTGGCGTCGTTCATGGTCGCGCCGCGCCTCAGTGGTTACACGGCCGACGGCACGGCGCAGCTATTTGACCGGATCGAGCGCGAGCTTGCGGCTGTGCCCGGGGTGAGCGACGTCGCGTCGGCAAGCGTTCGGGTCATCGCCAACGAGACTTGGGGCCACGGAGTTTCCCTAGACGGTTTCGAGCAAACGGCCGGTGTGAGCACGGACGCGATGTCGAATATGGTCAGCCCGGGCTTCTTCAAGACACTCGGGATACCTTTGCTCGCGGGACGCGACTTCACCGACGCCGACCGCCTCGAAGCTCCGCGAGCGGCGATAGTGAACCAGGCGTTCGTGCGCAAGTTCGGGCTCGGCGACGCGCCGCTCGGTAAGCGCTTCGGGACCGGCGGTAAAACGGGGCGCGACATCGAGATCGTCGGCGTTGCGGCCGACGCGAAGTACAGCACCGTCAAGGACGAGATTCCCGCGCAGTTCTTTTTGCCTTGGCGCCAGGACCCTAGCATCGGCCGTCTCACGTTCTACGTGCGCACGAGCGAGGACCCTGCCACGTTGTTGAAAACGTTGCGCCGAGCGGTCGCAAGCATCGACGCGAGCCTGCCGGTCGACGAGCTCACGACGATGCGCACAACTGTGCGGGACAACACGTACCTCGACCGTTTCGTCGCCGTGTTGTCTGCGGGCTTCGCGGTCCTCGCGACGCTGTTAGCCGCAATTGGCCTCTACGGCCTGCTCGCCTACGACGTCGCGCAGCGGACGCGTGAGATCGGCTTGCGGCTCGCCCTCGGCGCGGCACCCCACGCGCTCCAGGCGATGGTCTTGCGGCAGGTCGGGGTCATGGCCGCAATTGGAATACCGCTGGGCTTGGGCGCGGCAGTCGCTGTCGCCCGCGGTGCGCGCGCGCTGCTGTATGGCTTGAGTGGCTCCGACCCCGCGGTGCTGGGCGCAGCCGTCGGAATCTTGTGCGCGGTGGTCGGCATGGCCGCCTATTTACCGGCTCGACGCGCCGTTCGCGTCGCGCCGATGGAAGCCTTGCGATACGAATAGTGAGATAGCCGATGCCAATGCGACCGCCACGAATCTTCGTCGCCGACGACCAGCGCGACGTGACTGAATCACTGCGGCTCTTGCTGAAAGGCGAGGGTTACACGGCCGAAACGTTCGATCACCCCCAGGCGCTCGTCGGTGCGCTGCGCACGCGCGCGCCCGATGCGGTGCTGATGGACCTCAATTACACGCGCGACACCACGTCGGGCGACGAGGGCCTCGATACGATCGCTCGGATCCGCGCATTCGACGCGCACACGCCGATCGTCGTGATGACGGCCTGGGGCACGATCAGCGTTGCCGTCGAGGCGATGCGCCGCGGCGCGCAGGACTTCGTCGAGAAACCGTGGGACAACGAGCGCTTGCTCTCGGTGCTCAGGACGCAGGTCGCTCTCGGCCAAGCACTGAACCGAACGCGCGTGCTCGAGGCCGCGAACCGCCTGACGAGCGGTGCGGGCACGGACTTGATCGCCGAGTCTCCGTCGATGCGCCCCGTGCTCGAGACGATCGAGCGCGTGGCACCGACGGACGCGAACGTGCTGATCACAGGGGAGAGCGGCTGCGGCAAAGGCCTCGTCGCGCGTTTGATTCACGAGCGCTCCGGCCGTCGCGAACGCAGCTTCGTGACCGTGAACATCGGCAGCCTCGCGGAGACGGTGTTCGAGAGCGAGATGTTCGGCCACGTGAAGGGGGCGTTCACCGACGCGAAGGCCGACCGCGTCGGGCGGTTCGAGCTTGCCGACGGCGGCACGTTGTTTCTCGACGAGATCGCGAACATACCGCCGGCTCAGCAGGCGCGGCTGCTCCGCGTGCTCGAGGGCGGGGAGTTCGAGCGGCTCGGCTCATCGCGCACGCAGCAGGTCGACGTGCGTGTGCTCGCGGCGACGAACGCGAACATCGAAGCCGAGATCGAAGCCGGGCGCTTCCGTAGCGATTTGCTCTATCGGCTCAACACGATTCACATCCACTTGCCGCCGCTACGGGAGCGCAGCGACGACATCGTTCGGCTCGCCCAATCGTTTCTCACGCGGCACGCGCAGCGGCATCGAAAGAGCGTCCGGGGCTTTTCGGATGCAGCGCTCTCGGCGCTGCGCCACTATCCATGGCCCGGGAACGTGCGCGAGTTGAGCCACGTCGTCGAGCGCGCCGTGCTGATGGCGCCGGGCGCTTCGATCGGACCTGCCGACCTGAGGCTCAACGCCCCGGCGGCGTCGGCCGGAGGCGACCGCAAGCCCATGACGCTCGACGAGATCGAGCAGGACGCCATCAGGGGCGCGCTCGCGCGCCACGAGGGTAACGTGATCGCGGCCGCGGACGAGCTCGGGATGAGCCGCTCCGCGCTCTATCGACGCATGGAAAAGTTCGGGCTGTGAGCGGCCCCAAGGGGCTGGCACCGCGCGCGTTCCTACGAAACCGCTATCGGCCGCGTGGCTGCGTACGGCTTGCGCCGCCGCCGTCACGCACTCACGCTAGCTCGCCGTGAACAAACGCTCGCGCTTGCGCTACCAGAATCGCGTGCTGCTGCCTGCGCTCGTCGCAGCCGGGCCGGCATGGCTGCTCGTCGCCGTGCTGCTCTGGCAGTCCGACGAGCCGCCCGCGCTGCGCTGGACGCTGTTCGCGTTCGTGAGCGTGTTCTTTCTGATCGGGCTCGCCGCGATGCGGCAGCGCGTGGTCCAGCCGCTGCGCTCGCTCGCGAACATGCTCGAGGCGCTGCGCGAGGGTGACTACTCGATGCGCGGTCGGAACATCGATCCCTACGACTCGATGGGCGAGGTCATGGTCGAGGTGAACTCGCTCGGCCGGACGCTGCAGGACCAGCGGCTCGAGGCGCTCGAGGCAGGGGCGCTGCTTCAGAAGGTGATCGCGGACGTCGATATCGCGGTGTTCGGATTCGACTCGCACCTGCGACTGCGGCTCGTGAACCGAGCCGGAGAAGCGCTGCTCGGTGGAACCGCGGATGAGCTTCGCGGCCGCCGCGCGGCGGAGCTCGGACTCGAACGGATGATCTCCGAGCCTTCGGGCCGAATCGTCACGCACGTGTTTCCCGGTGGCTCGGGGCGCTGGGAGGTTCGACGGCGCAGCTTCCGCGAGGGCGGCAAGCCGAGCGAGCTGCTCGTGATCTCGGACTTGTCACGCGCGCTGCGCGAAGAAGAGCGACAAGCGTGGCAGCGGCTCGTGCGCGTGATCGGCCACGAGCTCAACAGCTCGCTCGCGCCGATCAAGTCGATGGCCGGCACGCTGCGCAAGCTGATTCGGCGCGAGCCCGCACCCGCGGATTGGCGCGACGATGCGAACTCCGGGCTCACGATCATCCACGACCGCGCCGAGTCGCTCGAGCGGTTCATGGGCGCCTATGCGCGGCTCGCGCGATTGCCGCCGCCGACGCGCCGGGACACCGACTTCTCCGCGCTGGTCGGCCGCGTCGCGTCGCTGCAAGCGGGGCGCGTGACGATCGACGGCGGGCCGCCCGCCCGCCCGTCGATCGATCCCGATCAGATCGAGCAGGTGCTGATCAACCTACTGCGCAACGGCGCCGAGGCGGCGGGGGAGCGTGGCGCCGTGCACGTTGCTTGGCGCACCGAGGAGGACCGGTTGGTCGTCGAGGTCGTCGACGACGGCCCGGGTCTCGCGCGCACCGACAACTTGTGGGTGCCGTTTTTCACGACCAAGCCCGGCGGCACGGGCATCGGTCTGGTGCTATCGCGCGAGATCGTCGAGAACCACGGCGGCGCGATCACGCTCGAGAATCGAATCGATGGCCACGGTTGCATCGCGCGCGTGGTCTTGCCGCTCGGCACCGCGCGGCGGGCGACGATTCGCAGCGTTGCGGGCTAGAGAGCCATTCGAGCCGGCCAAAGTCGCGCCTTAACACAATTTCAGGCTCGCCAGCCTGTTTATGGTGAATCCTATCGATTCGGCGATAATTTGAATGGCAAAATAAAAAGAAAGCCGAGGCGAAGCCCAATGCCTGCTCGCACACTCGCTATCGTCATGGCGCTCCTACTGTCTGCCTGCAGCGGTGGCGGCGGCTCGAGCGATAACGGTTCGAACGGCGGCGCGAACGGTAGTAGTTCGGGCGGCGGCGGATCGACCGCTGGCGGATCGAGCGCCGGCGGATCGAGCGCCGGCGGAAACACCGAACAGCCCGCGAGTCTCGATCGCGTTTCCGTTGCGATGTCCGGCTCTGCCGCGCCGGTCCCCGGCGGTGGCACCGCGCAATTCGACGTGACCGTGACGAACCCGGGCGCGACGGCGACTGCCGACGTGGGCGCGACCGTCGTTCTCGGTTCCGGGCTCACGAAGAGCAGCGTGACCTGCACCGCGCGTAACGGCGCCGTTTGTCCCGCGAACCCGTCGGATCTCCAGATTCCAAGCCTGGCGCCCGGCGGTGTCTTGCAGTTTTCGGTGATCGCGCTCGTAGCGCCGGGCACGAGCGGCCAGATCAAGAGCACGGCGTCCGTCAGCGCGGCCGGCGATGCCGTGACGACGGACAACAGCGCGCAAGTCGTGATCGACACCTATTCCGCCGACGTTCGCGTCACCGGCGACGCGACGGCGCTGGAGTTTTACAGCGGCGCTCTTGCGACCTATTCGATGACGTTGTCGAACATGGGGCCCGACACGGCGCGCAACGTCGCGATTCAGGACGTCGTAGGGGCCGGGCAAGCCTTCGATTCGATCACGTGTCAAGCGGCCGGTGCCGCCCAGTGTCCTGCGACATTGGCCGCGGAGATGTCACTGCCCGAGCTGCCGGTCGGCAGTACGCTGACTTTCATGGCGAGCGCCAGCGTGGGGCCAAGCACGGTTGGCCCAATCAGCAACACGCTCTACGTGACCTCCGACGGCGATCCACTGAAGAGCAACAACGTCGCGACGGTATCCGCGACCGCTAGCATTCCGACGTCGCCGTTGTCGTCGACGTTCGTGTCGCTGCAGAGCGATGGCGGCGACTACATCGGCCAGGGCGAAACTTACGACTACACGACCGCGAACGCTCTCATCACCATCAATGCGGTCGGCGGCTCCCTGACGGTCGACGTCAGCGGCGACGAGTATTGGACCGGAAATTTCGTGCTGCCGAGCGCGCTGTCGCAGTTGGCGCGCGGCACGTATGCGAACCTGAAGCGCTACCCGTTCAACGACGCCGCGGTGGGCGGACTGAGTTGGTCCGGCGAGGGTCGGGGCTGCAATACGCTCACGGGCTCGTTCACGATCGACGCGGTCACGTACGCCGCCGGGTCTCTCGCGACGTTCGACCTCCGCTTCGAGCAGCATTGCGAAGGCGGCTCGGCGGCGCTGCGGGGCCAGATCCATTGGGTCGCGAACGACAGCCAGCGCCCGCCGGGACCCGTGAATCCTCCGCCGGCGGGGTTGTGGTCTCCTGCTCCGGGCGCGACCCCCGCGACGGGCAACTACCTCTATTTGCAGAGCGACGGCGGGGACTACATCGGCGCGGGACGCGCCTACACCTATACGCAGGCCAACGCGGTGCTCACGGTAACTGCGAACGGCGGCCATCTGTCGGTCGGCGTTGCCGGCAACGAGGGCTGGAACGGCGACTTTCAGACGATGAGCGTGCTGTCGAAGCTCATGCCCGGCTACTACGCGAACCTGGAACGCTATCCATTCAACAATCCTGCGACCGGCGGGCTCAGCTGGTACGGCGAAGGGCGTGGGTGCAATACCCTCGTGGGCTGGTTCGTCGTGGACAACATCACCTACGTGGGGTTGTCCATAACCGCGCTCGACGTACGCTTCGAGCAGCACTGCGAGGGTGGCTCCGCCGCTCTGCGCGGCAAGATCCACTGGACGTCGGGTGACACCACGCAGCCGCCGGGGCCACAGACGCCGCCGGCCAACCTCTGGGCGCCCGCGCCGGGCGCGACGCCCGCGAGCGGCAACTACGTCTATCTCGACAGCCAGTTCGGCGATTACATCGGCGCGGGCAACCGCTACACCTACACGCAGGCTAATTCTTTGCTGCAGGTGACCGCATCCGGAGCCCGGTTGAACGTCACGATTAATGGTGACGAGTACTGGACCGGCGATTTCCAAGGAATGAACACGATCTCGGCGCTTCAGCCGGGGTACTACGGCGGCCTCCAGCGTTATCCGTTCAACAACCCGGTGGCGGGCGGACTCAGTTGGAGCGGCGAAGCGCGCGGTTGCAACACGCTGAGCGGCTGGTTCGTGATCGACGGCATCACCTACTCGAACGGCGCCCTCGCGGCGATCGATCTGCGTTTCGAGCAGCGCTGCGAGGGCGGCTCCGCCGCGCTGCATGGCGCGGTGCACTGGGCCGTTGGAGACACGACTGCGCCTCCCGGACCTCAGAATCCGCCGCCCGCCGACTTGTGGGCGCCTGCACCGGGCTCGACGCCCGCCAGCGGAAGCTATGTCTATCTCGCCAGCAGCCCCGGCGACTACATCGCGGGCGGCAACACGTATACGTACACCGAAGCGGACGCGATCCTGCGCGTGACGAGCTCGAGTCGGATCCTGTCCGTGTCCGTCACCGGCGACGAGGATTGGGGCGGCCAGTTCGCGGGCATGGGCTCGATCCAGCAACTCGAGCCGGGCTACTACGGCAACCTCAAGCGCTACCCGTTCAACAATCCTGTTACCGGCGGCTTGAGCTGGAGCGGCGAGGGTCGAGGCTGCAACAAGCTCACGGGTTGGTTCGTCGTCGACGCAATCAATTACGTCGCAGGTGCGATCGATTCGGTCGACTTGCGCTTCGAGCAACACTGCGATGGTGGCGCCGCGCTTCACGGCGCGATCCACTGGAACGCGAGCGACACCGCGACCGTGCCGGGTCCCGTGAGTCCGCCGCCAGCGAACCTCTGGGCGCCGCCGTCCGGCGCAACCCCGGCGACCGGCAACTTCATCTATCTGGTCAGCGACCCTGGCGACTACATTGGCGGCGGCCAGACCTACTCGGTCACGCCGCCCGCGTACACGGTGAGCCTAACGACCGGCACCGGCCGGCTTATCGTGGGTGTAAACGGTAGCGGGCATTCGTGGACCGGCGACTTCCAGGCGATGAGCTCGCTGAGCCAACTACAACCGGGCTACTACGGCGGCTTACAACGCGACGGGTTCCACAATCCGCTCAAGGGCGGGATCGACTGGTCGGGCGACGGGCGCGGCTGCAACACGATCGCTGGTTGGTTCGTCGTCGACAGCGTCACGTATTCCGCCGGCAGCCTCGCGTCGATCGACCTTCGCTTCGAGCAACATTGCGAGGGCGTTCCAGCCGCGCTGCACGGCGCGATCCACTGGATCCGCTAGCAGTCGCCTGCGGAACCCCGCGCGGCTCCAGACTGTCCGCTGTGGGCCGAGTGGACCATTCGTCGCGCCGCTCGACAAGCCGGGAACGATAGGCCCGTTGGCGTGTCGACTTCCGTTAGGGTATCGATCTCTAATGGCCAACCCACACCCGGAGGCATGCAATGAAGCGGTTCATGGCGGTCTACACCGGCTCGGCGGACGCGCGATCCAAATGGGACAAGCTCAGCGAGGCGGAGCGCAAAGAGCGCCAAGCAAAGGGCATGACGGCTTGGCGAGACTGGGCGGCGAAGCACAGCGCGAGCATCGTCGAAGGCGGCGGGCCGCTCGGCAAGACGAAGCGGGCGGACGCGAAAGGCATCACGGACGTCCGCAACAACATGGCCGCCTACGTGATCGTGCAAGCGGAATCGCAAGAGGCGGCCGCGAAGATCTTCGTGAATCATCCGCACTTCACCGTCTTCCCGGGCGAAGCCGTAGAGGTGATGGAGTGCTTGCCCGTGCCCGACGGAGGTCGCTGAGCGGTCGCGCTATTCGTAGCGCAAGGAGCTGATAGGGTCTAGGTTCGCGGCTTTGGCCGCGGGCAAGATGCCGAAGCCGACGCCGACGGCTCCAGAAAATCCAATCGCGAGCGCGATGGCCCACCACGGCGTATGGGCAGGCGGGAAGTTCGGAATCAACGAAGCCGCGAGCACGCCGAGGCCGTACCCGATCACGAGCCCCGCGAAGCCGCCGAGCAGGCAGAGCACGAGAGCTTCGAGCAAGAACTGAAGCAGGATGTGGTGGCGCTTCGCGCCGATCGCCTTGCAAATTCCGATCTCGCGCGTTCGCTCCGTCACGGACACCAGCATGATGTTCATGATGCCGATGCCGCCGACGAGCAGCGAGATGCTCACGATGCTCGTCATCACGATCGTGACCGTCGTGAGGATCGAATTGAAGGTGTCCTGCAGCTGTTGCGCGGTCTGAATCCTGAAATCGTCCTCGGCGTCTTTCTTCAGCTTGTGCGCCGAGCGCAGCAAGCGCGTGATCGTGTCCCGCACGTTGTCGAGCTCGGCGAGGTTCGCGAGCGTGAGCTGGACCGTGATATTGGGCTGGGCCCGTCTACCCTGTAGAGCCACCATCGTGCTGTACGGGATCATTACGCGATTGTCCTGGCTCTGGCCCAAGATCTCGCCCTTTGCCTCGAGCAGGCCGATGATCTTGAGCCATTCGCCGTTGATCTGGATGAACTCGCCGACCGGGTCTTCGGGGAGCGAGAGATCCTGGCGAACTTGCTCGCCGATCACGGCGACGCGCCGGCGCGTGTCGTTGTCGCTGTCGGACAAGAACCGACCCCGCGCGCTGAAGTACTGGCCGACGTCCTGATAGGAGTAGCTCGTGCCGAGCACCTGGGACACCGTGGTCTGCGCCCCGTAGCGGACCGTCGCCTGGCCGTTCGGCACGAACATGATCGGCGTGATCGACGAAATCCCATCGACGCGAAAGCGGATCAGGTCGTAGTCGTACTGCGTGAGCCGCGACTGCTTGCCCTGCAGCGCGTCCGCGAGCGCCGTGTACGACTGCACGGTCACGCTGTTGCTGCCGAGGCCTAGGAACTGCTGGCCGATCGTGTACTGCAGACCCTGGATGACCGAAACCATCGCGATCACGGACGCGACGCCGATCACGATGCCGAGCGTCGTGAGGAAGCTCCGAAACGCGTGTGCGCGGATGGATTCGATCGCCGCGCGCGCGCCTTCGGCGGCGGCGAACCAAATCGTCACGCGCGCGCGCGTGCTGCCGCCGGGCCGGAGTCCCGGCGCGCTAGTGAGTGCTGCGGGCGGGCTGCTGGCCATAATCTTCGACGATCTTGCCGTCTTTGAGGCGTATGACGCGTCCGCCGTGCTTCGCGACGTCTGGCTCGTGTGTGACGAGCACGATCGTCTGTCCGTCGCTATGGAGCTCGTCGAACAGCGCGAGGATCTCGGTGGTCGTCTGCGAATCGAGGTTGCCGGTCGGCTCGTCGGCCAGAAGAATCGACGGCCGCGTGACGAGCGCGCGCGCGATCGCGACGCGCTGGCGTTGTCCGCCCGAAAGCTGGTTCGGCAGGTGATCGGCGCGGTCCGCGAGGCCGACGCGCTCGAGCACGCGTTCGGCTTCGGATTTGCGCTCCGCCAAGCTGAGCCCGCGATAGATCAGCGGCTGCATCACGTTTTTGAGCGCCGACGCGCGCGGCAGCAAATTGAAGTTCTGGAAGATGAAGCCGATCTCCTGATTCCGGATGTCGGCGAGCTCGTTGTCGTCGAGCCCGCTGACATCGTGGCCGTTGAGCACATAGCGTCCGGACGTCGGCGTGTCGAGGCAGCCGATGATGTTCATCAGCGTCGACTTGCCGGAGCCGGACGAGCCGATGAATACGACGTACTCGTTGTAGTCGAGCGAGAGATCGAGGCTGTCGACGGCCTTGATGAGCTGCTGGCCCATCTCGTAGTGCTTGCTGATCGAGGACAGCTCGATGACGGGCATCGCCGTGGCCTCAGGAGCCCGCGACGACGATCCGATCGCCATCCTTCAGCGCGCGCAGCACGCGATCTGGGCCTGTAATCACGGGGTCACCCTCGCCGATTCCGCCCGTGAGCTCCTGATACGTGTCGTCCGACAGACCGGCCTGGACCTCGATGCGTTTCGCGACGCCGCCGCGTGCGACGAACACGTAGCGCTTCGTAACCTTCTGCGTGAGGTCCTCCTCGACGCGAATCGCTTGAATCGGCGTCGCGAGCGCGCGCTCGCGCGTCGCCGCGAAGATCTCGGCGCGGCACGACATGCCGGGACGCAGGTTGACGCCCTTCGTGTCCGTGAGCCTGATCTTCACCGTGAAGCTCAATCCCTGGCGCCCATCGGCGACTTTCGCCGACACGGCGATCGAGGAGAC
>Ga0157374_10002900_pt1 | contig 14369 bp, 12 predicted proteins | sample M25metaG_FD_115308 | JGI IMG/M metagenome (GOLD analysis project Ga0157374, IMG submission 115308) | Miscanthus rhizosphere microbial communities from Kellogg Biological Station, Michigan, USA - M2-5 metaG | ecosystem: Host-associated > Plants > Roots > Rhizosphere > Soil | place: USA: Michigan...
AATCCGTACCATTTCATCATGACAAAGGCGAAGAGCACCGCCAGGGGCAGGACGAGCGTGACAATGATTGCGCTGCGCACATCGGCCAGCAGTACGATCAGAATGATAAGGACAAAAATGGCCCCTTCTGCGAGCGCCTTGGTGACGGTGTGAATGGCTTTTTTCACCAACTCGGTGCGGTCGTAAAATGGAACCAGCCTGACCCCATTCGGCAGTGCCTTCTGAATGTCGGGGAGCTTCGCTTTCACGGCGTTGACCACGTCGCGCCCGCTCCCGCCCTTCAGCATCATTACGATGCCGGCGACCACTTCGCCCTGGCCGTTCATCGTTACCGCGCCCTGGCGCAGCTCCGCACCGACCGTCACATCGGCCACATCGCGCACGTAAGTCGGGCTATGCCCCTTCGCCCCGACGATGATGTTGCGAATATCGTCGGGGTTCTGCACCAAGCCGAGCCCGCGCACCACGTACTGCTCGGATTGATGCTCGATGAAATTGCCGCTGGCGTTGCTGTTATTTTTCTGCAGCGCCGCGAAGACCTGGGCCAGCGTAATACCGTAGGAAAGCAACCGCTCGGGCTTGATGATGACCTGATATTGCTTCGTTAGACCACCGAAGGAATTGACGTCGGCCACCCCGGGAACGATGCGCAGAAGCGGGCGGACAATGTAATCCTGGATCGTGCGCAGCTCAGTCGCGTCGTATTTCTTCTTGTCCTTGCTCTCGAGGGTGTATTGGAAGACTTCGCCGAGGCCGGTGGTAATCGGACCGAGCGAGACTTCGACCCCGGAAGGCAGGTTCCCGCGCACGTCCTGCAGTCGTTCGGAGACCAGCTGGCGGGCGAAGTAATCGTTCACCCCGTCTTGGAAGACGATGGTGATGGCGCAAAGTCCGATCTTGGAGACCGAGCGGATCTCTTCCAGCCGGGGCAGGCCGCCCATCTGGATTTCGATCGGCCAGGTGACGAGCTTTTCGACCTCGGGTGGCGACATGCCGCCAGCCGTGGCCAATACCTGCACCTGCACGTTGGTGACATCCGGAAACGCATCGATCGGGATTTGCCTGAGCGCGAGCAGACCGAAACCGGCGAGGGTGGCGACGCCGGTCATAACCAGCATGCGCTGCCGAACGGAAAAGTTAAGGATCGCGTTGATCATCGCTCATTCCTCTCCCAGTTCGCCTTTGAGCAGCTCGCTTTTCAAAATGAACCCGCCCTCCGTAACGATCTTCTCGCCGGCTTTGATCCCGTTGAGAATCTGGACACGGCCTTCCGCTTCCAGTCCCGGCTCGACGACGCGTTTCTCAAACCGGTTCTGCCCTAACGAGACAAAGACAACCTGGTTGGCGCCGTCGGTTTCGAGCGCTTTGTCGGGAATCACGAGCGCATTTTCCAAAACCGTGGTGGTGATGGATACCTCGGCAAACATTCCGGGCTTGAGCCGTCCAGCCGGGTTGCTTGCTTCGATTCGCGCCTCAACGGCACGCGACTCCGGTTCGACCACATCGCCAATGCGCACGATCTTGCCTCTGAAAGTCTCTCCCGGATAGGCGAGGACGCTGAAGGTCGCTTCCTGCCCAACCTTGACCGCCCCGATATCGCGCTCTTTGACTTCCGCGATCACCCACAAATCGGTCGGATCGCTGATCGTGTAGATGACGGTATCCTTGCCGACTAATTCGCCGACCGTGGCCCTGCGCTCTATGATCACGCCGTCGATCGGCCCCTTAAGCGCAAGCGGCTTGCCTAACAATTCCGGCGTCTGCACCAGACCGAGGACATCGCCAGCTTTCACTTGGTCGTTCAAATCGACGTTCATCTGGACGAGCCGGCCTTCCAGCGTGCTGACGATTTTCGCCGTCTTGTTCAGGTTGGCGCTCACCGCGCCGGCGGCTTTCAAGGTTTTCTCGATGCTGCCGAGAGTGGCCGGCTCAATCGTCAGGGCGATGTGTTCGAGATTCTTTGCGGTCAGGGTGACGATGTTGTCGTCGGGCCGGGCGGCTGGCGTGATGCCTTCCGATGTCACGGTTGGCGTTTCGTTTTTGCCGCAGGCTGCGAAGGACAGAATGGCCAGTGCGGCACCGCAGATAAGAGCGCGCTTATGTTTTTCCATGGAGATGAAAATTCAGGGATTGAGTTCGAGCGGGACGCCGACCGCCGATTCGAGTTCGGCGCGCGCCCGGGCGACGTTGCCGAGCGCTTCGTAGTAGTCAGTAAGGGTGTCGAAGTAGGTACGTTTCGCGTCGAGATAGATGATGAGCGTGGTCGCGCTCTGGGCGTAGCCTTCTTCGGCCTGGCGCACGAAAGCCTTCAGGCGGTCGAGAAATTTCGGCGAGTAAAGCGCGAGCTGCTCTTTGGCCAAGTCCAGCTCCTGCCCGGCCCTGGCGACCTCGGCTCGTATCTCCAGCCGCAGTTTTTCGATTTCGGCCAACGCTTTCTTTTGCCCGGCCGTTGCCGCCGCAATCTCGCCTCTTTTCCGATCCCAAAACGGCAGCGCAATCGTGGCACTCAATCCGTAAATCTGCTCGGTTTCGGCGTACTCAACCGAAGGGCCGATGGCAAAGTCCGGCCGGTTGCCAAAACGGGCGAGATGCAGATTCAGTCCCGCTTTTTCCGCTTCCGCGTTTTGCGCGAGTAGCGCCGGGTTTCGAGCCAGCGCGAGCGCGGTGAAATCGGGCAGGCTTCCCCGTGGACCGACACTTTCCTGCGTGCCGGAAATCTTCAGCGGCGCCGTCGGCGCACGCCCGACCAGGGTATTCAGGGCGACACGCGCGGTAGCAAGACGCCCTTCCGCCTGACGCTCCGCTTTCCGCGCCGCGATCAAGTCCGCCAGGCTCTTGACCGTCTCAAAGTCTCCCGCAAATCCGCTCTCGACCCGCTTCTGCGCGGCGGCGGCGAAAGTTCTTGCCGACTCGACCTGTTCACCGCGCACTCCGAGCGCATTTTGCGCGGCGAGCGACTCATAGAACGCTCGACGCACCTTAACTGCGAGTTGAAAACGCAGCGCCTCCAGGGCTATTTCCTGTGACTGAAAGCTGCGGCGCGCGATCGCGATTTCGAGCGCGCGTTTGCCGGGAAATTTGAAGGGCTGACTGAGTTCAAAGATTCCATGGAATTCCGATGTGGAATTGCCAGCCTCACGCACCCGCTTCACGCCTGGCGCAAGGGTCAGCTCTGGATTCGCATAGGTCTGCGCCGTAGTTACTCCACCCCTCGCGGTGATGACGCTCTGTTCTATGACGCACAGTTCGGGATTATTGCGGAGCGCTTCGGCGGTGAGCTGGTCAAGCGTTTCCGCGTGGGCGGCCACCGTGCCGAGGAACAGGACGACGCAGATGAATTTTGAAATTTGTAGATGAAAAGCCATGGGCGAGTTGAAGACATTGCGACCGCGGAGACTGAGGCAACGCAGCGATTGCGCTGCACCCAGACGAACGAGAAGACCTGAGCGATAACGTAACGCGGGCACACCGCGTCTATGCTCAGGAGCTAGGCGATCTGGGGCGGATGATCGATGGAACTGGCCAGGCGCGGAGGATTGGATTCCTCGTCAGCGCGCAGCCGCGCAACCGGCGTCGAACCTACTCCGACCTGCAAGACGGAATCGGCGACCACCACTGCTCCGATGTGGATGGCACACGAGCAGTGAGAACAAGGAGTCTTTTCGTGCGCGGGAGCCGATTGCGACGACTGCCGCGCGCAATGCGCATCCATCAGGTCCGCCACCGAATCCACCAGGAGATCACCGGTAAAGACCAGCAATGCGAAAGCTGCAAGAAGATGCAGAAGTCGATAGCGACGCATTTTCATCGGTGGCCCCCAACCGATATGCCGGGTTCGCTTCAAGTCAATCGGCGCCGCCCGAAAAAACATCTTTCCAGAAAGCGTCGAGACCGATTACGCCTCTACCTTGGTCCCGCTGCGGAGGAGCCACGAATTTACGGGAAGAAGGTCCATCCCGCTACGAATCGTTAGGCAGGCCGACGATCGGAGAAGCGACGGTACCGGGCGGATTTTGGTACCAGCCCGGGTCATCGTAGCTGGTGATCCCGGCGCGCACCTTCAGGACGGTAAACATGCCGCCCATTCCGATCGGGCCGAATTGGCCCGTGCCGCTCATCATCGGGAGGGTGTTTCTTGGGCCGCTCATCATGCCGGCCATCTCCGACATCTCGTGCATACCGGTCTCGCCCATCGCCATGTAACCGGGCACCAACTTGCCCATCTTCTGCGCCGCGCCCTGCTGTTTGACGCCAATTACGTTCGGGACGTTGTGATTCATCGCATTCATGGCGTGATGATTCTTGTGACAATGCAAAGGCCAGTCGCCGGGATTATCTGCCACGAATTCGACCGTGCGCGTCGTGCCCGGCGGAACGTTAACCGTGGCCGAGGGCCACCAGCCAGTCCTGGGAATCTGACCGCCGTCGGTTTCGACCGTCCACCAGCGGTGACCATGAAAATGGATCGGATGACTGTCCATGCTCAAGTTGGCGAAACTAACTCGCACGCGTTCGTTCCGCTTCACGACCAAGGGATCGGTTCCGGGCCAGACGCGGCTGTTGAAAGTAAAGATGTTGAAGTCGGTCATGACATTGGGATTGGGCGTGAACGTGCCCGGCTCGATCGCCCATTCCTGGAGAAAGATGCAAAAATGGCGATCGACGGGGTCTTCATAGCCGCCCCGCGGATGAATGATGAAAAAGCCCTCCATGCCCATCGCCATCTGTGTCATCTCGTCGGAATGCGGGTGATACATCTGCGCGCCGTGCTGCACGAGGGTGAACTCGTAGGCATAGGTCTCACCCGGCGGGATGTGCTTTTGCGTGATGCCGCCGACGCCGTCCATTCCGTTAGGCAGAATGAAACCATGCCAGTGCACGGTCGTCGCCTCGGGCAGCTTGTTCGTCACCAGGATACGCACCCGGTCGCCCTCGACCGCCTCAATCGTCGGGCCGGGTGATTGTCCGTTGTAACCCCAGCAATTTACTGTCATGCCCGGGGCAAACTCGCGCCTCACCGGCTCGGCGATAAGATGGAATTCTTTCACTCCGTCCTTCATCACCCACGGCAGGTTGGAACCGTTAGGCGTAACGACGGGATGATAGTTAACCTTTGCTGCGCCGGCTGCGGCCGGTGAAGTTTGCGCAGCGAGCAAGTTGGCCTTGCCCGCAATACGTTGCGCGAGGGTCGAAGCGCCTAACAAGGCCGCGGCGCCCGAGAAAAATTTACGTCGTGTAATCATGGTAAGGAAAATCCCAAATTCGAATGTCTAAATTCGAAACAATCAGAGGTTGAATGGCAGGAATGGAGGAAAAGGGGAAACCGGAATCGCGTCGCCCGTATGACTTGGAGGAACGAACCTTTCTTTTCGCGAAAGAAACCCGGGGACTTGTGAAAGGCTCCCGAAGACTACCGGGAACTTCGAAGACGTTAGGCAGTTGATCCGTTCTTCGGGATCGGTCGGAGCGAATTACATCGAAGCGAACGAATCCGCGAGTCGGAAGGACTTTTTGCTCCGGATTAAGACCTGCCGCAAAGAGTCGAAGGAATCGGCCTATTGGTTTCGTCTCCTTGATACAGGCGGGATCGTCGAGATGGAATCGGCCCGCGTTCGGTTGCTCGCCGAAGCACGGGAACTGATGAACATCTTTGCCGCGATTTTGAGGAAAAGTCAGTCGTCGCGGCTCCCTTTCGGATTTCGACATTCGAGTTTCGAAGTTTCCGCTTCTCATTGTTTCGAATTTCGATATTCGGATTTCGGATTTTTCCCGCCGAGGCTTCCGCCGACAGCGCGTTCCAGCTCCGCGCGCGCGATCCAGTAATCGCGCCAGGCTTCGATGTAGCTGCGCTCAGCTGCGATCTCGTTTTGTTTTGCGAACAACAGGTCGTAGGCGCCTTTGAGCATGAAGTTATATTGCTGAAGGGTGAGTTTGAGCGCTTGTTGCTGCGTCGGCAAAAGGCGTTTGCCGATGTCGGAAGTGAGGTCGCGCGCCGCCACCAGTTGGTCGCGCGCTTCGCGCACTTCGGAACGAATGTTAATCGCCATCGCTTCGAGCTCGCGCTGCGCCTGACGATATTGCGCGGTCAATTTCGCGATTTCGCCCTGGCCCTGGTTAAAAATGGGCAGCTCGAGGTCGAGTGTAGGACCCGTCAAACGTTGCCCATCCGGGTCGCGCTCGCTATCGACCCCCAGCTTGATCTCGGCCGGGAGAAAACGCGTCCTGGTACGGAGGGCGAGTGCCTGGCCGATAAAATCGAGGCGCAAACGCGCCGCTTGCAGATCGAGCCGTTGCGCGATGGCGTGCGACTCCAGGTTTTGCAGCGAACTTTCGCGGCCGGGCAGCTCTGGAAGGTGGTCGGCCATCGTCCAATTCGTGTCCGCGCCCCAGACTCCGAGGAGGCGATTGAGCCGCTCCCGATCGCGCCGCACTTGCAACTCGGTCTGCGCGACTTCGAGGCGTGATTGCTCATAACTCCCCTGCTGATTGGCCAGCTCGAGATCACTCGTGTTGCCGGCGTCGCGCAGCTGTTTGGTAAATTCCGCTGCGGATTCGTTCGTCTCGACCACGACCCGCAGGCGGCCAAGCAACTGTCGCCGCGCCTGCGCGGTGTAAAACGCGATCTTTACTTCCGCCGCCAGTCTCAAAACTTCGTTCGCGGCGCGCATCTCTGCTGCGGTCACTTGCGCGGCCGCGACCCGTTTGCGCAACGGCATGACGAGGAGATCGAGAAAATTCTGCGCAATCGAATACTCCACGTTTGTGCCGGAAGGCGAGCGATCGGGAAAACGAACACTGGCCGCGAAGTTCGGATTCGAGAGGAGACCGGCCTGGATCAAGTCGGCCTGCGCGATTCCGATTTCCTCAAAGCGCTCCTGCAACTCGCGATTGTTGAGGAGCGCAATCTGCACCGCGCCATCGGCAGTCAGCGGCCGGCGCAAAAGATCGCGCACGCCTTGCGCGATCTGCTCGTCCTCCGGTCCACCGCGATTCCAATGAACGCGTTTTCCGATTCGTTCGCCAATCGTCGACTGCACGCGATCGAGCGACGCATCCGGGCCAGCGCAGCTGGGCAAAACAATGGCAGCCGTGACGATCACTGCGGCCGCGACGCGTTTTCTTTGCATTGGAAATAGAGTGAACATGAAACGTCTTGCATTTAAGGGAGAGCAAAATGCCCGGACCGGCTGTAGCCAGACGCGGTCCGAACGGCGACCGACGAACGCTCGCGAAAGGGCGAGCCAGTCGGATCGTTAGCGCAACGAAGGCGGAGCGTGCGCGCGCAGGCTCCGCTGCAAAACTGATGCGGCGAACGTGCGAAGGCCGGGCGGTCCGGTGTCGAGCTCAAGGCGAGGTAGCTCGGTTCGCCGGACGACAAATGGCACCTCGGCCGTGAGATCGGGTTGGATCGCAAAAAAACTGGTGTCGTAACCGGCGGAGATCCTGGCCGCAGCCGTCGTCGCCACAAGGGATTTGCAGCACGGCAGCTCGCCCTGGCTCGGTTTTTTCTCCGGCTGCGAGTGACCGGAGCAATGCTCTTCCGTGGGCGAGACCGCTCCCGGATGGATGAAAACACTGGCCAGCGCGCAATGATCGAACGCCACCCACCACGCGGCCATCATCCCCGTCGCGATGACGGCGCGTGCAACTTGCGAGGCGCGATGGAGTTTCACTGCTTACTTAGTCTCACACGGCGCGGTCTGGTTCAAACTTTGTCGGCTGAGGGCGAAGGCCCCGCTCCCTAATAATCTTGCGGTTAGGCGTCCTTTCCCGTATGCCGGACGTAGCAAAACGCCAATGAGGATTTGTTTTTAGACCGAGGGAATTACCCCGGGCGGGAAGTCCTCATACGCGTTCGATCCGCCTAACCACGACTGCCCCTTCAATCACATGAGCACGATCAACGCCGAAACCGCCGTCAGGGAACGCTACGCCGCCGGAGCCAAAGCGGCCGAAGCGAAACTTTGTTGTCCGGTCGAATACAACCCCGAGTATCTTAAGGTCATCCCGACGGAGGTGATCGAGCGCGATTACGGTTGCGGCGATCCGAGCAAATATCTGCGAGAAAGCGAGACGGTGCTCGATCTCGGCAGCGGCACCGGCAAGATTTGTTTCATTGCCGCGCAGGTCGTCGGGCCGAACGGAAAGGTGATTGGCATCGACATGACAGACGAGATGCTGGGCGTGGCGCGGACCAGCGCTCCGATCGTGGCCGAGCGGATTGGATACAACAACGTCGAGTTCCGCAAAGGCCGCATCCAGGATCTGGCGCTCGACTTGGAAAAGCTGGACGCGGAATTGCAGGCGTGCCCGATCACCGATGCCGCTTCGTTTCTGCGCGCCGACGAACTTGCCCAGGAGTTGCGGGTCAAGCATCCGCTCGTCGCGAGCGACTCAGTCGATGTTGTCGTCTCCAATTGCGTCCTCAATCTGGTCGAACCGAAGTCGAAACGGCAGTTGTTCGAGGAAATTTTCCGCGTCCTCAAGAAAGGCGGCCGCGCCGTTATCTCCGATATCGTGTCTGATGAAGAAGTGCCGGAACATTTGCAGAGCGATCCCGAGCTTTGGAGCGGTTGCATTGCCGGTGCGCTGACCGAGGAAGGATTTCTTCGGGCGTTCAGCGAGGCCGGCTTTTATGGAATTCAGATTTTGAAGCGGGACGAGAAACCGTGGCAGACGGTCGAGGGCATTGAATTTCGTTCGGTCACAATCGAAGCCTTCAAAGGCAAGCAGGGTCCCTGCTTCGAGCGCAACCAGGCGGTCATTTATCGCGGACCCTTTCGCGAGGTGCTCGACGACGACAATCACCGGATGGAGCGCGGAGTTCGTTATGCCGTGTGCGACAAGACCTACAACCTTTATCGGAAGGCGCCCTATCGCGAGTTCTTCGAATTCGTCGAACCACTTACCGACATTCCGTTAGGCGAAGCCAAACCTTTCGATTGTTCGCACACTGCCCGGCGGCATCCGAAGGAAACGAAGGGCCAGGACTACAACGTCACGACGGAGGCGAGCAGTTGCTGCGATGGCGGGAGCTGTGGTTGAGGGTAGCTTGCGCTACCATGACTGAAACAATCAGAGCCACGCGACCGGAGCCGCCGCCCCGCGTCAGCGCCGATATAGACGTCGCGCGCGCGCCCATTCCGAAATGGGCTATCGGTGAATTCTTCGGCACATTCCTGCTCGTCTTCTTCGGTTGCGGAAGCGTCTGCGCGGCGGTTGCAACCGGCGCGCAAGTTGGAGTCTTTCAAGTCGCAATCGTGTGGGGACTGGGCATCGCGACGGCGATTTACCTGACCGGCGCGCTGAGCAGCGCGCATCTCAATCCCGCGGTCACGATTGCCTCCGCCGCCTGGTCACGTTTCCCCATCAGGCTGGTCCTGCCCTATGTGCTGGTGCAGATGGTGGCTGCATTCACCGCCGCCGCACTCCTCTATTCCATCTTTGGCGGCGCAATCGCCGGATATGAGGCAAAACACGGAATCGCGCGGGGCGCCGAAGGAAGCGAAGCGACCGCAATGGTATTTGGAGAATATTTTCCCAATCCCGGCGGGAAACCACTCACTCCAGAGACACGCGCGATAATGACGCCGGGCCGGGCTTTCGGAGCCGAAGTCGTCGGGACAGCGATTCTGGTTCTCGTCATTTTTTGCGCCACCGACGAGCGCAACGCAACCCGGCCACAAATCCTGACCGCGGCGACCATCGGCCTCACCGTTACGTTGATTATTTCCCTGATCGGTCCCCTGACGATGGCTTGCCTGAACCCGGCGCGCGATTTTGCGCCGCGCATTTTTTCCTCCCTCGCCGGCTGGGGCAGCGTGCCTTTTACCGCCAACGGCTCCGGCTGGTTAACCGTTTACATCATCGCGCCGATCGTCGGCGGATTGTTAGGTGGAGGAATTTACCGGGTCTTTTTTCACGCTGCTTACCGCTCATGATCGCAATCGCGGTTTTTCTCGCCACTTGCTTCCTCGCCTACTCCAACGGCGCGAACGACAACTTCAAAGGTGTCGCGTCGCTCTTCGGCTGCAAAGCGGCGAGTTACGGCACCGCCATCAACTGGGCCACGATCACGACTTTTGCCGGGTCGATCACCGCCATTTTCCTCGCCCAAACTTTGCTTAAGAAATTTTCCGGCAAGGGCCTGGTGCCGGACGCAATCGTCGGCTCGCCGCATTTTCTTCTCGCGGTCGCGGTCGGCGCGGCGCTTACCGTCATTCTCGCCACGCGTTTTGGATTTCCGATTTCCACCACCCACAGTTTGATCGGCGCGATCATTGGGAGCGGGCTTGTGGCCGTCGGCGGCGCGGTCAATTTCGCCTCGCTCGGCAAAGGCTTCGTCTTGCCGCTTCTTCTTAGTCCGGTGCTTGCGATTTTGTTAGGCGGATTGCTCTATTTTATTTTTCGCAGCGCGCGGCTTGCTCTCGGCATCACCAAAGAGTGGTGCGTTTGCGTAGGCTGCGAGGAACGAGTCATCGCGCATCCGCAGCCTGCCTCCATTCTTACGATGCGGGCGGAGCTTCCGGCTGTCAGTCTGACGGTCGATGAAACAGAGAATTGCGAGGAACGCTATGCCGGCTCCATGCTCGGCATCGGCTCGCAGCGCCTGATTGACGGCGCGCATTTTCTCAGCGGTGGCGTGGTCAGCTTCGCGCGCGGCTTGAACGACACGCCAAAAATCGTCGCGCTCCTCCTCCTCCTGCCGGCGCTCGATCTGCGCTGGGGATTTTTCGCGGTCGCGGCAACGATGGCGATCGGCGGGCTGCTCCATTCGCGCCGGATTGCGGAAACGATGAGCCACAAGATCACCGCGATGAATCATGGCCAGGGATTTTCTGCGAACCTTGCCACGGGCATTTTGGTCATCATCGCCAGCATCTTCGGATTCCCCGTTTCGACCACCCATGTTTCGGTCGGGTCGCTTTTCGGCATCGGGCTTGCAACCGGTCAGGCTAATTCGCGCGTCATGTGCAACATCGCGCTTTCCTGGGTTGTGACCCTCCCCTGCGCCGCGCTTCTCAGCGCAGGAGCGTATCTATTGCTGCGACACCTATGAATTTGACCGCCCGCAACAATTTTGCGCGGAAACTCGATCAGCACTCGCTTCCTCTTCGACACGCGAAGACGGAGATCCTGCAAATCAATGTCGGCAAACTCTGCAATCTCACCTGCATTCACTGCCACGTGAACGCCGGCCCGAAACGCAAGGAAATCATGACCCGCCAAACCATCGATCGCGTGATCGACTGGCTCGCCCAGACCGACATCCCGACCGTCGATCTCACCGGCGGCGCGCCCGAGATGATTCCCGACTTCAAATATCTCGTCGCACGCCTGAAAGCGCTCACTCCGCCGCGGCACATCATCGATCGCTGCAACCTAACGATTCTGCTCGAGCCGGGCTTTGAAGACTACGCGGCGTTTCTCGCGCGGCATCAAATCGAGATCATCGCCTCGATGCCCTGCTATTCGCCAGAGAACGTCAACGCCCAGCGCGGCGAGGGCGTTTTCGACGGCAGCATCAAGGGGCTGCAACTTCTGAATTCGTTAGGCTACGGGATTGACCCCGCGCTCCCCCTTCATCTAGTTTACAATCCCAATGGCGCTTTCCTGCCCGCTCCGCAGGCGGAACTGGAAGCCGATTACAAACGCGAGCTGAAGGAACATTTCGGGATCGTCTTCAACAGACTCTACACCATCACCAATCTCCCGATCGCACGTTTCGCTTCCTGGTTAAAGAATAACGGCCAGCTCGCCGACTACATGGCGCTACTGAACGACGCCTTCAATCCCGCGACCGTGAATGGCCTGATGTGTCGCAACACGATCAACGTCAGCTGGCAGGGCGAAGTCTTCGACTGCGACTTCAACCAGATGCTGAAGATGCAATGGCGCAACGGCGATGCCGCGGGCCTGCGTCTCTGGGAGATCGATCCCGACGAAGTGGAGAATCAGGAAATCCAAACTGGCGACCACTGCTTTGGCTGCACCGCTGGCGCCGGCTCGAGCTGCGGCGGCGCGCTGGTTTAGAGCGGTTTGATAAAAAGCGTACCCCGTCTCTCAAATGCTCACTTATCTTTGGATCATGTTTGGCGGCGCGCTCGGAACCGGGGCGCGTTTCTTTGCTTCCGGTTTCGTCGCCGATCGCTTCGGCGAGACTTTTCCGCTCGGAACTTTGTTTGTGAACGTGAGCGGCTCCTTCATCATCGGGTTCGTGGCCGCACTGACCGACCCGGCCGGATCGTTCCTGGTCGCGCCGCGCATCCGCCAATTCGTCATGATCGGAATCCTCGGCGGTTACACCACTTTCTCCTCCTTCAGCCTGCAAACCCTCGAGCTGGCGCGCGACGGCGACTGGTTTCGCGCCGGACTCAATTCCGTGCTTTCGGTAGTCTGTTGCCTGCTCGCGGTCTGGCTCGGCCGCAGTGCCGCCCTCATCATCCTGTCTCGTTAGGCTGACTCGTTATGCAACTTCCGGAAGACGCTCTCCTCCTCCGCATCTACGTCGGCGAAAGCGATCGCTCGCAACATCAACCCCTTTACGAAGCGATCGTGCTGAAAGCACGCGAGCTGCACCTGGCCGGCGCCACCGTTTTGCGTGGGCCGATGGGGTTTGGCGCGGCCAGCCGCATTCACACGGCGAAAATTCTCCGGCTCTCGATGGATCTGCCGATGGTGATTGAAATCGTCGATACAGAGGAAAAAGTAAACACGCTCCTTCCGTTCCTCGACGAGATGATGGGTGGCGGACTGGTGACGCTGGAGAAGGTCAAGGTAATCCATTACCGCCATGGATCGAAAAACGAGGCTAATCCGTCCTGAGCTCGCGAAAGAGAGACTGAAGGGAAAAATGAAAACCAGACTCGCAATCGTCTCGATCGTGCTTGGGCTGGTTTGCGCCGCCTGCCACAGGAATGCGAGCCAGCCGCCAACCGAAATGGGGGCCCATGCCGTGCAATGGTTGACCGATTTCTCGACCGCTCAGGCACAGGCCCGCGCGCAAGACAAACCGCTGCTGATTAACTTCACCGGCTCCGACTGGTGCCCGCCCTGTATAATGCTGCATCGGCAGGTTTTTTCCCAGCCGGCGTTCGCGGAGTACGCCGCGAAACACCTCATCCTGCTCGAAGTCGATTTCCCGCACGGGAAAATCCAGAGCGAGGCCCAGAAAGTGGCAAACGAAAAGCTCGCCGACCGCTTCGGGATTGACGGATTCCCGACCATCGTCCTCCTCGACTCGACGGGGAAAAAACTCGGAGAGCTTGGCTATCAACCCGGTGGCCCGAAGCCTTTCATCACGGCGATAGAGAAATTGCGCGGAGCGGACGCCACAAGCACGCCGCCGGGATGAGCGACGCGATCGAGAGCCGCGAAGCGGGGGCGAGAATCGCCGAACCTCACACTCTAATCTGTCCGATCTGTAACCGCACGGTGCAGGGAGAGTTGTTTTCCATCTCGGCGCTGCCGGGCGGTTTGAAATCGATCATCATCCCGAACATCGGGGCGACGGACGAGGGCCGGATATGCGGCCGTTGCATCGAACTCTTCGATCGGGCACGGCGTCAGATCGAAGCCCACGCCCAGGTTTTCGAGCAGAACGACTTTGTCCTGCCCACCCCCTTGCGGATGGACGCGGATGACAGGTTTACCGGGCGGGGCGTGACGATCGCGTTTCTGGACTCCGGATTTTATGCGCACCCCGATCTGACCCTGCCCAAGAATCGCATTCTCGCCTATCACAGCATTTTTGCCGAGGAAGGAGACGAGACTTCGCTCGAGACAAATGACGTGGCCAGTTGGCACGGCATGATGACTTCGGTCGTGGCGGCAGGAAACGGTGGCCTGGCGGAAGGTTTCTATCGCGGCATCGCCTCCCAGGCCAACGTCGTGCTGGTGAAGATCGGCCGGAGCGGCCGGATCAGCGAAGGAGAAATTCAAAGGGGGCTGGAATGGGTTCTAGAGCATGCAAAAGAACACCGGGTGCGAGTAATCAACATCTCGGCCGGCGGTGACGTGGAAGGCAGCTACCTAACGACTCCCTTGTCCCAGGCGGTGGAGCGTTGCGTGCGCGCCGGCTTGACTGTGGTCTGTGCAGTTGGCAACGCCGGCCAGATGCCGGGTCATCCGGTGCTGCCGCCCGCGAGCGCTCCTTCCTGCATCGCCGTGGGAGGACTGGATGATCGCAATTCGCTCGACCGCGCGCGGCGCGGTATGTATCGCTCCTCCTATGGGCCGACGATTGACGGACTGCAAAAGCCCGAGGTGATTGCTCCCGGCATCTGGGTGGCGGCGCCCATATTACTCAATACCCCGACCGCGGCCGAAGCTGAGTTCTATTCCATGCTGGATGCAGCGGCCGATGAAGA
>Ga0157374_10002903_pt1 | contig 14364 bp, 12 predicted proteins | sample M25metaG_FD_115308 | JGI IMG/M metagenome (GOLD analysis project Ga0157374, IMG submission 115308) | Miscanthus rhizosphere microbial communities from Kellogg Biological Station, Michigan, USA - M2-5 metaG | ecosystem: Host-associated > Plants > Roots > Rhizosphere > Soil | place: USA: Michigan...
CCAGCAGGATCGGAAAAGCCGCGCTCTTGAAAAAACGCCTCACAGGGAAAAATCAGCGTACCAGGGCGGTTTCGGCATCTACGCGTTCAACGCGGCCACGTAGGAGAGGTTGCGGTAGCGCTGCGCGTGGTCGAGGCCGTAGCCGATCGCGAAACGATCCGGGATCTCGAAGCCGACGTAGCGGGGCGAGAGATCGACCCGCAGCCGCTCGGGCTTGGTCAGCAGCGAGCAGACCTCCAGCGAGGCCGGATTGCGGGCGTTCAGGTTGCGCATCAGGTACTGCAGCGTCAGGCCGGAATCGATGATGTCCTCGACGATCAGCACGTGGCGTCCTTCGATCGGCGCGTCGAGGTCCTTCATGATCCGCACCACGCCGGAGGAGTCCGTCTGCGAGCCGTAGCTGGAAACGGCCATGAAGTCGACCTCGCAGGGCACGCTGATACTGCGCATCAGGTCGGCGAGGAAGAGCACGGCGCCCTTCAGCACGCCGACCATGAAGAGATCGCGGCCCTCGTAGTCCTCGCTGATCTGCCGCCCCAGCTCGGCGACGCGCTTCTGCAGATCCTCGCTGGAGACGAGGATCTCGCCAATCGCCGAGTCGGTCACGCGTCGCAGTCTAGATATAGAGGGGCCTAACGCTCGGCGCGAAGGACGCCGCGCTCGACCACCGCCCGGGTGCCGCCGCCGAGATCGAGCATCGCCGTGCCGGTGCGGCGCAGGGCGGCGACCTCGTCGGCGTGGTTGGCGGCTCCGGGAACGGGGCGGCCGGCGGCGCGATCGGCGAGGCGCTGGACGACGAGGCGGCGCAGGGCGCCGGGAAGCTCGGCCAGGCGCACGAGCTCGATCGTGCCGCGCCCTGAGCCGTTGGCACCGCCGAGCTCGGCGTCGACGAGCGCGTCGAGCACCTCGGCCTCGTCGCGCAACAGCTCGGCGGTGCGCAGGACGTTGCGCGAGGCCGCGGGATGGATTTCCGCCAGCGCTGGGACGAGCCGATTGCGGACGCGGTTGCGGGCGTAGCCGCCCTCGGCGTTGGTTGGATCGTCGCGCCACTCGAGCTTGCGCTCCTCGCAGTAGGCGGTGGTCTCCGCACGGGTGAAGCCGAGCAGCGGCCGCACCAGGCTGCCGTCGCGCCGGCGCATCCCCAGCAGGGCGCGGCGGCTGGGCGATGAGGCGAGCCGGTAGAGGATCGTCTCGACCTGGTCGTCCGCGGTGTGACCGGTGGCGATCAGCGCCTGGCCCGGAAGCGCCAGCCGCGCCGCCGCCGCATAGCGCGTGTCTCGAGCCCAAGCCTGAAGGTTGCCGGGACCCTCCGGGCGCCGCGGGCGCTCGACCTCGAGCCGCAGCCCGAGCCGGTCGCAGAGGCGCGTGCAGTGAGTCTCGTCCTCGTCGGAGTCGTCGCGCAGGCCGTAGTTGACGTGCAGCGCCGTCACGGCCTCGGGGCCCAGCAGGCGGGCGGAGAGATCGAGTAGGCAGACCGAGTCGCGACCGCCTGAGAGCATCGCCACCACGGGAGCCCCGGGGTCGATGAGTCCGCCCTCTCGAACCGCCTCGACCATCGCGTCGCTCTCCATGCCACTAAGTGTCGCGCGCGGCTCGCACGAGGAAGAGCGGCGTCGGCGCGGGGAAGCCTTTGAGCTTGACCTCGCCGATCGGCTGGAAGGCGAGGCCCGCCCGATCGCGGATCGCGTCGGTGACCTGATCGGTGACCAACACCTCGCCCGCCTGGGCGCGGCTGACGACGCGGTGGGCGAGGTTGACGTGGGTGCCGAAGTAGTCGCCGTCGCGGTAGACCGCGTTGGCGCAATGGATGCCGACCCTGGGCCGCGGGCGCTCGGGGAGGCGGGCGAGCAGGCCGACCGCCCACTCGGTCAGCGAGGCGGCGTCGGGCGAGACGACCATCACCTCGTCGCCGATCGTCTTCACGATCGTCGCCTCGGGCGGCAACGTCTCTTCGACCGTTTCGACGAAGTTCTCGACCACGTCGAGCGCCTCGAGGTCGCCCTCCTCCTCGGTGTAGCGGGTGAACCCGGTGAGGTCGATGAAGCAGAGGGTGACCGGCACCTGGCCGAGGTCGGTCTGGGCGTCGAGGTCGCTCTCCATGTGACCGATCACGTCCTGCTCGAGGAAGAAGCGCAGGTACCGGGTGTGCAGGTAGTCAGTCAGCGGCGAGGCGAGCGGCAGGATGTCGCCGGCCAGCTCGCCCATCTCGCCGGCCATCTCCAGCTCGGGCACGCCGTCGCGGATCAGCGGTTCGTGCACGTAGAGGTGAAAGAGCCGCACCTCCGCGTCGGCGATGCGCCGCAGCGACTGCGCGTAGACGCGGACGAGCTGCAGAAAGGCGACGAGGGGAAAACCGGCCGCAAGCACTCGGGCGCAATGGCGCAGGGCCTGCACGTCATGGGGGTTGAGCAGGCGCTCGCGCTCCAGCGGCGTGCCGAGGATGACGAGGATCCGCTCGACCAGCTCCGGCTCGAGGCCGGTCTCGCGCGCGACCTGCGCCACCGTGGCCTGCTCTTCCGGTTTGGGGAAGAGGTCCTCGGTGATCCCGAAGGCGAGCCTGCCCTCCCTCCCCGCCCGCTTGAGGTCCTCGAGCGAGTGACCGCGCTCGCGCATCCGCGCCACCACCCGGGCCTGCGCTGCCGCGGCGGCGGTCCAGCGGCCGCGCCGCACCGGCACCACTTTCTCCTCGGCCCAGCGTTTCAGCGTGCTCGCCGATACGCCGGCACGGCGAGAAGCCTCACTCAGGGATATCCGTTCGTCGGCGGCCATCCCCCGAGGCTAAATGCAAACGGGGCGGCAATTGCCGCCCCGTTTGCCTTCGGCTGAGGCCGACTGACCAAGCAGACCAAGGACGCAGGGAGCGCTGCGTGCTCCGCACGCAAGCGACCGAGGACGCCGGTATGCGCCGGTCAGGCGGCCTCAGGCCGGGATCTCCGGCTCCTCGTGTGCTTGCAAAACGGGCTCCCCGCCCTCGCCGGTGCGGATGCGAATCGCCTCCTCGACCGGCAGGACGAAGATCTTGCCGTCGCCGACCTCGCCGGTGCGAGCGTGACGGAGGATCGTCTCGACGACCAGTGCCTTGTCCTTGTCCTCGACCACGACCTCCAGCTTCAGCTTCGGCCGGACGTTGACGGTGAGGGTCGAACCGCGATACCGCTCGACCACCCCCTTCTGACGACCCGAGCCCTTGGCCTCGAGGATCGACAAGGAGGGAAACCCCCTGTCGAGCAGCTCGGTCCTGATCGGCTCGAACGCCTCGTGGCGGATGAACGCCTCTATCTTCTTCATGCGCCCAGTCCTCCTATACCGCGTCGTTGGCTGTCATTTGGGCCGGGGCAGGGGCGGGGCTCGCGACCCCTCCACTCCCGCTGATCGTTCCCGGCAGGCCCGTGGAGTACTCCGGCTGGGGGATGAACTGCTCCGGGTACCCGTACATGCCGTGCGAGCTGATGTCGAGGCCGGCTTCCTCCTCCTCTTCGGAGACGCGGAGGCCGATCGTCGACTTGATCAGCTTGAAGGTGACGATCGAAATCGCGAAGACGACCACGAAGGTGAACGCGACCGCCAGCCCTTGGACCCCGAGCTGTCCCAGCGACTGGCTGAACGGGACATCGCCAAACACCGAGTACCAGACCCCTGGCGCAGCGCCTTCGCTGACCAGACGCGCCGAGCCGAAGATGCCGACCGAGAGCGTTCCCCAGATTCCGGCCAGGCCGTGCGCCGAGAGGGCACCGACCGGATCGTCGAGGAGCTTGTCGATTGCCAGGACCGCGTAGACGACGATCAGGCCGGCGATGAAGCCGATGACCGGCGCCGCCCAGTACTCGACGAAGCCGGAGGGAGCGGTGATCCCGACCAGGCCGGCGATCGCGCCGTTGCCGGCCATGCCGACGTCGAGCGTGCGGCTCTTCAGGTAAGCGGCCAGAGAGGCGCCGATCACACCGGCGGCAGCGGCAAGCTGCGTGTTCAACATCACCTCGCCGAAGAACGAGGCGCCGGTTTCAAAGGTCGAACCGCCGTTGAAGCCGAACCAGCCGATCCAGAGGATGATCACGCCGAGGCCGACCAGCGGCATCGAGTGCCCGGGGATCGCCCTCGGGTTGCCCTGTGCGTCGTACTTGCCGCGACGCGGACCGAGCAGCAGTAGCGCCGCGAGGGCGCCAGTGGCTCCGGTCAGGTGGACAACCGAGGAGCCGGCGAAGTCCATCACCGGCTTGCCGCCGATGTCGGAGAGCAGGCCGCCGCCCCACACCGCGTGCGCGACCAGCGGGTAGATCAGCGCGCCGAAGACGACCGCGTAGACGACGTAAGCGCCGAACTTGATCCGCTCCAGCGTCGTGCCCCAGACGATTGCCAGCGAGACCGCGCAGAAGGCAAGGCCATAGAGCATCAGCATCGCGGTTTCGCCGGTGACCGCTTCCCCGGCAACCGTCTGGTTGAAGTGGAAGAAGAACCCGCTGGTGCCAAAGATGTCGTTGCCGCCGCCTTCGGCGATCCCGTAGCCAACCGCCCACCAGGCGATCGTGCAGATCGCCAGGTTGATGAAGATCTTGGCGACGCCGGTTCCCGCGTTCTTCTGTCTCGAGAAGCCGACCTCGAGGAACATGAACCCGGCCTGCATCAAGAAGACCAGGACGGTTGCGACGGCGACCCAGACCATGTCCAGCTCGCTCGCCTTTTCTTCGACCGTGCCGGCAACTTCAGTCAGGCTCGCTGCCGACGCGAGCGCCGGCAGCGCCATGGCAACCAAAGCCACGACTGCCGTCAGAACTGCGGCGAGGCCCACCTTCTTTCTCATCGGATACTCCCTCCTTGCCCGCCGGGGACACGCCCAGGCGGTCGCATATGGACGTGTGATTCACGGTAAGGACGGGGTTGAGAGCTGTGTTTAGACAGATGGCGAAAATGAGCGAGTTGCATTTCTCGCAAGTGGAACGCCCGGGCGACTAGGGTCCGCCGCCCATGCCCAGGTGGCTTCGACCAACCGCTGCGATCGCGCCGCAGGCGATTCTCGTCGGCGATCCTGGGCGGGCTCTACTACTGGCACAGGAGCTGCTCGACGAACCGAAGATGAGCAACCACGCGCGAGGACTCTGGGGCTATTTCGGCCGTACCGCCTCGGGCGGGGCGCTGACGATCCAGGCGACCGGCATCGGCGGGCCGAGCGCAGCGCTGGTCCTCGCCGACCTCGCCGAGTTGGGCGTGCGGCGGGTTGTGCGGGTCGGGACCTGCGTGGGGCTCGATGACGGTCGCACGCTCGGGGAGCTGCTGGTGGTTAGGGGGGCGGTCGCCGAAGGCGGCAGCGCCACCTCGCTCGGTGTCGCGGTCGGTGAGACGGTGGCCCCGAGCGCGGGGCTGACCGCGGAGCTCGGCAAAGCGCTGGCCGAGGACGGTCGCGCGGGAACCGTCGCGAGCTTCGATGCTCACGCGGACGAGCAGGCGCGTGCCCCGGGCATCGTCGCGGCGGACATGCAAACGGCGCCGTTGCTCGCCCGGGCTCGCTCGCTTCAGGTCGAGGCGGCCGCCGTGCTGATCGTCGCGGAGATGGCCGGAGGGACGCTGCTGGAGCGCGATGCGCTCAAGCCGATCGAGAAGCGTGCCGGGCGCGCTGCCGGAGGCGTACTCTCAGGCTAAAGTCGAGGCTTAGTCTTCGGCTTTAGCGCGCTTTTCAGCGGCCAGGGTCCGCCGAATCTCACCGAGATCGCGAACCACGCGGTCGACCTGGTCCTCGACCTCTTCCAAGCGATGCGAAAGCGAGCGCAAACGCCGCTCCAGGCGCTCGACGTCGCCGGCCGAGGGCAGGTTGAGGGCGCTCATCGCCGCGTGCTGGGCCTCGACCGCCTTCTCGCGTGCCCCAAACGCCGCCGAAACGGCGTTCTCGAGCACCTGACTATCAAGCAGCGCCTGGGCGAACTCGCCGATCGCCTGCTCGCTGCGAGCCCGCAGCCCGTCCGGATCGTCGTACTCCGCGTTCATCGGTAAATCGTCCTCATCGACGGGAGCTTAACTGGCCCATCCGGCTCGCCTGAAATCCTCCCGCCTTGCCGGCATGAGACAAACGTTGATTAAGGGCTTGTTGGGGGCAGGGGCGAGCCGTTGCGCGCCCTTGGGCAAGCCAGTAGCTTGGGCGAGCCTGTTGCACAGGGAGAGGCGAAACATGGGCTGCAGATTCTGGGACCGCAGGGATAGAGGCGCCGTCGTATGAGAAACAAGCTCGCACTGACCATCGCGTTGGCCAGTTTTGGCGTCGTCACGGCGCTCGGTGTCGGCTTCGCCGGCGCCGAAGACACCGCGACCACTGAATCCTCCGAAGCGGTCGCGCCTCTCTCGACCACTCCCCTGGCTCCCGCCGTACCGCCGCCGGCCTGCTCGAACGAACTCGACGACGACCAGGACGGTCTGGTCGACAGCGCTGATCCCGACTGCGGCTCGCCGGCGGATTCCAGCGAGGAATCGGAACAGCCTTCGACCGGAACAAGCATCGAAGCGCAACCCGCGCCGAGCTCCCCGGCCGTCCCGCCGTCCAACGGGGTCGAGGCCGGCACCGCGATCGATGGCAGCACTGGTGGTGGGAGCGTCAGCCACAACAAGAGCATCGGCGATGCCAGCGGTGGTGGTGGCGGAAACTCCGGCGGCGGCGTCGTTGCCCCGAGCGCCACCGCGGGCGTGCAGCCGCCGCCCGAAAGCTCCAGCGGCGGGTCTCCCTCCTTCACCGACGGCGGCTCGCCCACCGCGGCCAACCCAACGGCGACGATCGCTCCCTTCGGCCCGGCCCCGATCGGCGTCCCCAACTTCGTCATCGACTCCTTCGAGATCCCGCCCTTCCTGTTGCCGATCTACCAAGCCTGCGGAACCGAGTACGGGATTCCCTGGGAGGTGCTCGCCTCGATCAACAAGATCGAGACCGCTTTCGGCACCAACCTCAACGTCTCCAGCGCCGGAGCCGTCGGCTGGATGCAGTTCCTCCCCTCGAGCTGGGAAGCGTTCGGGGTCGACGCCAACGGGGACGGTCGCAAGGATCCCTACAACCCCGTCGACGCGATCTGCGCGGCTGCCCACTACCTCAAGCTCGGCGGCGGCGCCAACGACCTCTACGGCGCAATTTTCTCCTACAACCACGCCGACTGGTACGTCGAAGAGGTGCTGCTCTATGCGCGGGCCTACGGCAAGCTTCCATCGGACCTGGTCGGCTCGCTGACCGGGCTGACCGAGGGGGCTCACTTCCCGGTCGCGGCGGACGCCAGCTATGCCGATGACATCTCCGCCCGCGAGGTGCTGAAGCGGGCCGAGCCCGGGACCAGCGAGAGCTACGGCAACGCCGCCGATGTGATCTCCTCCTCGCCGACCCGGCGCGGGATCAACATCTTCTCCGCCGAGGGCGCCCCGGTGGTTGCGGTTAACGATGGCGTGATCGAGAAGATGGGCGACTCGCCCGAGCTCGGCCGCTACGTAGTGCTGCAGGACGCCTACGGCAACCGCTTTACCTACGCCCAGCTGGGCCAGATCGTCCGCGAGCACCGCACCGTGGTGATGCCGAGCGGCCAGGAGAGGCGCGTGCCGATCGACAGCCAGAACCTGCGCCCGCGCCTCCACGCGCTGCCGAATCGGGTCGACGACGAACAGACCGCGACTGGAAGCGCCGCCGCCACGGAAACGATCGAGGGCGATGGAACCCTCAAGGTTGGGTCGAAGGTGATTGCCGGCACCGTCCTCGCCCGGGTCGGCTCGGCCGGCGATGAATCCGACCCGCACATCAACTTCTCGATCCGCCCGGCCGGCCGCGGAGCGCCAAGGATCGACCCGAAGCCGATTCTCGATGGCTGGAAGCTGCTCGAGGCGACCGCGATCTACCGCGCCAAGGGCAAGAACCCGTTCGTCCACGACCTCAGTGGAGCTGGAGTCCTGTTGCTCTCCAAGGAGGATCTGCAGCGGCGGGTCCTCGCCGACGAAAACCTCTCGATCTACGAATGCGGCCGCGAAGACATCGCCACCGGCCAGATCGACCGGCGCGTTCTGGCGATGCTCGAGTACCTGGTCTCGAAAGGCTTCAAGCTGACGATTTCCGCGCTGGAGTGCGGCCACAGCCTGATGACCGCCTCCGGCTACGTCTCCGAGCACAGTACGGGAGACGCGGTCGATATCCCGGTGATCAACGAAGTGCCGGTGACCGGGCACCAGGGACCGGGAACGCCCACGGACGAACTGATCAGGGCCGTGCTGCAGCTGCAGGGCACGATGCATCCCCACCAAGTGATCTCGCTCGAGGACCTGCCGGGTGAAACCAGCTTCCCCCTGCCCGATCACTACGACCACGTCCACGTCGGCTACCACCCGCTGAGCGGACCGTTCGACGAACAGTTCGAAGCCCTGCTGAAACCCGATCAGTGGCAGCGCCTCACCAACCAGCTGGGCCAGATCGAAAACCCAGAGGTACCTACCGCGCCGTCGCAGTACGCCCTGCCCGACGATCTCAGCGAGCAGGGCAAGAGCGGCGGCACCGCTCAGCCCGGCGGCGGCGACTGATCTCTCCAGCAGGATTGGGTCGTTGACCCGCCTCTTCGGATTTGCCCAGTTCGAGTTCCCCGGCAGCCTGGCCGTTGCCGACGGCCGCTATGTCGTTCGCGATGGCGAGGTCGAGCGAGTGCTGGTCCTCGAAACGCTCGGTGCCTCGCCCTCGGCCCGCCGGCGGCGCCGGCGCTCGCGCGAGTCCGAGCCGGGTGCCGCCCCGGCAAGCCTGCCCCTGGCGCGGGCAACATCGGTCCGCGCTTCCGAGCCGTTCGATTCCGAGCAGGACGCGGCCCGCTGGCTGGAGCAGACAAGCAGCGACGAGGCTACGGTTGACACGCTCGTCGCCGAGGCCATCGGTCTGCTCAACCGAGCCCTCCATGCTCACGCGGTCGCCAGCGGCGATCCTCACGTTCAAGCCCTGACGCCACGGCGGGCGGTTGCCGTGCGCCTCGGCTACGGCAGTGGCGAGGAGGTTGCCAGCGGCGAATTCAGCGCCGCGCGCGAGGTCGACACGCAAGCTGGTGCGGCGACAAAGCGCCAGCAGCGGGCCGAAGAGCTACGCCCCCAAGAGCGGCTCGCCGCAGTGCTGGGAGGCCGCGAACGATTCGATGCCTGCGAGACCCTGGTGTTGCGGGCGCGAGCAGACCTCGATGGCGGTCGCGAGCGCGAGGCCGCGCTGCAGTTGCGGGTCGGGCTCGAGGCACTGCTGGCCGAGCTGAGCAGCGCCCTCTCCGACCCCGGCCACGAGAAGGACATCGCCACCCTTGGCGCCCGGCGGCAGGAGGCGGGCGAGCTGGCCAATCTGGCCCTGAAGGGCGACCTCGACCCTGCGGGCGAGCAAAAGGTGCGCGAGCTGGTCGAGATCTGCGAGCGCGTGCTGCGCCGCCGCCGCGTGCTGCGCGGCTAACCAGTCTCTACCTCTACTTGAGCTTTAGAGAACGAGGTGACGGGTGACTACGGCGTCGAGCAGCGACTCCGCTATCTCGTGGGCCTCGGCCAGCTCGATCCCCTCCAGCGAAGGAACCCCGATCACGGTCAAGCCCGCCGCCCGGGCAGCGGTGACGCCGGTCGGCGAGTCCTCGAGTGCGACCACCGATGGGCCGGGCTCGACGCCGAGCCTTCGGCAAGCCTCCAGATAGGGGTCGGGCGCCGGCTTCGGGGCTGCCACTTCATGGGCGCTGAGCACGACGTCGAAGTGGTCGGCGAAGCCGACGATCTCCAGTGAGCGCTGGACAAACGCCAGGGGCGAGTTGGAGACCAAGCCGATCGGCGTGCCCCGACGTTTGAGCCGGAACAGCAGCTCGCGCGCGCCCACCATCGCCTCAACCCCGTGCTCGAGCTCAGCGACGACCAGCTCGTTCAGCTCCTCGATCAACTCCAGCGCTCGCCCTGGTTCGGCGAGGCGCTGCTCGAGGATTCGGCCGGCGATCTCGGCCGAGGTCCCGACCAGCTCTCGCTTGTGCTCGGCGGTGAAGTCGACGCCGCGTCGCTCGAACAGGTCCCGCTCGGCGCGAGTCCAGACCGACTCCGTGTCGAGGAGGAGACCGTCGTTGTCGAAGACGACGGCGGCGGGCAGGGGCCTTTCCATCGCTAGGCGACCGCCGCCAGCACCGCCGCCAGCTCCGCCTCAACCTCTCCGGCGAGCTTCAGGGTCGCATCGCCGTCATATGGCGTCGGCCCCTTGGTGACGATCGCGAGCAGACCGCCGGCCGCGAGCGTTAGCTGCGGCAGGCTGGCGACCGGGTAAACCGCCAGCGAGGAGCCGACGCAGAGCATCAGCTCCGCCTGCTCGGCGAGCTGCTGCGCCCGCGCCATCGCGCTCTCCGGCAGCATCTCGCCGAAGAGGACCACATCGGGCTTCACCGCCCCTGCGCAAGCCGCGCAAATCGCGACGCCGTCGGCGTCGAAGAGCCGCTCGACCTCGTCGATCTCGTAGGAGGCGGCACAACCCCGACAGGAAGAAGTCTCAATCGAGCCGTGCACCTCGACCACGTTCGCCGAGCCCGCCTTGCGATGCAGACGATCGATGTTCTGCGTGATCACACCCTCCAACAGCCCGCGCCGTTCCAGCTCGACGAGCACCTCGTGGCCCGCGTTGGGCTGCTTGTCTCCCAGTGACTGAAAGCGCGGCCGGTAGTAGGACCAAAAGCGCGCCGGATCGCGCTCGAAGACGTCGATGTGGGCGACCTCCATCGGGTCGACGTTCGCCCACAACCCGGTCTCCGGCGTGCGGAAGTCGGGGATCCCGGAGGGAACCGAGATCCCCGCCCCGGTCAGGGCGACGGTGCTGCGCGAGCGGCGGATCAGCTCCGCCAGTCGCTCGACCTCCGCCGACGGGACTGAAAGTCGCGATATACGCGACTTTGAGTCCCGTCGGCCGGACTCTCTGTCTACTTGCCGCTCCACTTCGGGGTGCGCTTGCCGAGGAAGGCGCCGATGCCCTCCTTGGCGTCCTCGCTGCGGAAGGCCGTGGCGAAGCCCTGCTTCTCGGCCTCGATGCCCTGGTCGAGATCGCCGGCGTGGGAGACGAGCTTGATCTGCTCGACCGCGAGCGGTGCCTGGGCAGCCAGCTTGCGGGCCCACATCAGCGCCGTCTCGAACAGCTCGTGGTCGGCGACGACCCGGTTGACGAGGCCACTTTCCAGCGCCTCGCCGGCGAGGATCGCGTCGCCGACCAGGTTCATCTCCAGGGCCTTGTTGGGGCCGACCAGGCGCGGCAGGCGCTGGGTCCCGCCGAAGCCGGGAATGATCCCGAGCTTGATCTCGGGCTGGCCGAAGACTGCCGCCTCGGCGGCGATTCGCACGTCGCAGGCCATCGCAAGCTCGCAGCCACCGCCGAAGGCGAGCGCGTTGACGGCGGCGATCGTTGCCACCCGCGACTGGCCGAAATCGCGCAGCAGCGCGTGGGCGGTGTGGATCAGCTCCTCGCCGCCGCCCTCGTCCATCTGGGTGAAGGCCTTGATGTCGGCGCCGGCCGAGAAGACGACCGGGACCGAGGAGGCGATCACCATCGCGCCGACGTCCTCGCTCGCCTGGACCTTCTCCCAGACTGTCTTTAGGTCGCGGATCACATCAGGGGAGACGGCGTTCATCGGCAGGTTGGCGAGCCAGGCGATCGCGACGTCGCCGCGGGTCTCCAGCTTCACCGTCTCGGCCTGCTCGCCCTCGTCGGGCTGCGGGTAGGGATAGAAGCCCTGGCCGGATTTGAGCCCGAAGCGCCCTTGCGCGACGAGGCGTCGCAGCAGGACCGGCGGGGCGAAACGGTCGCCGTAGCGCTCCTGCAGTCCCTCCATCCGCTCCAGTACCGCGTCGAGGCCCTCGACGTCAGCTTTCCAGAACGGGGGCAGCAGCCCTTTGCGGGGGTCGAGGCCGGCGCCGGCCATCATCCCGAGGTCGATGTCGCGGACCGAGCAGACGCCCTCCTCGACCAGCAGGCAGGCCTCGATCAGCGCCCGGCAGGTGAACTGCGAGATCAGCTCCTCGGCGTCGGGCGCGGCGTCACCGGGAATATTCTGCTCGCCGTCCTTGAAGAAGCCCTCGCCGCCGGACTTGGCGCCGAGCTTGCCGTCGGCGACGAGCTGCTTCATCCCCCGATGGACGTAGAAGGTCTCGCCGTAGGACTCGTTGAGATGCTCTGCAACGTGGAGCACGGTGTCGAGACCGAGCAGGTCAGTGAGGAAGAAGGGGCCCATCGGCGAGACCTTGGCCTCCGCGAAAGCCGTGTCGATCGCCTTCAGGGAGAGCCCCTGATCCTCCTGGGCGTGCCAAATCTCGCCCATCGTCGCCATCAGGATCCGGTTGACGACGAAGCCGGGCACCTCTCCGCAGACGATCGGCTGCTTCTTGATCGCCTGGGCGAAGTTGTAGGCGACGGTGGCGGTCTCCTCGGAGGTGTCCTCGCCGGCGATCACCTCGACCAGCGGCATCACCGAGGCGGGGTAGAAAAAGTGGAAGCCGACGACCTTGTCGGAGCGCAGCGTCGACTCCGCCATCTCGGTGATCGAGAGCGAGGAGGTGTTGGAGGAGAGGATCGCGTGGCCGGGGGTCGCCGCGTCGATCTCGCGGAAGACGGCCTGCTTGATCTCCATCCGCTCCGGCACCGCCTCGATCACGAAGTCGACGTCGCCGAACTCATCGTAAGAAGTGGTGCCGGTGACCAGTCCCATCACCTCGGCGAGGCGAGCGTCCGCCTGCTCCTGGGTCAGCTTCTCCTTCTTGACCAGGCGGGCGAGCTGGCCCTCGGTGACCGCGCGCGCCTTCTCGACCGCGGCGTCGACGAACTTCTGGTCGATGTCCTTGACGACGACGGGAATGTCGGCTGCGGCGATCGCCTGGGCGATCTCACCGCCCATGGTGCCGCCGCCGACGACGGCGGCCTTCGATACGAACATTTGGCTTGAACTCCTCAGTTTGGGGGCGGCCGAAGGCTATAGGGACCCGACGCCAGCCGGTACAAGGGCCCCCGGCGATCCTTGTACCCGAGTACAAAGGCATCTTTGCGCCAGTGGCATTAGGCTCTTTTGGCTCTTCTAAAGGGAGTGGACCGGTAACCAACCGCACCCGCCGACCGGGTGCGACGCCAAGCGAGGGACGACAAGAGCGATGACCCGTATCCGCCAGCAGAACGTGACCGCAGCACAGTGGAGCGCCAACGGGGGAGCCCTCGGCGCGATCGACCTGACCCTGCCCGAGAACGAAGCCTTCGGCGCCAACGTCTTCTCCGTCGTCGTGCAGCGCGAACGCCTGCCCGGCGATGTCTTCGAGAAGCTGCAGGGCGCTCTGGAGGCAGGCGATGCGATCGATGCCGACACCGCCGACGCCGTCGCCGCGGCGATGAAGGACTGGGCCCTGGAGAAGGGCGCAACCCACTTCACCCACGTCTTCCAGCCGCTGACCGGGTCGACCGCCGAGAAGCACGACTCCTTCTTCGAGCCCTCCGGCGGCGAAGGCAAGGCGCTGGCCGGCTTCTCCGGCAAAGAGCTGATCCAGGGCGAGCCCGACGCCTCCTCCTTCCCCACCGGCGGCGTCCGCGAAACCTTCGAGGCCCGCGGCTACACCGCCTGGGATCCGACCAGCCCCGCCTTCATCCTCGAGAACCCGAACGGCTCGCTGCTCTGCATCCCGACCGCCTTCGCCTCCTGGACCGGCGAGGCACTTGACGCGAAGATCCCGCTGCTGCGCTCGATGGACGCGCTCTCGGGCGCCGCGATCAAAGCCCTCGGCCTGCTCGGCGACACCGAGAGCAAACGCGTCTTCACCACGGTCGGCCCCGAGCAGGAGTACTTCCTGATCGACGAGCAGTACTTCTTCGAGCGCCCCGATCTGATCTCGACCGGACGCACCCTGTTCGGCGCCAAGCCGCCCAAGGGCCAGGAACTGGACGACCACTACTTCGGCACGATTCCCGAGCGCGTGCTTGCCTTCATGCTCGAGTCCGAGCTGGAGATGCGCAAGCTCGGCATCCCGGTCAAGACCCGCCACAACGAGGTGGCGCCGGCGCAGTACGAGATCGCGCCGATGTTCGAGAACTCCAACGTCGGCTCCGACCACCAGCAGCTGCTGATGCGGGTGCTTGAAAACGTCGCCCGCCGCTACGGCCTGGTCTGCCTGCTGCACGAGAAGCCCTTCGCCGGCGTCAACGGCTCGGGCAAGCACAACAACTGGTCGATGGGCACAGACACGGGCAGCAACCTGCTCAACCCAGGCGACACGCCCGCCGACAACGTCCACTTCCTCTTCTTCTGCGCGGCGGTGATTCAGGCCGTCAACAAGCACCAGGGGCTGCTGCGCGCCTCGGCCGCCGACATCGGCCAGGACCACCGCCTCGGCGCCAACGAGGCGCCGCCGGCGATCATC
>Ga0157374_10002907_pt1 | contig 14351 bp, 12 predicted proteins | sample M25metaG_FD_115308 | JGI IMG/M metagenome (GOLD analysis project Ga0157374, IMG submission 115308) | Miscanthus rhizosphere microbial communities from Kellogg Biological Station, Michigan, USA - M2-5 metaG | ecosystem: Host-associated > Plants > Roots > Rhizosphere > Soil | place: USA: Michigan...
AAAATCCGGCCGGCTTCGAAACCGCGGATACAGTGCGGCTGCTTACGCCGTTCGATCCGGTGGTCTGGGACCGATATCGGTTCGAGTTGCTCTGGGGTTGGGTCTATCGTTTCGAAGCCTACACGCCGGCCGCTAAACGAAAGCTAGGCTATTATGCGCTGCCCCTGCTCTGGCGTGATCGTGTGATCGGGTGGGCCAATCTCTCGGTAAAGAATGGCAAGCTGCAGGCGGAATTTGGATTTGTAGAAAAGCAACCGCGGGATAGCATCTTTAAGCGCGAGCTTGCAGCGGAGTTAGATCGCATGCGAGCGTTTCTAGGCCTCGCATCCTGAAGCTCCTACATATCCGTTAATCATACTCCAGTCATACGATGATCTAACCATTTGGTTTTAAGCCATTTCGCGCGAAAGATCGAGATCATTCACAGATCGTTACCACCCCACCGCGCCTGTGCTTACCCTCGAGTCGATGACTCTCAAGCCATCGTCGGGCTACACCAAAAAGGAGATTGAAATGACTACACCTCAAGTAGAGAAGAAGGCACGCCGTAGGAAAGGATTTCTAATAACAATGCTTGTCGCCGTTCCACTTTGCGCACCAGACTTGCAAGCCGGAGAAAGAAACCCGCACAGGCTTACTTGCAACAACAGAACATTAGAGGGCGCCTACGCCGTTAGCATCACCGGTACACGGCCCGCGCCAGTGATCTTGCCCATTTTTCAGGGGGTGCCTGTGGGTACCATCGAGCAGGTAACCGGTGTTTTTATCCTCGTTTTCGACGGAGATGGCGAGGTCACGCTAACGAATCACGTCACCGTGAAAGGCGCCCTCAGCGGACTGTTTCCGGTCTTTCCCGAGAATCCTACTAGCGGGACCTACACCATCAATGAGGATTGCACCGGATCGTTTACTGGAGCCCCACCGGCGCCGATGTTGAACAATTTCATGATCTCCAGCGGCGGCGACGAATTCCATACTATCGTGGTGGCGCCTCAACAGGTGATGATAAGTGGCGTCGGGAAAAAAGTGAACCAAGAGGATTCTTCGAGATACTCCCGTTAAAGATTGCGAAATGCATAACTTGTAATCTTCGATTCATTTGGCAGGTGTTAATCGCCGGATCGGCGGCTTCGCCTGCCTGTCTACTATCAAGTGCCCTCGCCGTCCCATCGTGTAATTACGTGGAGACTATCCTGCTGCGACGGAACGGGTTCGAGAAAGTAGAACCTCCGCCGGTCGCGCGATACCGCATATTCGCTGGCCCAAAACACGCCTACCAGGGACGTTCGGAATAGCGCCCTCGGAGCCGCCGCGTCGATCGTGGCGCCCGCCCTGATTTGGACGGACATCAGGTTTCTATCTGGAGCAAGATAGAACAACTCCTTACCGTCATTACTCCAAAGCGGCTGTTACACCGCCCTCGGCGGAAACCTGAACGGTTCCTGTGAAGGACGGAAATGCGGCGACGAATACCTCCGACCGGCCTGCGCTGATTGCGTTGTAGGCGACTCGAGTACCGTCTGGCGACAGATGAATCTGATGTTTCGGGAACTCACTATCGCCGCTTGCAACCGGCTTGGCGCCCTGTTCCACCGGAATGAACATTGCCGCGCCGTGCTCGCGGTGGTAGAGAAGCAGCCGGCCGTCGCTCGACCAATCGTCCGGCTTGTTCGCCCTTCCGTCGGCGAGCAGAAGTTTGGGCCTTTCTTCTCCAATAGTCCATTGCAGCAATTCAGTCTTGAGGCCGTTCACTTCAAACGATGCGAAGACAATATGGCGCGAATCCGGCGACCAAACCGGATCCATATTGGCTACATTGCCGAAGTCGTATCTGGATAGGATCGCCGTGTCCAGCCGTAGCAGCCAGATCCTCAAATTTGTTATTTGTCCGGGTGGGACGCTAACGGTCAGCGCTGCTGTCCTTTCGTCCGGCGAGAGCGCGAATTGGAGGTAGGCTCCACTCCCTCCGATGTCTCTGATACGCTTGCCATCGCGGCCATAGCACACGAGCTGTCTTTCTAGATTCGCACCGCTTCGATAGACCAGGACACCGTTCTGCGAAACCGAAAAGGCTGACAGTCCGATGGTGAAAGCGTTCACATTCTCAGCTAACGGAACCGCTTCGTCCCTGGCGCGATTACGTTCGAAGTTCCACTTCTGCGCGAACAATATGCCGTTACGTACAAACAGAAGGTTGTTCGGGGGAGCGAATGCAGCACGCGTTCTGTTGGTCAATACCAGATCCCCGTGACCGCCGTCGAGGGATGAAAGATAAGTCGCGTTCTTGGTGATATCCGCCGTCGCGGCGAAGTAGATGAACCGCCGCCCATCGGCCAGGAATTGGGGCCATACGTGGCGAAACTCGCGGGGTTGATCTAATCGCGTCAACTGCTTGCATGGACCACCAGCCACGTTGACTGTGTAGAGCGGACCGCCCGCGGAGTAGAGGATTACACCTCCTGGCGCCCAGCTTGCTCCACCCGCAAACACGATGGAACCGCACAATACCCGAACAGGTCCGCCCGATGCTCCAACACGTTTAAGCTGGCCATCGGCAAAGAACCCGACCTCCCGGCCGTCCGGGGACCAAAAGGGCAACAACGCTCCCTCTGTTCCGTCCAGATGCCGCGCGGCCTCGGACCCAAGCGGACGGAGCCAAAGGGACGAGGTGCCGCCGGGTGATGAAACTACAAGCGCTAGCGTCCGCCCATCGGGTGAAATCGCCATATTCGGCACGTAGGGCGCGCCGGCCATTTGTGTTCCGTCGGGCATTGCCGCCGTGAAACGCATAGACGCGGTATCTCCGCGCGCCTCCGGATGCCGGAACTTTACCCACGCAAGGACGACTGCGCCGGCACACACAACTACCGTACTGGCGAGCAGCGCTACTCGCCGCCTGTTTTGAGCAGCCCCCTCTGGCATCCCAGCCGCGGACTCTGGTTCGACGTCCGTCTGAGCGGCCACATGCGTAATTGGCGCGATGAACCGGTAGCCTTTTCGCGCAACGGTTTCGACATAAACCGGCCGATCCGCCGCATCATGCAAAGCTTGTCGGAGCTTTGCGACGGCCGCATTAAGACTCCGTTCGAAGTCAACGAAAGGTATCCGAAGGCCAGAGCCGCTCCCGCAGCCGTTCGCGACTGACTAACTCGCCGGGCTGCTCGAGCAGGATCTCAAGAAGGCGCAATGGCTGCTCTTGAATACGCACCCGACTGCCGCTTTTTCGCAGCTCCGAGGTTTCGAACTCCACCTCGAACGGTCCGAAACGGTGCATTCGCTAAATCATACTCCAGTCACATGAGCCCGTAAATGATTGTTTCGTAAGCAGCTTCAGGCGAAAACAAGAGATCGGTCATAGATAATCCGTTTCTGCCGCGCCTGTGCCTAGACTGCGAGCCATGATCATCGAGACACCGCTGGTTTTCTTTTTTGGCTTATTGATTCTCCCCCATTCCCGGAGTGCAACGTTGTCCGCACGATTCCGGTTCGCCTGATCAACGAGGCTGCGGTGAAATCGAAAGTCTTGATTGAGGCGCAGCGAGAGTCCGCGTGGGTGCTGGAGTCGCTATGTGTCGAGGTGGAATGGACACAAAAACTATCCACCCACGCGTTGGTAATGTACATCGTTGAGAAGCCATTGGGCCAGAGCACTACACAACACGCTCTTGGGGTTGCGAGCCTCGACGTGGAGCACGGCAGCCGCGGAGCGGTATTTTTGTCCCGTATCCGTTCTCTGGAAAAGCTACACAAGCCGATGATCAGCTTGGGAACGCTGCTCGGCTACGTGCTGGCTCATGAGATCGGCATTTGCTGCTGAATAGCAGGGCGCACTCGCCGGAAGGCATCATGATCGCCGACTTCGGGAAGGATCAGGTGCTATGCGCCCACAAAGACGCCTTAAATTCACTGCCGCGAATCGTGAGATATTCTTCAAAACCCAGATCGCGCGCCGTTTTTAGCGAGATTGCGTACCGCTCAGTCCAAAACAATAAAGAGTGCTGTCGTAAGTCGTAATGTAGACGCGTCCATTTGCTACCGAAAGGCCGGAGAAATGGTTGAACGATTTGATCTGGTCTCCACTCGAATAAAGCTCTTTGCCGGTCAGCGCATCGAGCGCATAAAGCGTGGCGTGTGTCGACTGTGCGATACGAAGCGGGCTCAGATCGGCCAGTCCCTTATCCGCATACGCTTGATCCGTGTTCTCTCCGCTGCCGTACGCATACACCACACCGTTGGCGACTAACGGCGGCTCGGCACGATTCATGTCGCGCGACATCCAGACCGGATCTAATTTGTACTTCCCCGCGCTTTCTTTGACCTGGAACGCCAGGATCGCGCCGTGCTCCACCGGACCGGAAGAGATTGGAGCTTTGAATTTAGAGTGCGGAGGCCCCCAAAACGGCGTCAGCACCCAGCGATTATTCTGCGCGTCCAGCCAAGTCGCCATGGAACCCCAGATTCCCGTGCCCGCAAAATTCACTTCTTCATTGCACAGCAGCGGAGTGCGGTAGAGGGGGGTCTGGTGATCCTCTCCGCCGGTATCCGTTGTGCCTAAGAGATAAACGCGACACTCCTTGCTGGCAGTCGTCATGAGCTCACGGCCGTTGAACGAAAAAATAGCCGGTGTTACTTGAAAATCCAGATCGCGCTTCTGCAGCCAGGACCAGTTCAACGGCATGTAGTAGTCCCAGAGGTGCAGTTGGCCATCAATTACTTTTGCCCCCACCAACCCATTGCCGTACGTCTGCGCGGCTTTATCGTAGTGCCCATCGCCGGTGGGCGCCCAGGCCACGCCGTTCGAGTCGATAGCGGCGCCGGTCCGTCCCCAAAGGCCGCCGCTCTTCGGGTTATAGGTCATCACCTTGTGAGCAGGGTCGTCTACTTTCACTGCCCAAATTTGATTGGGGTTTCCATTGCAGCTTTGCGATGTTGTGGTGAAGAGAATGTCATGCCACATGTTCAGTGCATAAGATTTACCGTTTGGAAATCCGAAAGGATAGGGCGCCTGCACATCTTCTCCGTCAGCCAAGTTCAGTGTGTGCAACTCGCCATTGCCGGCCAGCGCGTAAACACGCCGCGCTCCTGAAGCATCGGCCGGACCGATAATCGGCGTGGCTGTCTGACCGCCGGGACAAAGCGGATCTCCGGGACGCAGCCCGCGACCGGCCGTAATCGGCGGATATTCGAAATGCTTTTTCCAAAGCAGCGTGCCTGTCTCTACATCGATGGCGTATAGATTGTCCGAAACTCCGGCTTCAAGCAGGATTTGCTTCGGACCTTTGCTCGTCGGAACCTTTTCCGCAATCAGCGGCGCAAACAGTGAGTGCATCTCGCGCGGCGCATTGTCGAGCTGGATCTTCCATAAAATCTTCAAGTCTTTGACATTGTCTTTGTTCAGAATGTGCTCGTCCCTTTGCCATCCGGTCCGCTGTTGATCGCCGCCGTCCGTCAACCAGTCGGCTCCGAAGAGCAATCTGCAGAATGCCAGGCCGATCCAGAGGGAGCGCAATTTGTTCATGAGTCTTTATCCTTATTTCCCGGTTAATTGCAATTGGTCGGTCAAGAAGCCGAAACAATACACGGCATTATCGTGCGTGGTGAAGTAAATCCGCCGGTTCGCGATCGCCAGACCATCGCTGTGCGAAAACGATTGCACCAGCGACTGGCTCGAGTACAGTTGCTTGCCGCTTTCGCCATCCAGCGCATACAGGACTGCATGGGAATTCTTTTTGTCGCTATCGCCGCCGGCCAGGACGAATACCAGCCCATTCGCGATTACCACCGGCGATGGCGCAGCGATATTTCCCGAGATCCACGCGGGAACTAATGTGGGATGTCCGTCGCGTTCCTCCACGATGAACGCCACGATGCTACCGTCGGAAGCCTTGCCGTTCTGTGCCGGGAATTTTGCCGATGGCAACGATGCTCCGCCGAGCGATGCATACACCCAACGCTTGCCGGTTGCCGTATCTTCCCAGGAAGCAAAGCCGCCGCGAAATTCGGCCCCAATAGGATCGGTTTTCGAAAGTGGCTGATGATGATCCGGGCCGCCCAGCGATGTCGCGTCGAGCAGGTAGAGGCTGCCATCCGCGCCGGCGGCCACAACCAGCTCTTTACCTTTCCAATCGAAAATCATGGGAGTCGCGCCCTTGCCGGTTGACTTTTGCTTGGCCGCCGCTGTGAAGTAATCCTTTGCAGTGAGCGTCCGGGAGCTTAGCGCGATGACGGTGTCGTTATATTCGCCAGCCAGGTCTCCGTGTCCCGAAGCAATCTGCGCGTACACGGTACCGTCCTTCGCAACCGCCGTTCCGAGCGTGCCGCTGGTCCCGGTGCCATTCGTTACAAATGAGGCAATCTTCGGCGTTGCCGACGATAGATCCGCGGCGTAAATCGCATTCGGCGCGCCCCCGCAGTTGTCGGAAGTAGCCGCATACACGGTCTCGTCACTCACATTCAGACTGCTTACATTGGCGCCCGCGGGCACAAACGGAACGGGCGGAACCCGATCCTCGCCGGTAGACGTATTCAGTACGTGTAAGTCGCCGTCATTGCCCACCGCCAGAAACGCGCCAGGCCGGCCAAAGCCGGTAGCGAGCAATCCCGGATTGGGCGGTGGAGCGGGCGGCCGCGTCATTGCCGGATTGGGCGCCGGTGCTCCGGGCGGGGGTACAGGCACGCGGCGAAAACCGCCTGCGCGGCCCGAAGCCGTGCTGCTGCCCGGCATCGCCAAAGCCGCTGTCATTCCGCCCGAGCAGGAGCCACGCGCTTCTTTATTGGCATCGTGCCTCTTTGACGAGAGCTGCACTTTCCAGATCAGCCGGTTCAAATCGGCATCGACCGAATACACCATATTCGAGCTTCCGCCAAAAACGAGCATCTCTTTGAAGCCGCGATAGGTGATCAGTAAGCCATTAATGAGCGGCGCGGTCAGTGCGTTCGAGCCGATGGCTTGGTTATCGGCTTGGTACGTGTACAAAAGCTGCAAGTCATGCACATTCTCCTTCGTAAAGGCTTTCTCATATTTCGCCCATCCGTCGCGCTGCGGATTTCCTCCCTGGCTGGGCCAATCTGCTCCCCAAATCACCACACACGCCGCCGCCGCGGCAACTGCCATTAACCAGACCTTGCGCATGTTTTCCTTTTCCCGGCCTCAGAACAAAAGCAGCGATTTCTTTTCAGATACTTTCTTGAAATCGAGCCCGGGAACCTGACTGAGATTGTCGATCGATTTGAATGCGCCGTGCTGCTCCCGATAGGCCACAATTTTTTTCGATTCCGATCGTGTGATTTCCAGCGCGCACTCGATTTCGACCGCCGTCGCTTTGTTGATGTTTATTGGCTGGGCGGCGGCGGGCCCAAAATGGCTGGCCAGATAATCCAGAATGGCCTCGAATTCGTTATCGTTGGCCTCAGCGCCCAAATTCGCCATCTTCGAAATCGTCACCTGCCATTGATCTCTCGTCTGGTGCGCCGTTGCCACTATTTCCGGCGAATGGCATCGGCTGCACGTGCGAATCGTTTCTTCTCTTCCCGTCCCGGGCGGCAGCTCCGCTAAGGCAGCAGCCGCAAAAACGAGAGTCATGCCCAGCAGCAGAATAGTTCTGGAACCCATCATTTCGATTCTCCTTCCGGCGCTTTCGCCAGCGCTTCGGCGATCGCCTTTTCGAGCAACGGCTGAATGACCGCGTATCCGGCGGTATTGGGCAGAAATCCGTCGCTCGTGAATTCTTTCTTCATTTGGCGCGTGCGTGGTTCGACTAAAGCAGCATAGTAATTGAGATACACGGCGCCCCGGTTGCGGGCGAAATCCTGCAGCCCGTGATTGATGGCTGCTATTCTTCCGACGGACCGGCGGCCGGTCTGTTTGGTAAAGCAATCGCACACCGGCGACAGCGAAGCAATCACTACGCGAATGCCATGTACCTTCGCCAGGTCCGCCATAGAAGCGAGATTCTCAGTAATCGTGCCTTCGGTTCCCGGTCCCGCTACGCCACCAATATCGTTCAATCCGCCTTCGATCACGACAACCTTCGGATTGAGCGCAATTACATCCTGGCGGAACCGCACCAGCATCTGCGGCGTCGTTTGCCCGGCGATTCCACGATTGATATAGCCGTGATCCTGAAACTGCGCGTTGGCGAGAATATCATCGCCCAGCAGCACGACGCGTTTTTCATTCGGCCCGGGCGGACGAATCTCCGCATCGTCGCTGCCAAAGACATTCAAGCCGGCCCAATCGCTGGGCGGCGGGCAGCCCTTGTCCGTTTTGACTTGAGCTGAAGCTAGGCAGCAGAAGGCCAGAAGGCAGCTCAACCATTTCATACAGGACAGTGTATACGGATTGCTCTGAAACGTTAAAATACGCGCTTCCAAGCGGCGGTATGCTCCCAATGAGGTGGGTTAAGCGCAACTTGTGTCGGACCACACCCCTATGCGTTGCTCCAATCTTTCGATCAGCATCGATCGATCTTTTCTTTGTGAGATACAACTGAGAACACGCCAGAAGTAACGTGCGGCTTCAAGACGAGTCTGTTCGCTTTTTTAAACCGGGATTATGGACGAAGTCCTCCCTGCTCGGCAGTCTGTCCGATTAATTTACTGGCCGTGAAGTATGCCAATGTTATGCCCAAATGCCAGCAACGACATACGATCCGCTCCCAGCAAGTGATTGGCCAATTCTTGCCGCTTTGTGCTCCCCGTAAAATTGGCTGCGTACCAGCAGCGATCATTAATTAATGGCAGTAAAGTACTAGTACGAACAGCCTTCAAGCCCTTCTAGTTACAAGTCGAAGAATTGTAACCAACAGGCGTCAGTAGCTGGCCGACTTTATACATTCCGGAAAATGACGCGAGGCTATGGTATCCAAAGAGTCAATCGAGACGTTCAGATGAAAGACTGAATAGGCGTAAAAACCCGAAGTTTCGCCTAATTAATTTCATTGACAAGGATATCGACGTCCGCCTATTCTATTTGACACTGCATTTACAAAAACGGCCTATGTGAGGCCTTCCTAACCAGAATTGCACTGGGTTATTGCGGTAGCTTTGACCAAAAGACAGGTTTGAATCTATACCATCGGATTCCTTTCCTGACTGTGCACTGAAACGTGACTGCTATGTCTGATCAATTAAGTCAAAGATACAACTACCCCGCCCAGTTTGGAGAGAACACGGAACAGCTGATGCTTCAGATCAAAGCTATGCTCCTCGAGGGGAAATACATTCTTACTTCCGAGGTGCAAAGATTTGAGCAAACCTTTGCCGATTACATCGGTTGTTCGTTCGCCCGGGGTACTAACAGTGGCACTGATGCAATTACCATAGCATTGCTTGCTCTCGGACTTAAATCAGACGACGAAGTGATCACGCAGGCAAATACTTTTCATGCCACCGTTTCCGCCATCCAAATGGCGGGAGCAAAACCTGTTTTGGTCGACGTTGATGAACAATCCTTCCTTATGGATGTTCGTCAGGTTCCGTCGGCGATCACGCCGCGAACGCGAGTAATAATGCCAGTGCATCTGTTCGGCAAGCCTACCCCAATGGTCGATCTAATGGCGCTAGCTGGCGCTCACCACGCGGCGATTGTGGAAGACGCGGCGCAGGCTCACGGAGCGACGATACACAGCAAGCACGTAGGGGGATTCGGTGTTGCGGGCTGCTTCAGTTTTCATCCAAGCAAGAATCTGGCAGCCGCCGGAGATGCCGGAGCGATCGTGACGAACGACTCCGAACTTGCATTGCGAATCGAGTATCTTCGGGCGCTCGGCCAGATCGAACAAGGTGTTCATGTAGCCGTGGGTTTGAATAGTAAACTCGATGCTATTCAAGCCCAAATACTCTCCTGGAAAATTGCATATCTCGACGCCTGGAACCGGGCGAGGGCGCAGGTTGCATCCTGGTATCGTGAAGCGCTGAGCAAACTGCCGGTCGTGTTCCAACGCACGGACGACGGAGAGCAGCATGTCTATCACCTTCTGCAGATTCGAACTCAGTATCGTGACAGGCTCGTAAGCTATCTGCAGAGTCGCGGTGTTGACGCCGTCATTCGCTATCCCGTACCCATTCATCTGCAGCCCGCGTTCGCCAAATGGGGCTGGCGACGAGGCCAGTTTCCAGTGGCTGAACGTCTGGCCACAGAACTGATGTGCCTTCCAATCCGGCCCGATATGCGGAGGGCGGAAGTGGAGGCGGTGGCGCTCTGCGTAGCGAATTTTTTTGCACATGCTTACGCGGCGGCTCGTCGGGCGGGCTAAAAATGGGCGCGTTTAAATCATTCATTTCGCTGATGGCTACTCGTCCAATTGAGCGATCGAACGAACACGAAGGGGTTGGGCCAATTTCGTTTCGACGCTTGCTCGAAAGCACGGACTTCACTGCACCCGTAGATTTTGTCGACTACACAATCATCCCGCCAGGCAGCGCCATCGGCCGGCATCAGCATGTTGGGAATGAGGAGATTTACTTCATAGCCGCCGGTTCGCCACTCGTGCGCGTGAATGCGACCGAGGCCCGTCTCGAAATGGGAAGCCTGGCAATTGCCCATCAGAACGACTGGCATGAACTGATAAACGACTCGGACCAGCCCGTTGAAATCCTTGTCATTCAGATACGCACATGAGATCTCGTAATGCAAGAACTGACTGCGGTTGTCGCTGAAAAAATCGAAGCTGGTTGTTGGTCTGTGTCCGTGCGCGCTGAAGTCTCCGAGCGCTGGAGGATGCCCGATGAGTCCGGCATCTCTCTTCGTTGCGAGCTCATGAATTTGGCTAGCGGTCTCGCAAAAGAGTACGGGGGCGTATTTCTTCGCTCTTTTGTCTTCATGGTGGACGATACAGGCTCATCCGGACCCCTTCAGGTAACGTGCTATCCGCATACCGTACATACCATGACCGGCACTCTTGCGCTGGCGCATACGGCCGATCGGTCATGGGCGAATTTTTTGGTATTGGATCTCGCTCGAACGCCGTCGGCCGCAAGCCTTGCAATTCGGACCAACGATTGTTTAGTCGAGCAGCGAATTGAGAATTGCGAACCTGGCGCCATTGTGGAATTAGCGCGGACACTTAAGATTCGACACTGCATTATCCGCTGCGCTAACGTAAATGATCGTTTGGAGGAAGAGTTATGCGCGGAAATACTGCGGCGCGAGGGCGTCGACATCGTACTGTGCGATTCGTCCGCGCATTTCGCTGGCGCGCGCCGGTTTGCGCAAGCACTTGAGGATGATGATGGCGTCTTCGGAATAAGCGGTGAAGACGCCATTCGCCTCAACACGGCTCGGCCCATCTCTTACGAGATCCGCCGCACAACCCGTCCGGCATTTGATCTGGAGGAGAAAGCGCTTGTAAACGTGTTGGGGGAGCGCCCCGTGCTTTTTGTCCTGGATCATGTGATTTCCATGCTTTACGGCGAAGATATCCACCGTTACGCCAGCCGCCATTTGCATAGCTACGGCGAAGTGGTGGTTATGGGGCGCGAGACCGACAAGACTTGGCCGCAAGTGGAGCGGATCTGTGAAACGGCGAGCGCCGCTGGTCTGGGCAGACATGGAATCCTGGTGGCCGTCGGCGGCGGCATCACGCTGGATCTGGCCGGGACGGCTGCCTCTTTATTCCGCCGCGGAATTGGCTATCTTCGTGTCCCCACTACTCTGGTTGGTCTGGTCGATGTCGCAGTGGGTATCAAACATGGAATCAATGCTTTTGGCCGCAAGAACATCCTCGGCTCCTTCTATCCCCCCCTGGCATCCGTGAGCGACTACTCGTTCCTGCGGACCTTACCGGTAGCGGAGATTGCGTGCGGCTTCGCTGAAATTATCAAAGTAGCTCTGGTCCGCGATGAAAAATTGCTCGAACAGATCGAGCAATACGGCGTGCAATTAATCCAGTCGCATTTCCAGGCTCCACCGGCCGCGGCACGCGAGATCGCTCTGCGAGCGGAACTGCTGATGATGGAAGAGTTGGCGCATAATCTTTTTGAGTCCAGTTTGGCGCGCTTGGTCGACTTCGGCCACACTTTCAGCCCTGCGATCGAGACGGCCACCGGATACCGCATTACTCATGGCGAATCGGTTGCGCTTGACTCGTTACTATCCACCGCTATTGCCGCCAACAAGGGAATTTGCGAGCGAGATCTGGTGCATCGATTGTTCAATCTGCTGCGCCACTTACAGCTCCCTGTATGGGACCGTGAGATGCCTTCCGCGGAAACGCTCTGCGTTGCGATTCAGGACGCACGGCGGCATCGCGCGGGAGTCCTGAACCTTGTTGTCCCCAGCGCTGCGGGCGCTGCGGTATTCCTTCAGGATATCGGTAGAGAGGATATCCAGCGGGGACTCGACACGATGTATGAACTGGCCTCCAAAGCATTGCTTCCCGTACACCATCCGCGAAGGGAGCCACGCTACGCGAGCGCTTGCGTTTGATCTTGGTGGGACGCACCTCCGCGCCGCCATTTTAAGCGAATCCGGTGCTTTGCGGCATTTGAAAAAGCACCGTATTCGCTCTGTGGCGGATGGACTGGGTGAGACGGAAATCTGGCGCGGTGTAATCGGTTCGATGGTGGATTACGAATACGAGACCCGACATCTTCTTCAATCTCTTGACCCGATTGTCGTTGCGTTCCCAGGCCCCGTGACGGGGCACCAGCACATTTTACAAGCGCCAACCGTAGCTGGGAAGTCAACAAACGTCCGAAATCTTCCCGCTGAACTCGAGCGGCTTACGGGACGCCGCGTGTATCTTCTGAACGATGTTTCCGCGGCCGCTTGGTATTTCGGAGCGATAAGCGATGCCAATCGCTTTTTGGTTGTCACCGTCAGCAGCGGAATAGGCAGCAAGATGTTCGATCGTCTCCATCCGGCACGAGTTCTCGACGAGCCTGCCTATGCCGGCGAGATTGGGCATGTTGTGGTCGATGACCGGCCGGACGCCATGCTGTGTGATTGTGGTACGAGAGGCCACTTGGGCGCCATCGCTTCGGGGCGGGGCATTGAGCGGACCGCCCGTATTTCTGCGATGCGATCTCCTGCCAAATTTGCCAACTCGCTCGTCCGTACGGCGCTCAATGGCTCAGCAGAAGATTTATCGAACGAGGACCATATCGTTCCCGCTGCATTGGCTGGTGATCGATGGGCGCTCGGAGTCATTCGCGAATGCACGCGGCCACTTGCCCGTACTCTGCTCTTCTCGATTATGGCCGCAGGACTCGAACGGGTGTTTGTTATCGGAGGCTTTGCCCAATCAATGGGTCAGTTATATCTCGAGATACTTCGTGATCTGATGAACGAGACTAGCCGCTATTCGGTGATGGGTGATGCACTTTTATCCATGGTCCAGATTGTGAATTCGGGTGAAGAAGTTTGCTTGACAGGATGTGGCGTTTTCCTCTCGCAGGCAACAATGGGCGTACCGTTGTAACCGTTCTTGGTGGTAGTGCGGTCAGTACGCCTGTTCTGATCGAATCGCTGGCGTCAATACTGCCCCAAAGCTCCGTGACGATCCGGCTCGCGGGGCGGAATCCTGAACGGCTTTCGGCTGTCGCCAGAGCTTGCTCGATATTGGCTGGAACAGGTCCTTTGCAAATTGAGCAATTCGGCAGCGATCAATGGAATCGGGCCTTGCCGGGGAGCGACGTCGTCCTCGTCCAAATCCGTCCGGGTGACCGCGACGGACGTCATTTCGATGAAACGTTTCCGTTGGCGCATGGCATCCCGGGAGACGAAGGGATTGGTCCGGGCGGTCTATCGGCCGCTCACCGCGCTTGGCCCGAACTGAGGTCTGTTTTCCAGAATATTGCGTCCTATGCTCCCCGGGCGTTCATAATCTTACTTTCGTCGCCGTGCAGTCTGCTCGTGCGTTTAGCACATAGAGTGCGCCCGGAATTGGCTTTGGTTGGGATATGTGAACTGCCGCTGACTACGCTCAAAAACATTTGCTCTCTTACTAGCAGCGGATTGGACCGAGTTACGTTCGATTACACCGGAGTCAATCATCTAGGTTGGTTATATAACGTATTTTGCGAGGGACGAAACCTACTCACGTCCTGGCTACGCTCCGAGAGGCGCAGCGCCTTTCCACCCCCTGCTTTAATATCGGCCTATAACGGGTTTCCACTCAAGTACCTGCGGCTCCACTTTGAAAGGAGTGAAGTGGTCCGAGAACAACGAATGTTACCCCAATCCCGCGCCGGCCAGTTGTCTTCCATTGCGGCATCCTCCTTTAGCGCGTTTCAGTCGGGAAACGAGCAGGTAATCCGGAACGCTCTGCGGGCCAGGAGCGCGGATTGGTATCCGCATGCTGTCGTGCCGCTGCTGAAGGCCTGCATACAGGGAGAGAGCGGTACGCCCC
>Ga0157374_10002908_pt1 | contig 14342 bp, 8 predicted proteins | sample M25metaG_FD_115308 | JGI IMG/M metagenome (GOLD analysis project Ga0157374, IMG submission 115308) | Miscanthus rhizosphere microbial communities from Kellogg Biological Station, Michigan, USA - M2-5 metaG | ecosystem: Host-associated > Plants > Roots > Rhizosphere > Soil | place: USA: Michigan...
AAGGCATCGCCGGCACCCGTCGTATCGACCACCTGAACCCGTGGCGCAGCGGCGCTCATGTCTACAGGCGGCTGCCCGCCGGAGATCCAACGGCTGCCGCCCGGTCCAAGCTTGATGATCGTGTTGCGTGACGCGCGCCGCCAGAACTCCAGCGCCGTCGACGTCCGTTTCGCTCGCGCATACAACACCGCTTCGGCCTCGTTGACGAAGACGAAGTCGGCGGCGCCGACGAGCCGACGAAATCCGGCGGCGGCGCGCAGCGCGGGATTCCAGCCGAAATCCCACGACGTCGACACGCCTGTTCGGCGCAGCCGTTCGACGATGCGGGTCCAGCGGGCGCAGTGCCGGGGAGCGAACGCGAGGTGAACGTGCCTCGCCGGGTAGCGCGCGATCGCGGCGGGCAATCGCGTTTCCAGCTCCGGGTTGATGCCGTCGAACGTGACGAAGCTCCGGTCGGTTCGTGTGGACAGCGACACCGTGACGGCGTGCGGCTCCGATCGCCGCTTCAGATTGAGCACGCGGACGCGCTCGCGCCTCAGCGCTCGTGACGCTTCGTCGCTCAGCGCGCTGACGATCGCGGTCCTGAGGCCAAGGCGCGAAGCGGCCGCGGCCGTGATCAGCGCACCTCCGCCTACGGTCGACACGAATTTGCGGGTTCGCAGCTCTTCGCCGCTTCTCGGCAGATGCGGAAGGTTCACGAAGATCAGATCCTGAAAGGCTTCGCCGACGGTGAGGAGATCGATGCGCGGCACGCGCGGAAAGTATAATCCGCCACCATGATGGCCTTGCGGATTCAGCGCGTCGTCCACCTGGCGGCGTGTCTGGCTGCGGCGGTTCTTCTGACGCCGGCGCTCACGGCTGGCCCGGAGCCGCTGCCGCAGGATCGCGGCGCCGCCGGCACCTGGCAGAAGCTGCTCAAGCTGCAGACGACCGCGAGCGTGATGCACACGACCGCCCACCCGGACGACGAGCACGGCGGTCTGCTGGCGCAGCTCAGTCGAGGGCGAGGCGCGCGCGTGTCCCTGCTGACGCTCAATCGCGGCGAGTCGGGAGACAACGCGATCGGCCCGGAGCTGTTCGACGCCGTCGGCCTGATTCGGACCGAGGAACTGCTGATGGCGGGACGCTACTACGGTCTCGATCGTCAGTATTTCACGACGATGATCGACTACGGGTTCTCGAAGCGGCTCGAGGAAACGCTGGGCAAGTGGGGCCGTGACAACGTGCTGCGCGATGTCGTGCGGATCATCCGCATGGATCGTCCGCTGGTGCTCATCTCGCGTTTTCAGGGCAACCCGCGCGACGGGCACGGCAACCACGAAGCGGCGGGCCTGATCACGCAGCTGGCGTACCGCGCAGCCGGCGATCCGTCGCAGTTCCCCGAGCAGATTCGCGACGGCCTCCGGCCCTGGCAGCCGTTGAAGCTGTACATGGGCGGCGTTCGAGAGGACGAAGACTGGACGGTCAAGGTCGACACCGGTGAGTACAGTTCCTGGCTGGGTGAGTCGTATCAGACGTTCGCCCGCACCGGCCTTGCGTTCCAGCGATCGCAGAACGGCGGACGCGCCGCCGCGCAGTCAGGTCCGTCGATCGCGTACTACAAGAGACTCGCGTCAGTGTTCGACGAGGTCCCGCCACCGCTCCGAGCCTCGTCTGAGGGGCTACGGCGAGGCCAAGCCGAAGCGCAAAGCGCGAAGGCTGGTAGCCGGATCGGAACCGAAGAGAGCTTCTTCGACGGCATCGATACGTCGATTCCTGGACTGTTCAACGCGATTCGCCGTCCGCCTCCGGCCTCCGCTCCGGCGCTCCTTTCCGCGATCGACGTCGAAGTGCGCGCGGCCACGGCCGCGTTCTCGATCCAGAACCCGTCGGCGTCGGTGCCGGCGCTCGCGCGCGGGCTCGCGGCGACGCGGAAGGCGATTGATAGTTTGAGCGCCGAGCCTGATGCGGTGTTCATCCTGCGGACGAAGGAACAGCAGTTCGTGGATGCGATCAACACCGCACTGGCGATCGACTTCCAGGCGATCGCGGCGGTGCCGGGACCGGCAGTCCCAGGTCAGCGCGTCAATGTCGAGGCGACGCTGACCAACCGTGGGTCGACTGCGATCGAGGTGGCTGAAATGACGCTCGTCGGGGCAGCCGGCCGGGCTGACTGGCAGTTGCCGACCAGCACGTTTGGCCGCACGACTCTGACCGCGAACGAGACCGCCCGCCAGGCCTTCCGTGCGGAAGTGTCAGCGGATGCACGGCCGTCGCGCCCGTACTTCGAGCGCGCGTCCATCGCGGAGCCGCGCTATGTGCTTTCCGACCGCTCGCAATTCGGACGTCCGGCTGGCGAACCGGCGCTCTCGGCCGTCGCGCGCTACAGCGTCGCGGGCGTCCCCGTCGAAATCGCCACCGCCGTACGCCGCCGCGAGCCGCACCTGCCATACGGCGACGAATTGCGCGAGCTGATGATTGCGCCGGCGCTCGCGGTCAACGTGACGCCGCGTTCGTTGATCGTGCCGATGACTGGCGGCACGGTCAGGCTGATGGTGGAGCTCGTCAACAATAACCCGGAAGGGGAGAGTGGACGTCTCGCCCTGCTCCTCCCGCCCTCCGCTGGATGGACTGCGCGTCCGGATGGTGTCGACTTCCGCTTTGGCCGCGCGGGGGAGCGCAGCACGTTTCAGTTCGACGTCACCATCCCGCGTGCGGCGACTGCCCAGTACGGGATTGGCGTCGTCGCGACTGCCGGCGGACGTGAATACACCGAGGGGTACGACGTCATCGAGCACCGCGATCTCGAGACACGTTATCTCTACCACCGCGCCATGCCGATGGTGCACGGTGTCGACGTGGCGATCGCGCCGGGCCTGCGAGTCGGCTACGTGATGGGGATTGGGGACGATGTGCCCGCCGGCATTGCGCAGCTGGGTGCATCGGTCACGCTGCTGGGCGAACAGGACCTGGCGGGCGATCTCGGCCGGTTCGACGCGATCGTGACCGGCACGCGCGCGTACGCGGTCCGCGACGATCTGAAAACCTACAACCGCCGGCTGCTGGATTACGTGCAGCAGGGCGGCAATCTCATCGTGCTCTACAACACGCAGGAATTCGTGCCGAACACCTACGCGCCGTTTCCGGCCCAGCTGACGGCGCGCGCGGAAGAAGTCTCGGAAGAAGACTCACCCGTCGAGATCCTGGTGCCAGCGGATCGCGTCTTCACGACGCCGAACCGGATCACGCTGGCGGACTTCGACGGATGGGTCGAGCAACGAGGCTCCAAGTTTTTCAGCGAATGGGATTCGGCCTATCAACCGATGATCTCGACCCACGACCAGGGGCAGCCGCCGCAAAAAGGCGGCTGGCTGACCGCACGCTACGGCAAGGGCCACTACACGTACTTCGCGTACGCGTTCCACCGTCAGCTGCCGTACGGCGTGCCGGGCGCCTACCGGCTGCTCGCGAACCTGCTGTCGCTCGGAAAATGAAAAAGGCCGGCGCGATTTCTCGCACCGGCCCTTCTCATTTCCAAGTTTGACTTCTAAGTTCTGACTTCTAACTTCTAACTTCCGTCACTGGAAGGTGTAACGGAAGCTGAGCATCATGATGTAGACGTCCGATGCCTGGCTCGGGATCGACGCGATCGTCGCCGACGTCTGCAGCGGACTCGTAATCAGGTTGCCGTTGAGGTTTTTAAGGTTGTAGGTCAGCCGTCCCTGTGCGTCAGCGCTCGGGTTCGTCAGGATCTGCGTGTTGACGAGTCGCGAACCGACGCCCCAGTCGTGATTCAGCAGGTTGCCGAAGTTGGTGATGTCGAGACGAATCTCACCCGAGTGCCTGTGCCCGCCGATGTTGTGGAAGATCCCCTGGCTCACCGCGATGTCAATCCTGTTGACGACCGGCAGGAACACGGCGTTGCGCTCCGCGTACTGACCTCTGTGCGAGCTCAGGTAGCTGTCCGCGTTAATCAGCTGGTCGAATGCCGTCGCCTGATCCGCCGCGGTGTAGGTCTTTCCACTGACCGTCAACGGCTTGAAGTTCATCTCCGACGTATCGCGCGGGATGTAGATCAGATCGTTGCCGGACACCGTGTCGCCGTTCGCGTCACCTGAGAACACGTAGCTGGTGTTCCCGTTCGTGTGACCGTCGTAGAACATCGAGAAGCTGGTCGTGCCCCAGCTGAAGTACTGAGCGTTGTAGTTCGCCGCCAGGAAGAACCGCTTGCCGGGCGAATTCGCCGAGTAGGCCAGCGCGGGGTTGTTCGGGTCGTTCACGATGGGATTCGCCGAGCCCCACGAGCTGCCCGCCGTCGACGAGGGTTCGACCATGCTCTTCGAGACGCCGTAGTTGAAACCGCCCTTGAGCGAGAAGCCGCGCGACATGTTCTTCGTCACGGAGGCAGAGATGTTCTGCGAGCGGTTCTGGCTCTGGTTCTGAATCACGTAGTTCGCGGTGACCTGGTTGCCAGGCGCGTTGTTGATGCGGGTGACGCACGGGCCGATCTGGCCGGCGGCCGCGCATGCCGGCAACAGCCCAGGCGTCGTGCCAGCCACCCATCGCGGCCTGGGATCGACGCCGGTGTAGGCGGAGTCGGCGGCCGGCAGGTTCGCGTTGATGTAGACGGGCGCGTTGAGGTCGCGGTTGTAGATGTAGTCGACCGTGCCGACGAGGCCCCAGGCCAGCTTGCGGTCGAAGCCGATGTTCGTGCGCCAGGTCTGCGGGAAGCGGAAGCCCTGGTCGGTCACGTCGAGCTCGTAGCTGGCCGCGGCGCCGCCGGTCGGAGTCGGCTTGTACTTGTCGGGATTCGGATTGAACGGGAACGCCGTGGTGTTGTTCGTCTGAGCGAAACCGTACAGCACGCCCGTGTTGCCGATCTGATTCGAGATCCAGACATACGGCGGCTTGCCGGAGAACAGACCCGATCCGCCGCGCAGCTGCATGGACTGATCGCCGTTGAGGTCCCAGTTCACGCCGACGCGCGGGGACCAGTACGCCGTGGTTTCCGGCAGTGCGCCGGTGTTGTACTTCACCGGCTGGCCGTTTTGATCGCGGAACGTCAGCGCATCGGCGGCGGGGTTGTCGAACGCCGTGTTACCGAACTTCGGCACGTCGATACGGAGACCGGCCGTGACCGTCATGTTCGACTTCGGCCGCCATTCGTCCTGGATATACCCGCCGGCGTAAACGACATCGAGTGGCTGCAGCGGAGGTTGCGTCTGGCCGGGCTGCAGCAGGTACTTCACCTGGAAGATGCTCAGATTCACCGGCGAGACCGTGCGGTTCGGATTCGCCAGGTATCCGTTGGCGTCTGTGTAGAAGTCGGCCAGCGTGTTGTAGGAGTACGCGCTCTGGAGACCGAAGTAGAACGAGTTGTCCGAGTGGAACTTCTCGACGTTGCCGCCGAAGGTGATCGAGTGGTTGCCCGCGAACTTCGTCACGCTGTCCTGCATCTGGAACGTGTGGTAGAAGAGCAGGTTGAACGGCGTGAACGGCTCCGATCCGAACGACGTCAACGCGCTGCCGTCGCCGGCGCCGATGACCACGAACGGGAACAGGCTGATCTGCGCGCGGCTCTCGTCCTGCTTCGTATAGCCGATGAGCAGGTTGTTCGTCATGTTCTTGAACACCGAGTTCCACTCGCCGACACCCGACTTGAGGTTCTCGAGGATCGAATAGTTCGAGTTCGCGTAGGTCAGGAACTGCGTCGTGTTGGTCTGCCGGCTCGTGCCGAGCGACGACGAGCCCGACTGAGGCACGTCACTGCTCGAGTCGAGCTGGTTGTAGCGGAACGTCACCTTGTTGGCGCTGTTGACGTTGTAGTCGCCTTTCAGCATCCACGGCTTGCCGGGCGTCTTCTTCTGGATGTTGTCGAACGGACCCGTGGTGTAGTTGAAGTTCGTCTGCAGGTAGTTGCTGAGCCCCTGCAGATCCGATGTGTTGACGCGGGTGGTATTGCCCGTCACCGGCGCGCCGCCGGGGTTCGACGTGAACGTCGTCAGCGGGCGCGTGTCGTCCTGCTTCTCGTACGCGCCGAATGCGAACAGCTTGTTCTTGACGATCGGACCGCCGGCCCATGTGCCGGTCGCGTAGGTCGTGAACGTTCCCGGATTGACCGCCAACCCGGCGGCTTCCGTTCCGACGTACGACTCGTTTCGCTGCCGGCGGTAGACCGAGGCGGTGATGTTGTTGGTGCCGCTGCGCGTGACCGTGTTGATGCCCGCACCGGTGAAGCTGCCCTGGCGCACGTCGTATGGCGCGACGCTCACCTGCACCTGTTCAATCGCCTCCAGCGAAATCGGCGCGACGCCCGTGCGGTCGCCGATGCCGCCGGTCGTGACGCCGAGGCCGAAGGAGTTGTTGAAGTACGACCCGTCGACCGTCATGTTGTTCGCGCGGTTGTCCTGACCGGCGAGCGAGCCGTTGCCGCCGTACTGCGGCGTCAACCGGGTGATGTCGGTGATGCGGCCGGAAATCGTCGGCAGCGTCGCAAGCTCCTCACGCGTGACGGCGGTCGCTGCGCCCGTTCGACCCGAGCTGAACACCGGATCGCTCGCGCCGACGACGGTGATCGTCTCGGAGACCGCAGCGATCTTCAAACTGAAATCGAGATCCGCCGTTACGCCCAGGCTGACGGCGAGGTTGTTCTTCGCTTCCGACGTGAAGCCGCTGAGCGACGCCGTCACGGTGTACGGGCCGCCGACTCTCATGCCGGGAATGACGAAACGCCCATCCGCCTGCGTCACGGCTTCATACGTGCTGCCGGAAGGTTGATGCACGGCCGTCACGGTCGCACCGGGAATGACGGCGCCTTGCGCATCCTTGACGACGCCGGCGATCGCGCCCGTCGTCACGCCTTGCGCGTCCGCGCGGCCGATCGGCCACAGCAGGACGCAACAGACAAGAAGAGTCAAAGATCGAAATAAGGTAGTGCGACTCATGTGTTCTCCATGGACGGCCGTCATGCGCGGCCACCATTTCTTCTGAAGTGGATGGGGTTCGAAAAGACCCCGAGATTTTACTTCGGCGGGGTATGACGGTAGTGCAAAAAAAGGCCGCCGGGTTGCCCCTGGCGGCCTTTGGATCCAATCGCTTGTAGGGCAGAAATTCCCTACATTTCGGTGCCTTTAAGGCGCCGTGCCGGCAGTCTTCGCCTTGCGCATCGCGTTCGCCTTCTCGCTCAGCGCCGTCGCGTCCTTCAGGAGTTGCTGCTGCTTGGCCGGGTCCTTTTCGAGGTTCGCCTGAAGCCGCAGGAGCAGCCCCTTGTAGGTGATGGCCTCGATGTAGTCCGGTTTCAGCTGCAGCGCGTGGTCGACCGCGGTCGTGCCCTTGGTGACGAAGTCCTTCTTCTCGGACTCCTTCAACTTGAAGTCGCGATAGGCCTCGTCCCAGTAGTAGGTCGCGATCGTGTAGAAGGCCTCGGGGTTGTTCGGCTCCTTGGCGGCGCGCTCCTCGAGGGCTTCGATCGTCTTGTCGAAGTGCCCCTGTCGATTGTAATAGCCGGCGAGGGTCATATAAACCGCCGGATCGGTCGGCTTGGCGGCTTTTGCCTGGACCAGCATCTTCTCGGCTTCGTCATAGGCGCCGGCGTCCTCGTAAATCTTCGCGAGCGCGAAGTAGTTCGTCGGCTCGCCCGGCTCGAGCTGAATCATCCGCTGCACGACCGGCTCCGCCTTCGCGGGATCGTTCAGCTTGTCGGGCCCGTAGGACGCCACGAGATATTCGAGCGACAACTTGCCCAGCTTCTTGTCGGCCGGATCGGGCGACGCCGCGAGCTTTTCAGCGGCCTTCTGGTAGTTGTCAACCGCCTTGGTGAGCATCGCGTCGTTGGCGGCCTCACCCTTCTTGCTCGGTTTGTACTGATTGTCGTAGCTGTTACCCAGGAAGAAGTAGGCGCTGTTCAGATTGGGATCGGCGGCCACCGTCTGTTCGTAGAGGTCCGACGCCTTCTTGTAATCCTGCTGCTGGTACGCCGAGTTGGCAGCCTTGAACGCCTTTTTCGCCTGAATCTCGCCAACTTTCGCGCACCCCGTGGACGCGAACGACCCCAGGGCCAGCACCGCGACACATCCAAGCGATGCTCCCGACAAAGAACGCATGAGCCCCCCTAAACAGTAAAAATTGTCTGGCCTAAACCGGGCCAGTATAGTGAAGCAAAAAAACGTACGTCAAGCCAACGATCGAACCACCCGACATCAAGGTTAGACACCGAAAATCATGATTCGCTTCGAGGATCTGCTCGAAAAAGTTCGGGCCTACAGCCCTGCCGCTGACGTCGAGCTGCTCCGCCGTGCCTACGTCTTCTCGGCCTTCGAGCATCGGGGCCAGGTCCGCCATTCCGGGGAACCCTACCTGATCCATCCTCTCGCCGTCGCCGACTTCCTGGCCGACATGAAACTCGACGTCGTCGCCATCGCCGCCGGCCTCCTGCACGACGTGGTCGAGGACACCCTGACGACGATCGAGCGCATCCAGGAGCTCTTTGGTCCCGAAGTGGCCCATGTCGTCGAGGGGGTGACCAAGATCAGCGCCATCCCGCTGTCCTCCGCGTCGAGCGAGCAACGCCAGGCGGAGAACTTCCGCAAGATGCTGCTCGCGATGGTGGACGACATCCGCGTCATCCTCGTGAAGCTTGCCGACCGGCTTCACAACATGCGGACGCTCATTCATCTTCCCGAAGAGCGCCGCGTGAAGATCGCGCAGGAAACCCGCGACATCTACGCGCCCATCGCCAACCGGCTCGGAATGAGCAAGGTCAAGAACGAGTTGGAGGAGCTCTCGTTCCGGTACCTCGAGCCGCAGGCGTACGAAGCGCTGCGCGCCGAAGTGGATCGGAAGCGCCGCGCGACCGAAGGGCTCATCGGAGAGCTGAAGAAGACGATTGCCGCGAAGCTGGCCGAGGCACAGGTCCCCGTCGTCGAAATCGACGGCCGCATCAAGCGCCTGTGGAGCATTCACCAGAAACTCGAACGGCAGAAGATCGATCTCGGCCAGGTGTACGACTTCATTGCGCTTCGGATCATCACCAACGACGTGAAGGACTGCTACGCCACGCTCGGCATCATCCATCAGACCTGGTCGCCGGTGCCGGGGCGCATCAAGGACTTCATTGCGATGCCGCGGCCCAACGGCTACCAGTCGCTGCACACCTCGGTGATCAGCGAGCACGGCATGCCGTTCGAAGTCCAGATCCGGACGATGGAGCAGCACCGGCGCGCGGAAGAGGGGATCGCCGCGCACTGGAAGTACAAGGAGGGACGCGTCGGCGATCAACGCGACGATCGCTACTTCCAGTGGATGCGGCAGCTGCTCGAATCGCAGCAGGAAGTGCACGACCCGCAGGAGTTCATCCAGAGCCTGAAGGTCGAGCTGTATCCGGAGGAGGTCTACATCTTCACGCCGAAGGGGCTCGTGAAGGCGCTGCCTCGCGGCGCGACGCCGGTCGATTTCGCGTACTCGATCCACACCGATCTGGGCCACCAGTGCGTCGGCGCGCGCGTCAACGGCAAGATGGTTCCGCTCAGGACGCGCCTCAAGAACGGCGACATCGTCGAGATCGTCCGGCAGGCCGGGCACCGGCCAAGCCGCGACTGGCTCAACTTCGTCGCCACGTCGCGCGCGCGGAGCAAGATCAAGCACCTGATCCACGCCGAGGAAAAAACGCGCGCCGTGGAACTCGGACGCAAGCTGTTCGACAAGGAGGCGCGCCGGTACGATCTGAATCCGAAGACGATCGTCGACGGAGAGCTCTTTGCGAAGGCGCTGACCGATTTCGCCGTCGGCAAGACCGACGATCTGTTTGCTGCTATCGGCTACGGAAAAATCCAGCCCAAGCAGCTGCTGGTCCGTCTCGTGCCGCCCGACTCGCTGCGCGAGAAGGCGCCGGAAGGCGCGGTCGCCTCGGTGGTGCGGCGCGTGCTCGGCGCCGGCGAGGAGAAGATCAAGGTCAAGGGGTTCGACGATCTGATGGTCTTCCGCGCGCGCTGCTGCAGTCCGATTCGCGGCGAGAAGATCGTCGGCTACGTCACGCGCGGCAAAGGCGTCTCAGTCCACTCAGCGACCTGTCCGAACGTCGTCAATCTCCTGTACGACCCCGAGCGCCGGATCGATGTGGAGTGGGACAAGAGCGACGCCGTCGCGCGCTACACCGTGAAGCTGACGATGGAGGTCGAGGACCGAAAGGGATTGCTGGCAGCAGTGAGCGCCAAGATTGCGGGCATCAACACCAACATCAAGAACATGGAAGCCCGCACCGGCGATGCCCAGAACGCGCGGATCGATGTCACGATCGAGATCAGCGATCTGAAACACCTCGAAAAGGTGATCAAGTCGCTCAAGGGTGTCGAGGGAGTGCTCGGAGTGGAACGGGCTGGACGGGCGGGATAGGTCGCTACCTGACCAACCCGACCTACCTGACCTAGTCGAACGCGGCGATCACGTCGATCTCGACCCGGGCGTCTTTCGGAAGCCGGGCGACCTGGACAGTCGCGCGCGCGGGATACGGCTCTGAAAAGTACGTCCCGTACACCTTGTTGACCTCGGCGAAGTCGTTCATGTCCGCGAGAAAAACGGTGGTGCGGACCACGTCGTTGAACGAGCGTCCGCCGGCTTTCAGCACGGCTCCGAGGTTCTCGAAGACGCGCCGCGTCTGTACGGCGATGTCACCGGCAACCATTTCGCCGGTGACCGGATCGAGCGGCACCTGACCCGAAACAAACAGGAGCTGCCCGACGCGGACGGCCTGAGCGTACGGACCGATCGCCTTCGGCGCGTCTGGGCTCGAGACGGCGTGTTTCATCGACGTCGGTGTTACGCGGCCTTGACGACCTTGTTCGAGCGGAGGCATCGGGTGCAGACGCGGATCCGCTTGTGCCCGCCGTCGACGATCGCCTTGACCGACTGAAGGTTCGGCTCGAACCGCCGCGCGCTCACGTTGTTCGCGTGGCTATGCTGCCGTCCGACCACGGGGCCTTTTCCGCACAAATCACATCGCTTCGCCATAAATCAGTCCACAGCTCTTTCAGGTACCGGAATGAGGCTGGCAGCAGGTCGCCGACAGCCGCAAACGCTTGAGAACAAACCCCAAGTATAGCCGTCGGCCTAGGGGACTATCAAGCGCGGAGCGTCCGGCGTTTCTTCGACCGCGGGGGCGTCCGGCGACGGCGCCATCACGCGGCGGAGCAAATCCAAGAACGCCTGGCGGTTCGTCTGATCGAACGTGCGCACGTCACGGATGGCCTCTTCGAGGCGTCGGAGTACGACGGCGGCGTCGCGTTCGAAAGCAGAACCGGCCCCACGGCCGGCTTCTTCGAGGACCGGCCTCAGCGCGGTAGCCAGGCGCTCTGCGAGCACCGAGGCCGGACGATGATCGTAAATCAGCCCGCGCGACGCGGTTTCGAAGGTCGCCGCCAGCGAACCCAAGGCCTCGGCGACATCGTCGTCGATCGGCGCGTGGAGCTCGGCCGGCTGATAACGCGTGAGGAACGTCGCGACGAGAAACAGGAGCTGCGACTGACGTTCGTTGAGGTCGCGAAGGATGCGGCTCAGGATCCCGATGTCACGCTGTCGCTGACGGACCAGGGTCGCGGGCGGATGTTCCCGGGCCGTCGCCAGCCACGCGCAGTCGGTCGGGCACCGGATTTGGACCAGCCGTTTCGTCCCGCAGCAGACTGCGCAGATTTCCTTGTCCAGTGCCGGACAGCCCCGCCGGGCCCGACGGGTGCCGCAAAGAGGACACACCACCGTGGCAGTTTACACGCGTCCCGGCAGAATCTCCGTACGTCCGGAGTGTCACCTCGGCAGATTTGGTACACCGAACGTCTCCTTACGCGGACAAAAAGAAATCGGGAACGGGAGAACCGTCAGGGGGAGGTGGGCGTCTAAGGGACAGACATATTTTGAACAGTTGGTTGACTCAGATGACTGTCACAGTTGAAGTTATTAAACGACAACATTTTACAGCTAGCTCTTCCGGCAAGGCTGCGACGAGTGGTCATCTGAACTGTGCTGAATCGTGGTCCGGGTTGTCCTCAGGCGGATCAGCTCAACCGACTTGCAATAGGACTCTAGCTCAGTATACTCTTGGCGTTTCATTTGCATAGCCTCTCGGCAATCTTAAGCGTGCGGAACCCGGCAACGTCCGGGACGGAAGGAGCGGCGGTCATGAAGAACACTCAAAAAAAGGAAGCGGCGCCGGCAAAGACCGGGTCCCGCTATTCCGACCTGAAGACGATGCTCGAGGATCGGCGTCGCGAGCTGCAGGCTGAAGTCCAGGGCAAGATGCGCGGCGTACGCGAAGAGGGCACCTGGGGCGGAAAGCTGAACGAAGTGCTCGACGCGGTCGAGAGCGCGGAAGCGGACATCCAGGAAGATCTGGAGTTCGCCCTCGTTCAGATGAAGTCCGAGACCCTCAACAAGGTCAACGACGCGCTCGTCCGGCTGGAGCAGGGCAACTACGGCAACTGCTTCGAGTGCGGCGAGGAAATCGCGGAAAAGCGCCTGCGTGCACTGCCGTTCGCGGTCCGCTGCAAGGATTGCGAAGAGGCGAAGGAAACCGCCGAGCAGCGTGAGCGTCAGCTCAATGCGCGGCGAGGTGCCAGCTCGCTGTTCATGGACATGTAAGAGTCCGGCGTCCCAGTTCGGGGGCTCCGCCGGTGGCGGGGCCCCTCCTCCCACCGGCCAGCCCACTTCAGTAATGCAGATCGCGGACTAACGGCCACGGATTGGATTGCGAATTACATATTCGTTAATCCACAATCAAATCCGCAATCCGCCGTCCTCGATCCGCAATTGAGAAAAGGGGTCGCGATGAGCGATCAACTCGAGAACCTCAAAACCGAGGACATCTCGATCGGCGATCGGCCGCTCAATATCCCGTCCGAGCTGCCCATCCTGCCGCTTCGAGACACGGTCCTCTTTCCCAATTCGTTCATGCCGCTCGCGGTCGCGCGCGAGAGCTCGGTGCGCTTGATCGACGACGCCATTGCGAACGGCAAGCTGATCGCGGTCTTCACCCAGCGCGACGCCACCGTCGAGGAGCCGGTGCAGGCCGACCTGTACCCGGTCGGCACGGCGACCCACATCCACAAGATGTTCAAGCTGCCCGACGGCAGCCTCCGCCTCATCGTCCAGGGACTGGCGCGCCTCACACTGCAGGAAGTGGTCTCGACGCTTCCGTATCTCCGCGCGCGCGTGAGCGCGGCCATCGACGACACCAACGACGCCGACCGTCTGGAAATCGACGCGCTGGCGAGGAACATCAAGACGAACTTTCAGCAGGTCGTCTCGCTGTCGCCGCTGCTCTCCGACGATCTGCAGACCCTGGCGATGAACATCACGGAGCCGGGCCGTCTGGCCGACTTCATCGCCTCGTCGCTGTCGACCTTCAGCACCGCAGTCAAGCAGGAAGTCCTCGAGACGCTCGACATCCGCACGCGCATGGACAACCTGAATCGGATCCTCATCAAGGAACTCGAGGTGCTCGAGCTCGGGTCGAAGATCCAGTCGCAGGTGCAGTCCGAAGTCGGCAAGAACCAGCGTGAATACTTCCTGCGCGAGCAGATGAAGGCGATTCAGAAAGAGCTGGGCGAAGGCGACGATCAGACGAAAGAGATCGAGGAAATCGCCGAGAAGATCGAAGCCGCCGGCATGCCAGAGCCGGTGAAGAAGGAAGCCATCCGCGAGCTCGATCGACTGTCGAAGATGCCGGTGGCGGCCGCCGAATACACCGTGTCGCGGACCTACCTCGATTGGCTCGTAATGCTGCCGTGGGCCAAACGCACCGAGGAAGTCATCGATCTCAAGAAGACCAAGCAGATCCTCGACGCTGACCACTCGGGCCTCGAAAAGGCCAAGGATCGGATCATCGAGTACCTCGCGGTGCGGAAGCTCAATCCGGAGGTCAAAGGACCCATTCTCTGCTTCGTCGGACCTCCGGGAGTCGGCAAGACGTCGCTCGCGCGCTCGATCGCCGAATCGCTCGGACGCAAGTTCGTGCGCGTGTCGCTCGGCGGCATGCGCGACGAGGCGGAAATTCGCGGTCACCGGCGGACGTACATCGGGGCGCTCCCAGGGCAAATCGTTCAGGGCCTCCGGCGCGCCGAGTCCAAGAACCCGGTGTTCATCCTCGACGAGATCGACAAGCTTGGCTCCGATTTTCGTGGCGATCCCTCGTCGGCGCTTCTCGAAGTCCTCGATCCCGAGCAGAACAACACGTTCCGCGACCACTATCTCGACGTGCCGTTCGATTTGAGCGAGGTGCTGTTCATCACCACCGCGAACGTGCTCGATCCGATTCCGCCGCCGCTCAGGGACCGGATGGAAGTGCTCGAGATCGCCGGTTACACCGAGGAAGAGAAGCT
>Ga0157374_10002909_pt1 | contig 14341 bp, 21 predicted proteins | sample M25metaG_FD_115308 | JGI IMG/M metagenome (GOLD analysis project Ga0157374, IMG submission 115308) | Miscanthus rhizosphere microbial communities from Kellogg Biological Station, Michigan, USA - M2-5 metaG | ecosystem: Host-associated > Plants > Roots > Rhizosphere > Soil | place: USA: Michigan...
AAACTTCTTCGACAATACCGTCGTTATCGCCGCCGTCAATGTCGTCTTGCCGTGGTCAACGTGACCTATCGTCCCCACATTCACATGCGGCTTCGTCCGCTCAAACTTGCCTTTTGCCATGATTGATCGTCCTATCGAATGTCTATAAAACCGTTGGTGCCCATGACGTGGATTGAACACGTGACCTCTCCCTTACCAAGGGAGTGCTCTACCACTGAGCTACATGGGCCATACCCGCCTTTTGCGCGAAGCACAAACTACGCACCTAACACACTTTACTTTACATACGCCAGTGCCATAGCCCCAAAAAAACAAAGCACTTGCAAAACAAAACTGGAGCGGGTGAAGGGAATCGAACCCTCGTCGTAAGCTTGGAAGGCTTCTGCTCTACCATTGAGCTACACCCGCCTATACCAAATTTGCCGCCATAGGCTTTAGCAACTTGGCGCATTTCATATCCGAACGAGCAAACAGTAACTCATCCGATAGACTTTACTAATACTGGTGGAGGGGGAAGGATTCGAACCTTCGAAGGCAGAGCCGTCAGATTTACAGTCTGATCCCTTTGACCGCTCGGGAACCCCTCCGACATAAACCATCAATTATGGGCCCATTTAAGCATTGTGTCAACAAAACTCAACAACATCTTGACATCGAAAAGATAAAGAATGGTGCCGGCAGCAGGAATCGAACCCGCGACCTGATGATTACAAATCAACTGCTCTACCATCTGAGCTATGCCGGCAAATTAATATTGACAACCTTGAATTACTTCACCACCGTAAGGCGGGGCCTGCCAGGCGAAGGATTTTCCGGAGTGGGATCATCCGATTGAGGTGGCTCCATCATAGGCGCCGGAAAACCACCAAGTTCAGATGTCGCCCGCTCCCTCTCCTGCACCTCAAAAAACGCCCCTTTACCATTTTCCCGAGCAAATACCCCAGCCACTGCCTCTACTGGAATAGAAATTTCTTGAGAAACACCACCGAAGCGGGCGGAAAACTGGATCAATTCATTACTAACAGTTAGATTCCGAGTGGCTGAGTGGCTTATATTGAGGACGATTTCTCCATTTTTAACATACCCCGCCGGCACCCTCGTGGCGGCATTCACCTTAACTGCGAGATATGGGGTATAGCCCATATCCGCACACCACTCACAAACCGCACGAATCATGTAGGGTCTAATTGATATATCGTTCATTACAGTTACCAGATCCTTGACGACTTTAACCGGCGCGAAACCAAACCACAGACCGAAATAGTCTAGCGCAGCAAGATCATTTCCGCATCGCTTTTTCAGCAGCGGTCATCGAATCAATAAACGCCTGACGAGAAAAAATTCGTTCGGCATATTTTAGCAACGGTGCCGCTTGCCTGGTCATCGGTATTTGATAATGCTCAAGCCTCCACAACAAAGGAGCCACCGCAACATCCAGCATAGAAAACTCCTCGCCAAGCATATACTTCTGCTTAGTAAAGATTGGGGCGATCTGTGTCAGATTCTCCTTAATAACAACTCGCGCTTTTTCTTGCTGTTTCACCGTACCGCGCTCTAAAACCTGCACATGAGTAAATAATTCTTGCTCAAAACGAAATAAGAACAATCTTGCACGAGCCCTCATTACAGGATCGGCGGGCATTAGCTGCGGATGAGGGAAACGCTCATCAATGTATTCATTGATGATATTCGATTCGTAAAGAATCAAATCTCGCTCCACAAGGACCGGCACGCGATTATACGGGTTCATTACCGCCAGATCTTCTGGTTTGTTGAAGAGATCAACGTCGATGATCTGAAAGTCCATGCCTTTTTCGAACAATACAATGCGGCAACGCTGACTGAAAGGGCAAGTAGTACCTGAATATAATGTCATCATGGCGTTTTAATCTCCCCAAAATTTCCGAACGATTATCGCGCCGGCGGGTAGGTTTTTAGTGTTTTGTTTACAACAGCCATTGATACATGACTGCCGAGCTCAAGCGACACTGCACGCATCACTTGATATCCCTCCAGTACTCTTTCTTCAATAACAAAAGCAACACAAACATTAGGGCAAAAAAGAACAGGACAATTACCCCTAATTGAGCACGATCAGTTTTGGCCGGCTCCCCCATATAACCCAGATAATTTACCAAGTCAGCAACAAGGGCATCATAGTCTCGAGATGACAATTGCCCCGGGGTGGCCAATTCTAAATGGTGAGACTCCACCTTATGCCCATGATCATCAGTCCTTTCCTCGGTCTTCAGAATCTGCGTGCCTTGCAATTGCCAGAGCACATGAGGCATGCCGACCTTATCAAATACCAAGTTATTCCAGCCAGTTGGCCTTGACTCGTCCCTATAAAAACTTCGCATATAGGTATACAACCAATCAACTCCACGAGAGCGAGCAATCACCGAAAGATCGGGAGGCGCAGCACCAAACCATTGCGCCGCATCACTCTTTTGCATCGTGATCCACATTGTGTCGCCGACTTTGGCGCTAGTCGGCACCAGATTTTCCTTAATTTGCTTTTCAGTTAACCCTAAATCGATCAAGCGGCTATAACGCATATAAGCAGCGCTATGACATCCCATGCAATAGTTTACAAAGGTGTGCGCGCCTCGCTGCAGCGAAATACGGTCATCCGGTTTGATAGGAGCGGGGTCAAGCTTCATTTCTCCGCTTGATGCATAAACCAAAGTCGGCGCAAGCACCAATACAAAAAGGGCTTTTTTCCAAAATTTCATCAGTCTCTCCATTACCACGTCACCCTTTCCGGCTCCGGCTTGGTTTTGTCGACCTTTGTATACCAAGGCATGAGAATGAAGAATGCAAAATAAATAATAGTTAATCCCCTAGCAAGCCAAGTACGCCCTTCCGTGGGAGGGAGAACCCCCAAGTATCCCAGAACAACAAAGCTCACCACGAACGCAGCAAGCCATACCTTATAAACACCACCCCGATAACGAATCGACTTAACCTTGCCTCTATCTAACCAAGGCAATAAAAAGAAGATTAAGACAGCAATACCCATCACCATTACGCCCGGGAATTGCGATCCGAATAACGGCGGCACGGCACGCAACATCGCGTAATACGGCGTGAAATACCATACAGGCGCGATATGCGGCGGCGTCTTCAGCGGATCAGCCGGTATAAAGTTGTTGTCCTCTAAGAAATACCCCCCCATTTCCGGCGCAAAGAAAATAATCGCAGAAAACACAATTAAAAATACAGAAACACCAAGCAAATCTTTGATTGTGTAATAAGGATGAGAAGGAATGCCATCCAAAGGGAGTCCCGTCTTTGGATCTTTCTTACTCTTAATCTCGATACCGTCAGGGTTACTAGAACCAACCTCATGGAGAGCAAGCAAATGCGCCGCCACCAAACCAAGCAATACCAGGGGCAAAGCAATCACATGAAACGCAAAAAAACGATTCAAGGTAGCATCCGACACCACATAATCACCACGAATCCATAAAGACAAATCAGGACCAATAACCGGAATCGCAGAAAATAAATTAACGATTACTTGCGCCCCCCAAAAGGACATTTGCCCCCAAGGAAGAAGATAGCCAAAGAACGCTTCGCCCATAAGGCAAAGATAAATAAACATACCGAAAATCCACAGCAACTCACGCGGCTTACGATAAGAGCCATACATCAACCCACGGAACATATGCAGATAGACGACGACGAAAAACATAGACGCGCCAGTAGAATGGATATAGCGAATCAACCACCCCCAGGGCACATCCCGCATGATGTACTCGACGCTAGCAAAAGCCAACTTCGCATCCGGTTTGTAGTTCATCGTTAGAAAAATACCGGAAACAATTTGGATCACCAGCACAAACATCGCCAGAGAACCAAAGTAGTACCAGAAATTAAAGTTTTTAGGAGCGATGTATTCGCCCCACTGTTCTTTCCACATACGAGTCAGTGGAAAACGATCGTCAACCCAGTCGATCAGTTGGTTGATAGCACTCATTTATCAGCTTCCTTTGCGATCTTCACCAATTAGCAAGCGCGTATCGGAGAGATAGGTATAAGGCGGAATTTCAAGATTTATCGGAGCAGGCACACCCTTAAATACTCTGGCAGCCATATCAAATTTGGATCCGTGGCAAGGACAGAAAAATCCGCCAGGCCAATCGGCACCCAAATCGGCAGCTCCGACTTCTTTGCGGTACGTAGGTGAGCAACCTAGATGCGTACACACTCCGACAGCAACAAGAAAATTGGGGTGCGCAGGATCAGCGCGCATCGTGTTTTTAGCGTAAGGCGGTTGGATAGAGCCACTAGAGTCCGGATCAGCCAATAACGCCGTATCTTTATTCAGCGAATCGAGCATTTCCTTAGTACGGTTCACTACCCACACAGGCTTACCTCGCCACTCGATAGTCAATATACTGCCGGCTTCCATTTTGGAAATATCCACCTCTACCGGTGCGCCAGCGGCTTTGGCGCGCTGACTGGGCATCAAGCTAGCCACAAAAGGCCACGCTATTGCTACGGTGGCGACACCGCCCATCGCAGAAGAAGCCGCTAGCAAAAACCTGCGCTTCCCCTCATCCACCTTGTCTGATACAGCACTTTGACTCATCGTCCCTGTCCTTACGACATAAGCTATGCAAAAAGTCGTGCATTTTAACTTATTGCATACCCAAAACCCAAGCCCCTTGATCGGAAGGCTTTAAAAACACACAAAAAAACTTCATTTTCCCATCATCTATATCTCTTTTAGGTGCCCGCAGATGCAGAATTGAAGTCTTCCCACTTCAATCTAAAGTCATCAGCGCTATACTATTGCCGCCATGAATCAGCTGATTCATCGACTACATATGGAGAGATACTTGAGCATACTGAGCGAGTTCCGGGAATTTGCGGTAAAGGGAAATGTCGTCGATCTAGCGGTCGGCGTTATCATTGGTGGCGCCTTCGGCAAGATTGTGGATTCGCTAGTAGGCGACGTCATTATGCCTACTGTTAGTAAGATCTTTGGCGGGTTAGATTTCAGTAATTATTACTTACCGCTAGCTGGGCAATCCGCCAACCTCACATTAACCGAAGCGAAAAAAGTAGGCGCAGTGCTTGCATACGGCAACTTTATTACCATAACCATCAATTTTATTATTTTGGCCTTCATCATTTTCGTTATGGTCAAACAGATAAACAGGCTGAAAAAAGTTGCCCCTCCAGCAGCACCACCCCCTACGCCGGAAGACGTTCTGCTTTTACGGGAAATTAGGGATAGCTTAAAAAAGTAACGTTTTATGGGTAACAACAGATAATACGATCCATTGCACGTTTCTCATGCACTTTTAGAAGATATGCTAACGCCCTAAACTCTCCTAATCCATGGCATTAGAAATAGATAATCTTTAAGAGGGATAACAATGGTACGCCGGTTCTGGCTTATTTTTGCTCAAAGCGCGACCATCACCCTCGCCGCTTTATTCGTCATCTCCCTGCTAAAACCCGACCTGCTGCCAATTAGGGGGCACATCGTTGCGCTGACAGAGGCCACCCGAAGCAATGGTATGGTTTTGATGCGAGCCAATATGCCGATAAGCGCACCGAGCTACAGCGACGCTGCGAAAAAAGCCACTCCCTCTGTGGTAAACATTTTTACCAGCAAAGAAGTCAAACCATTATCGCGCGTCCTGCCAAACGACCCGGCATTTCGCCGTTATTTTGGTGAACAATTCGGCGGTAAATCTTCTAAACAACGCAGCTTGGGCTCAGGCGTTATCGTCAGCGCACAAGGCTATATCCTTACCAATCATCATGTGGTGGAAGATGCCGACGAGATTCAAGTGGCCCTCTCCGATGGGCGCACCGCAGACGCTCGCATTATCGGCAGCGACCCGGATACCGATCTCGCCGTATTAAAGACTGAATTACCTGGCCTACGGGGAATCACTTTTGGTCACTCAGAAAGCGTAAGTGTTGGCGATGTGGTATTAGCAATCGGCGATCCATTCGGTGTAGGCCAAACGGTCACGATGGGCATCATTAGCGCGCTAGGACGTAGTCGACTAGGCATCAACCAATTCGAAAACTTCATTCAAACCGATGCAGCGATAAATCCCGGCAACTCCGGTGGCGCGTTGATCAATACAGACGGAGATCTAATCGGCATTAATAGCGCGATCTTCTCCCAAACCGGCGGCAGTCAGGGAATAGGCTTTTCAATTCCAGTGAGCCTAGCCCGCAATGTGATGGAGCAATTAATTCGCTCAGGCCAGGTTACCCGAGGATGGATTGGCGTAGAGGTACGAGATTTAACAGCGGAGTTGGCCGACTCATTTCAAATGGCCGCTAAGCGTGGCGTCCTGATCGCCGGCATTTTGCAAGGAGGTCCTGCAGACTATGCGCACATTCAATCGGGCGATGTACTAGTTAGCGTCAACGGTAATCCGATCAATGATTCGACCTCGATGCTTAATTTAATTGCCGAATTACCACCCGGCCATGAAGCCATGCTGGAGATCGTGCGCGCAAAACAGCCAATGGCGCTTAAGGTGACGGTCGGCCGTCGGCCAAACATGCCATCTAGTTAATTTCTATTCCCGGCGTCAGCAATTAATGCTCTAGCTCGGCGGGTCGTTGCAGAGGCGTGACGAAACGAGCAACCAACATGCCGATCTCATAGAGAAGGCATAAGGGAACCGCCAACATGATCTGAGACAATACATCTGGCGGCGTAACTATTGCAGAAACCACAAATGCGACGACAATGAAATAACGGCGCACTTCTTTCAATTTATCCAAAGACACCAATCCCATTCTTACCAGGACCACGACAACGACCGGCACTTCGAACGTGATACCAAACGCCATGAACATGCCTAAGACAAAATTCAGGTAATTCTCTATATCGGGTGCAACGGAAATGCTTTTCGGTGCCCATTTATAAATCGTGCTGAACACAACCCCAAAAACAAACACGTAGCAAAATGCAACGCCTATCAAAAAAAGAACTGTACTAGCCACAATCAAAGGTAATACCAGTCGCTTCTCATGGGCGTAAAGACCAGGCGCAACAAATGCCCATGCCTGATAAAGCACAAAAGGTAGCGCAATTACAAACGCCACCATGCCCGTGATTTTCATTGGAATGAAAAATGGCGCCACAACACCGGTCGCAATCATTTTTGTTCCATCGGGCAAAGCCCGTATCATCGGAGAAGCCAGAAAATCGTAGATATTCGAAGCAAGGGAAAAAGGCAAAGAAACACAACGACGACAGCAACGAGCGCGCGGATCAATCGGCTACGCAACTCCATCAAATGGGAAACGAAACCCTCCTGAGCATTCATTTATCGACTCGATCCGATTCAAAATCGGCATCCAACGGTAGCTCCATTTGCGGCGAGGGAGTCGGATCGTGAAAAAGTTCTTGAACAGGCTGTGATGCGAGCCCCGCAGGCATTTCCGTAACAGCATCCAAAGTAGAGGCGTGAGGCGACTCCCCCGCTTCCGCTCTGTGATAATCGATATTTGCCGAATGGGGATTAATCGAATTTTCCGTCGCATGCTTCAGCGCTTTGATTTCCTGCTCCGCCAACGAAAACTCTTGCCGCAAGCCATGGCTCATTGAGTGCGCAGCGTTTTCAATTTCACCCTTAAACTTACGCAACTCGTCCAATTCCATTTCACGAGCGATGTCGGCTTTAACACCCGCCGCATAACGCTGCAAACGGCCGAATAAATGGCCAGCCGTGCGTGCCACCTTCGGCAATCGTTCCGGCCCAATTACCACCAAGGCGACAATGCCGATGACCAACAACTCGGAAAAGTTGATATCGAACATTGATTAGAAAGCTTACTTTGGATAGAAAATACGATTAAGGGAATCAGCCGAAAAACCACTGCGAGCACTGAACCTATCAAAAAACGACCTGGCTGTCGGCTCAGTATAAAAACGCATTAGCTTTTTACGTTATCTTTCGCCTGCACATCAATGGTCTGACCGGTCGTCTTGTCCGCCTCTAGCTTGGCATGCGCCTCGGCCTCGCCCTTCATACCTTCCTTGAAGCCTTTTACCGCACCGCCCAAATCGCTGCCGATATTGCGCAACTTTTTAGTTCCAAAAATCAGCATGACGATCAGCAAAACAATAAGCCAATGCCAAATGCTAAACGATCCCATTTTTCCACTCCTTAATCTGTAGCCGCAATTATCTGCGGACCAGCATGCCAGGCAACAGTTCGCCACCGACTACATGCATATGCAAATGCGGCACCTCTTGTCGCCCGTGATTGCCCGTATTAACGATGGTGCGAAAACCATCATCACACCCCTGCTCTTTGGCCAAGGCAGCCGCAAGTGTCATGATTTTCCCCATGACAAGTTGATGCGAATCCGTCAATTCCGCCATTGATGATACGTGCTCTTTCGGAATGAGCAAAAAATGCACAGCCGCCTGCGGATGTATATCGTGAAAAGCCAATACATCATTGTCTTCGTACACTTTTCGACTAGGGATTTCCCCTTTTGCTATTTTGCAAAAAATGCAGTTATCAACCATATAGTCTCTCTATGCTATGAGCGCCGAGCCGCCTTTTCAGCGATTCCAGAGGTTCCCTCGCGCCTGGCTAATTCAGCAAGCACATCATCAGGCGTAAGTCCGTGCCAGGCCAACATCACTAAACAATGGAACCACAAATCGGCTGTTTCTTTAACCACTTGTAGCTTATCCCCACCCTTTGACGCTAAAACGGTCTCGGTTGCCTCTTCGCCGATTTTTTTGAGGATGGCATCCAAACCCTTAGCGTTAAGCGCCGCCACATAAGAGGTGGACGGATCATCCGTTTTGCGGGCTTCAATGGTGGCGATCAAACGCTGTAGCGTATCGTCTTGTACTGTCATTTTGGGTAAATTTCTTCGGGCGATTTCATTACTGGTTCGACTGTTGCCCATTTTTTGCCATCGAACTTTTGAAAGAAACAGCTATGTCTACCTGTATGACAGGCAATGCCGCCTTCCTGTTCAACTGTTAACAGCACAACGTCCTCATCGCAATCAAGACGAATTTCAGTCACCCGCTGCACATGACCGGACTCTTCGCCTTTGTGCCAAAGTTTTTTTCGCGATCGCGACCAGTACACAGCTTCGCCTGTTTCCGCCGTACGCTTCAGCGCTTCACGATTCATCCAGGCAAACATTAACACTTTGCCGGTGCCGCTCTCCTGAGCAATTACCGGCACCAATCCTTCTTCCGTCCAGTTTACTTTGTTGAGCCAGGTGTCCTTGGCCATAAGAATGCCCCTAGTAAATCGCAAACTAGTGTTGGCTCCATGCGCCAATTTATCGTTCCACTCGAGCCAATATTGACACTCCTAAAGGAGAAATCACATTCTCACTTCGATGCCGCGATCAGACAAATAGCGCTTCGCATCCTGCACCGTATATTCGCCGTAGTGAAAAATACTGGCAGCAAGCACCGCGTCGGCGCCGCCTACTGCAATTCCATCTGCCAGATGCTGCAAATTGCCTACGCCACCACTTGCGATTACCGGCACGGATACCGCATTCGCCACCGCCCTTGTGAGCTCTAAATCAAAACCTTGCTTGGTGCCATCACGATCCATACTGGTCAATAGGATTTCGCCGGCGCCCAACTGCGTCGCCTTCACTGCCCAGTCGATCGCATTAAGACCCGTGTTGTTCCGTCCACCATGGGTAAATACTTTCCACTGTCCGTCTTCCACGCGCTTAGCATCAATTGCAACTACGAGACATTGCGATCCATAACGATCAGCCACGTCCGCCACTAATTGCGGATTTTTCACTGCGGATGTGTTGATACTGATTTTATCCGCGCCGGCATTCAACAACCGCCGAACATCATGCACCTCACGCACGCCTCCACCGACCGTCAATGGAATAAACACTTGCTCGGCTACCCGCTCGATGACCGAGAGAAGTAAGTCACGGTTGTCGGAGCTCGCAGTAATATCCAGAAAAGTCAGTTCGTCTGCGCCTTGATCATCATAGCGGCGACTGATTTCCACTGGATCGCCTGCATCGCGTAGGCCAAGAAAATTAATGCCCTTGACTACGCGTCCGGCATTGACATCAAGACAAGGGATGATGCGCTTAGCAAGCATGAAAAAGACGACCGATCGGAAAGGTAAGCAATCAACAAATAATAATGGCAGGCAAATGATTTATATCAAGAGTGTCTAGGTAGCAGACAATTCCTCGGCCAGCGCCTGAGCTGCGGCGAAATCAAGCGCGCCTTCGTAAATTGCGCGCCCGGTTACGGCACCGATAATGCCTTCCGACTGGACCTCGCAAAGTTTACGCACATCGTCTAAACCATTAATGCCGCCACTGGCAATAACCGGCACTGTTAACACACGAGCCAAGTTGACTGTCGCATCGATATTGACACCGGTCATCATGCCATCCCGCCCAATATCAGTATAAATAATGGCTTCCACGCCATAATCCTGGAAACGCTTAGCCAGATCGACCACATCATGGCGGGTAATTTTTGACCAGCCGTCAGTTGCAACCTTACCTTCCTTAGCGTCCAACCCAACGATAATATGGCCGGGGAAAGCGTCGCACGCCTCGTGCAGGAAACCGGGGTTTTTTACCGCCGCAGTGCCAATCACGACCCAGGTAATACCGGCATCGAGATATCTCTCGATAGTCTCGAGATCACGAATGCCACCACCAAGCTGAATGGGAACATCGGGCCCCAGTGCTTCAATAATGTCACGAATAACCGGCTCGTTCTTCGGCTTACCGGCCGTGGCACCGTTTAAATCTACTAAATGTAGGCGCTGAGCACCCTTCTCTTGCCAATGGCTCGCCATGGCAGCCGGATGTTCGGAAAAGACGGTCTCCTTGTTCATGTCGCCTTGTTTCAAGCGTACACATTTGCCGTCCTTGATATCAATCGCCGGAATAATAAGCATCAAAGCCTCGGGGAAGAAGCGGAGCACATCGACAAATCCCGCGAGCTATTCCACAACGCCGGCATGCTCACCGCACCATTCGGTACGACCACATAGATCGGTTTCATTGCTATAAGCTCACGACGATTGTTAAACGCACTCATCAGGGTTTCCAGGAAACAAAATTTGATAAAAGCTTCAACCCCGCAATATGGCTCTTCTCGGGGTGAAATTGTGCTGCAAAAATATTATCTTGGGCCACGCAAGAGGTAAAGGCCAGCGGATAAGCGGTCTCGCCGGCAATAAGCTCACGGCGGCTCGGTTCCACATAATAGCTATGCACGAAATAAAACCGTGTGCCATTATCGATTCCGGTCCACATGGGATGTTCTTGTATTTGCGATACTTCGTTCCAACCCATATGCGGTACTTTTAAGTGTTGGCCATTCAATCGGTCAACATCAAATCGAACCACTTGCCCTGGCAGCACACCCAATCCTGCTGTGTCACCTTCTTCGGAATGATCGAATAACATTTGCAAACCAATGCAAATACCTAAAAAAGGCTTATTCTTCGCCGCCGCCAAGACCGCATCACGTAATCCGAATTGCTCCATTTCACGCATGCAATCGCGCATGGCGCCTTGACCGGGAAAAACAACTCGATCAGCCGCCATCACTTCTTCCGGCACGCTTGTCACACGAATGCGCTGGTCTGGGGCCACACGCTCCATGGCTTTTGCCACCGAGCGCAAATTGCCCATTCCATAATCGACTATTGCAATATCAGTCATATTTCACAGAGGCGACGCATACTATTTAAAGAGTGCCTTTGGTGGACGGAATAACACCCACCGAGCGGGGATCATGCTCCACAGCCATGCGTAATGCGCGACCGAATGCTTTAAATACCGTCTCAGACTGATGATGGGCATTTTGTCCACGCAAATTATCGATATGCAGGCTTACCAAGGCATGATTCACGAAGCCTTGAAAAAATTCGTGCACCAAATCGACATCGAACTCACCAATGCGAGCGCGGGTAAACGCCACATGAAACTCAAGTCCCGGTCGACCGGAAAGATCGACGACTACTCGCGACAGCGCCTCATCGAGCGGCACATAAGCATGGCCATAACGGCGAACGCCTTTTTTGTCGCCTATAGCTTTAGCAAAAGCTTGACCGATGGTGATACCGATGTCTTCGACCGTGTGATGAGCATCGATATGCAAATCACCATGAGCCTCTACTTCTAGATCGATCATGCCGTGGCGGGCAATCTGATCGAGCATATGATCTAAGAAAGGAACGCCACTAGCAAAGCGAGATTGCCCCGTGCCGTCGAGATTGAGCGAGACGGAAATTTGGGTTTCTGCAGTATTGCGTTGAACTTGGGCCGTGCGCATAGCTGATTTGCGAATGAAGATAAATAATTATTTTATTGAATTGCGCGTCACCTAAGCCGCACAATGGAAGGAAGACTTTCAGTCGTTAACCAGATGTCGCAAGGCCCTGATAAAGGCTTCATTTTCTTCTCGAGTACCTACGGTAACGCGCAAACAATCGGTTAATAAACGATGCGCAGCACTCAGGTTTTTCAGCAATATACCATGCCGTTTCAACCCGTCAAACACTAAAGCAGCGGACTGCATTCTAAAAAGTATGAAATTCGCTTGGCTTTCAAACGGTTGAACACCTGGGATATGAGCCAACTCAGAAAATAGCACGCTTCGATCTGCACAGATCCGATCGGTTTGAGACTGCAGCAAGGAAAAATCGCGCAGCATCCGCTCCGCCACTTGCTGGGTTAATACATTGATATTGTATGGCAGCCTGAGCTTTTCTAATTCATCGATAATCTCAGTCGGGCCTGCTAGCAATCCTAAGCGCAATCCCGCCAAACCTAGTTTCGATACGGTACGCATTATCAGCAAGTTGGGATACTGTCCCAGCTTGGGCAAAAAACTAGCCGGAGAAAAAGCAAAGTACGCTTCATCCACAACGACCAGACCGGGCGATTTTTCTATAATCCGGCATATCGCCTCGGCATCGAACAAATTACCGGTAGGATTATTGGGATAGGCCAAAAACGTAACGGCGGGCCTATGTGTCTCGATAGCGGCAAGCATCGCCGACTCATCCAGCGAAAAATCGTCGCGCAAATCGATACCGACGTACTTAAGTCCGCAGAAAGTCGCGATTAAACGAAACATCACGAAGGACGGTTCAGGCGCCAGCAACGTTGCCCCCGGTTTAGCGAGCGCCATGGCGATTATCTGAATCAGCTCATCGGAACCATTACCCAGTATAAGGCCGGCATCCGCGGGTATTCCCATCACTTCTCGCAGCCGGTTCTTAAGGCTAGGAGCATGGGGATCTGGATAACGATTGATCTCGGCACCAGCGGCTAGCGATCCGATTTCAGCCTTCAAGGCATCCGGCACGCCATAGGGATTTTCCATGGCATCTAATTTCACCATACCCTGAGCTGGTTGCACGTGGTAGGCGGCAAGTGCGCGGATATCGTCGCGGATCAAATTTTTAAATGAAGTCACCAGTCAATCCTTGCGAAAGCGATATTCGGCAGATTTGGCATGTGCCTGCAGCCCTTCACCTTCGGCTAAGCGCGATGCTATACGGCCCAAAGACTGAGCGCCGGCGGCGGATGCGTAAATCAAGCTACTGCGTTTCTGGAAATCGTAAACGCCGAGCGGTGACGAAAAACGTGCAGTACGTGCAGTCGGCAAGACGTGGTTGGGCCCAGCACAATAATCGCCTAATGCTTCGGAACTATGGCGACCGAGGAATATAGCACCGGCATGACGAATTTTCGCAAGTAGCGCTTCGGGGTCCGCAACCGACAACTCCAAGTGCTCCGGCGCAATGTGATTAGCTATCTCGCAAGCTTCGTCGAGGTCGCGCACTTGGATCAATGCACCGCGATTGGCAAGCGATATGCGAATAATGTCGGCACGCGGCATCGCTTGCAGCTGTTTGTCGATACTCGCCGCCACTCGATCCAGATAGGCTTTATCTGGACACAAGAGAATGGCCTGAGCCATTTCATCGTGTTCCGCTTGCGAAAAAAGATCCATAGCGATCCAATCCGGATCGGTTTCACCATCGCAAATCACTAAAATTTCTGACGGCCCGGCCACCATATCAATACCGACAATGCCAAATACTCGACGCTTAGCTGCGGCAACATAGGCGTTACCGGGACCAACAATCTTATCGACTGCAGGAACGGTTTCCGTACCAAAAGCCAAAGCAGCAATCGCTTGCGCGCCGCCGATGGCAAACACTCGGTCAACGCCACCAATCGCAGCAGCGGCAAGCACCATTTCGTTTTGGATGCCATCGGGTGTCGGCGTCACCATGATCAATTCGCCAACACCAGCCACTTTGGCGGTGACAGCATCCATCAATACGCT
>Ga0157374_10002910_pt1 | contig 14341 bp, 8 predicted proteins | sample M25metaG_FD_115308 | JGI IMG/M metagenome (GOLD analysis project Ga0157374, IMG submission 115308) | Miscanthus rhizosphere microbial communities from Kellogg Biological Station, Michigan, USA - M2-5 metaG | ecosystem: Host-associated > Plants > Roots > Rhizosphere > Soil | place: USA: Michigan...
ACGCAGTTCACAGGCGTCCCTTTGAACTATGCCGATGCGCATAACATGAGCGAGTTCTATGGATCGGGCCGCCAATCGCGTCTCGCAATCAAAGCGATCGGCAAGACGGAGCACGTGACATTCACGGGCTATTACGAGCTGGATTGGCTGAGCGCCGGCGTAACTTCAAACAACAACCAGTCAAACAGCTACACGATGCGCCAACGGCAGCTGTGGGCCGATGCGAAGTTGACGAACGGATGGGATTTCTCCGGTGGCCAGGGATGGTCGCTGGCTACCGAGACGACAGCAGGACTGACGCGCGGCACAGAAATTCTGCCGCAGACAATCGACGCGCAATATACCGCGGGCTTCATATGGGCTCGCCAGTATAGCTTCAGAGTGAGCAAGGATTTCGGGCGGAAGTTCTTCGCCGGAATTTCAGTCGAGAATGCCGAGACGCTCTTCCCATCAGGTGCCGGATTGCCGACGAATCTGCTGATCGGGTCTCCTGGAAACGGTGGTGGCCTCTACAACCTGAATGCCAACTACTCGTTCAATCTCACGCCGGACTTCATCGCGAAGGTCGCCGCTGAGCCGGGCTGGGGACATTGGGAACTCTTCGGGATCGGCCGCAGCTTCCGCGACCGCATCTATCCCGCGACCGGCTCCGCGTACAACGACACGAAATGGGGCGGCGGCGTGGGCGGGAGTTTCCGCGGACCGCTTTTCAACAAGAAACTTTCGATTGGCTTGAAGGGCCTGTACGGCGAGGGAGTAGGGCGCTACGGCTCGTCGACCATCGCGGACATCACGCTTCGTTCGGATGCGACGATTCGGCCGCTGCACGGGTTCTCTGCGCTCGGCACAGTTGAAGTGAATCCGAACCCGCGGCTGTCGATCTACGCTAACTACGGCGGCGATTACATTGGACGGGATTACGAGACCGTTGGACCGAATCAGATCGGCTACGGAACATACGCGGCCAACATGAGCGGGTGCAATGTCGAAGTGAAGTCGGGCGGCTCAACCAGCCCCAGCACACCAGCGAACTGCGGCGGAAATAACAAGGATGTGCAGGAGTTCACCGCGGGATACTGGTACAACTTCTACAACGGTCCGAAAGGGCGCCTGCGGTATGGGCTGCAATATGCGTGGTTCGAGCGCGATCTCTGGTCTGGCCAGGGCGGCACTACGAATCCGAGCAACGGCGCGAAGGGGACGGACAATATGTTCTTTACCTCGCTCCGCTATTACCTACCGTAACGGATATAGCCGGTCCGCACAAACTAAGGGCAGCCATAAGTTGGCTGCCCTTATTTTTTGATCACAAGAATCACAGCGGGTTTTTGAGTTCGCCGGTGGTAAGGAAGGCGAAACCATTAATCGAATCGCCTGACGCCAAAGCGTCGCGCAGCTTTGCCGCGGTGTTTGCGCCTTTTGCCTCCGCAGACTGAATGAGCCGGAACGCTTCGGCCGCAGTGACGGATGATGGCAGGCGGAAGATCCAGGGCACGTTAATCGAAGTGAGCTTTCTGTCGTCGCTCAGTGCGATCACCGGCACGAAGGTTTTGAGCGCAAGCTGTTCCGCGAGATGCGCGGCATCGCGATCGAGAGCGATGATCGCCAGCGCATGCTCGTCCATGAGGTCATGTACTAGCTGTGTGGATGCTGCGCCCCAATTCTGATCGCTGGCGATGGGAAGCACTTGCCAACGACTGTCTGTGAGCGCTGCGCGCAGATCCGACGATTCAAGGAGCGCAGGCGCCTGCTTGCCGAAGAGGATGATCTTTGTCGTGTACAAAGTTTTATCAATCGGACGCGGACCGTTGTATTCGACGGCGTCTTCACCAATCCGGGCATAAGGAGCTTGTGGCTCTGGGTGAGTTGAAGCTTGACCCGGCGGCGTCGGGCTCTTCTCCATGGTTGCGGGCTTGTAAGTGATCGACCCGTTGTGAACGGTGGCGAGATACAGGTGCGCCACATTCTTCTGATTGGGGTCGAAGATCATGTGGCCAGTAACGCCGTCGTATTCCTCGATGTTGGCGAGGGCATCATGAATGCGGGCGCGGTTGAGGCCAGCTTTACAGATGGAGTCGAGCAGGGCGTTCATTGTGTCGTAGGCGAGAGACGCGAACTGCTCGGGCTTGTCGTGGAAACGGGCTTCGAAGCGAGCATTGAATTCGCGCCATGCTGGATTGTTGCGCGTGGGATCGTACGGGAAGACGGCTTGAAATCCCTCTGCGGCGTCGCCGGCTTCCGCAAGCAGCTCTGGCCCCAGCGTGCGGTAGGCGCCAAAGACCCGCTGCTTCATGCCGAGAGACTTCATTTGCTTGAGAATGTTGGCGGCGGGTATCTCGTCGGCCCAAAGCACAATTGCATCCGCATGAGATGACTGGATGATCTTCAAGGACCGCGTGAAATCTGTATCTCCGGGCAAGAACTTTTGTTCGATGACTACAGGATGGCCGAGACGACGGGAGGCATCGCGAAATTTGAGAACGCCGAACCGGCCATAACGACTGTTCACGCGAAGGAGAGCTACGCGCTTGAGACCAAGCTCGGTATAGATATGGCGCGCGAGGGTGAGTCCCTGGACGCGGTCATCCTGCAGAACGGTGAAGTACCACGGGATGTAGGTTTCCGGAATGGTGGGATCGGTCGACGCTGAATTTACGATCGGGATTTCAGCTTTGAGGGCAACACGCAGGGCGATGTGGGTGGACTCAGAGCTGATGGAGCCGAAGATGGCCCAGTCATTGTCGTCGTAGACCATCCTGACCGTCTCATCAGAGGATGAGCCCCAGATATTTGGGTCGGTCGGGCGATCGGGGCCGGAGACGGTCATTGCCTGCCAGTTGTCGTAGTCGTTGTGGAGCATCAGCTTGAAAGGGTTGCCGCCGTAGCCTCCCCGTGCATTCGCTTCTTCGAGAGCGAGCTGCGCTCCATGCAGCATGCGAAGGCCGAAGGTCTTCTCCGGGCTGTGTTCGGCGGGAGCGAAGAAACCTATGCGTATTTCCTGCAGATCTTTCGGCTCAGGGATGTCGCGGCCAGCACCTACATAGATGTTGGGGCGAATGTAATTGAGGTCGTATGGTTGGGCGAACTTTTCGTAGGGGCTCAGGTCATTCGGCTCGCCGGCGTAGGGTGTGACGGTACGATCGCGCGGCGGGCTAGGTGGATGCTTGCCGCACTCGCAGGTTCGCGCAGGCTGGGCGAAGGCTGCAGCGCCGACGGATACGGCGATGAGGCATACGAAGTTCAGAGTGCGCATCAAGCTGCTCCCTTACTTACTGGTCTTCTCCGTGCGAAACATGGCGATGGCTTCGATCTCGATGAGGAGTTCGGGGCGGCAGAGGTGGGCCTGGATGCCTGTCGACGCAGGAAGCGGATCGAGACCCTGCTCAGCGAAGAATCTCGTGCGCTCCTCGTTGAATGCATCGTAGTCGCGATCGATGTCGCGGAGGTAACAACTGGTGCGGACGATGTCGTGCCAGGTGCAACCTTCGCTTTCGAGGAGGCCAGTGATGTTCTCGTAGGTGCGGCGCAATTGCGCGCGGAAGTCGCCGATGTGCACGCTGACGCCGTTTTCATCGATGGATGCGGTTCCCGAAATCAGAAGGATAGTGAGGCCGTTGAGGTCGATGCGCATGCCGCGCGAAAACGAGCTCGGCTTTGCATACGCGTATGCTTCGTTGAGAACGCCGTGGTTGGTGATGGCCCGCTTTTGCACGGGTGCGGCTGCGATGGTCTCCAGAACTTCAGAAAGATCGATCATGGCTGTATGACTCCTTATGGCTGATGTATGCCGTGGCTTAAACCTTTGGCGGTCGCGACCCAGATGTCGCTGCCTTGAAAATCGATTCCGAGAATGTAGTTGTGAGCGGGTGCTGTAGCAACCTCGACCGGAGCGACATTTCCGTTCTTGTCGCGTATGGTCATCTCGGGTTTACCAGTGGCGAGAGATGGGCGATAGACGGCCCAGTTGACGCCGTCATAGTAGGCGAGGCCCTTATCGGTTCCGAACCATGCACGATTGGCGTCGACGCCTTTGACAACGTTGGTGAAGTTGGAAGGAAGACCGCTGTCTTTGGTGAGAAAGTTGTGCCAGCGACGGCCATCGTAATGACTGTCACCGAAGTAGGTCGCGGCCCAGAGAATCTTGTCCTTCTCCAGATAACTGACCGACGTAGTAATTTCATGGATCAGTCCCTGATCTTTGAAGAGCACCATTTCGGTTTCGCCATCGGGGTCGTCGTACTTATCCCAGGTCTTTTTCTGCTGGTCGTATTCGAGAATGCCGCTGCCCCAGACAGCGAAGTAGACCTTGGACGGAGTGGCAGAAACGCCATAGACCCAGATCTCGAACATCGGAGTGTTGCGCTCGTTGAAAAGCGACCACTGATTGGTGTGGAGATCGAGCATGCTGGCGCCAGCGGCCGTAGCTACCCAGACGTGTTCGCCTTCGACCGAAACGCCGTAGACGACATCATTGCTGAGACCGGAGTTGAGCTGCGTGAAGCTATCGATTCTTCCGCCGGAGATGCGGCTTAGGCCGCCCATCGTTCCGGCCCACACGTCTCCAGTTCGCTTGTCGAGAGCCAGGGATAGGACCGCGCGGTGTGCAAGGCCGTCTTGAGTGTTATAGGTTTTCCACTTGCCGTTTTCGAACAGGCCGAGGCCGTTTTCCGTTGCGGCCCATATTCGATTACCGTCGACGAGGACATTGAAGACGTGGTCATCGGGGAGGCCATTGGCGGTGGTGAAGTTTTCGAAGCGGAAGCGCGGCAGGTTTGGGAGCTGAACCTTGACGTTGGCTGCGGCGGCTTTGTGAAGTTTTGGAGCAGTCGAGCGTAACTGTGCAGAGAGAAGCGCTGCCGTCGAGAGTGCCGATATGAACGCTACGGTTGCGATTGTTCGTCGAGCTTTCATCGCGTCCTCAGATATTCGATCAGGTCGTTGAGTTCGTCTTTGGTGAGGTCGTTGGTGCGACCGTGCTTGTCTTCCGGGTTGAAGATCGTCCAAATCTGTTCGAGTGTGTTCGCCGAACCGTCGTGGAGATATGGACCTGTAATGGCAACGTTGGTCAGCTGAGGCGTATCGAGAAGGCCCGAGTCGTCTGTAGATTTTTTGGTGCCGACGTCGAATGGCTTCTGGTTCGTGCCCTTGGGACCGCTATGGCAATAGCTACAGCGGTTTGCCTCTGGGATCGGGTTGTGGAACTTGTCGACACCACGGTTAAACAGGACTCTGCCGCGCTCCTGAACGGTGGTCATTTCGCCACCGGGCAGGCGCCAGCGATTGGGGCGTGGCGGCAAGCTGCGGACATAGACCGCTAGATCGGTGAGAGTGAGACCGTCGTAGTTCTCGGCCCTCCAGAAGTACTTTTCGGTACGTGGGCCGCATTCGGTTGGGATGTCGGGATTGCCACCGTTCCACTTGAACGGCTCGGTGCCTTTAATGGCTTCAATGGGCCGGTTGTCAACGATATCGCGGCCGAAGCCGTCCGGCTCCAGGTCCCACTGCAGGCCGTCGAACGTGGAATCGATGTGACAATTTGCGCAACCGATCTGGCCCTGAAAAGAATAGCGGGCAGTGTAGAAGGTTTGTTCGCCTTCGCGCAAAACGGAGAGTTGCTTTGGGCCTTCGAGGGGGATGGTGGAAATGAGCTTGCTGGTTCGGACGTTGATGACGCTGATGGTGTCGTCGAGGCGGTTGGCAATCAAAAGTCTTGTGCCGTCGCGCGACATCAAGACTCCGCGGGGATCGTGTCCTACCGGGACGCGGTTGATGACGTAGTTTGCACTGGCGGCAAGATCTTGAGCGTGCGACCCGGGATGTGAGTGAACGTAGCGAAGCAGGCGTTGGACATCGATTACAGTAACTTCTTCAGATCCACCGCATGTCACGAAGATTCGGGACTTGTCCGGCGTGATGGCGATGCCGAAGGGACGAACGGCGTAACGCTCAAGTTCGTCCAATGGAATTTCGACTGGTGCGCCGAGGTCGGGGCCGAAAAGTGTGAGCGTATCGGTAAAAGCCCCAGCGTGGTCGAGATGCGCGAGGGGGACAAGGTTTCTGGGATGCAAGCCGGCTACTACTCCGAGACGGCCGTCGGCAGAGAAGGAAACGTGAAAGCCGTGAGCAACGGACGTAAGTGCGATGCGGTCAATGACGACGGCACGTTGCGTATCGACGACTGTGATCTCAGACTGCGGCGCAGTGCGATGGGGCGTGGGGTTTGGATACACATGCGTGATGTAGAGCTTGCTGCCGTCAGGGGAAGGTGTGATGTAGCTGGCGCCTCGGCCTGCGGCAAGGCGCTTTCCTTCTACACCCGTTCTGGGATCGAGAACGGCAACATCGTTGGAGATCCGATTGGCGACGAAGAGATGTTTGCCCTCACGATCTTCAACAATGCTGGAAGGTTCGGCTTGCACGGGCCAGGTGTTGATGACCTGGAGCGCCCTGGTATCGATTACGGAGATCGTGTCGTCCCAGGAATTGGCGACGTAGAGGCGATCTCCGCGTGGCGAGAGAGAGAAGCCACGAGGGACGCGGCCGACTTCGATGCGCTTGGTTTCTTTAAAGGTGCTCGCATCAAGCACGCGGACTTCCGCGCTTTGCTGGCAGAGAACAAAGAGCCGCGTTCCATCGGCCGAGTAGAGCATTTCTACCGGGGAGGCATAATCCAGGCGTTCGCCGGAGAGGCCGCTGGCCGCCGAGGCATGCGCGGGCCGGCCGGGCCAGTTGTACGCAGCAAGCAAACAGGCGACCGCTGTCCCAGCGGCCAGCGAGCCGATGCGCACTGCGAAGCGACAAAATGCGGTCACTTGGGCTCCTCGATGGTGAGCAAGCGATCTACAGGCTGCTTTTCGAGTGTCTGCTCGCGGCCACTTGGCCACTTCACGACAATCCTGTCGACGACGATGGCAGAGCCGAGTCCGAAATGCAGTCGAGGATCGTTCTGTGAGAGATAACCAGATTCCGCGACTCTCTCCTGCAGTTCATGCTTGGTACCGGCGAAGATTTCCACCTTGGCTCCGATACCGTCGCGATTGCTTTTAGTGCCAACAAGCTTGATGGCGAGCCAGTGACCCGTTCCAGTCGAGACGTTGTGGACAAGCTTGGCTTTCGCGCCGAGGTTCACGAGGAATGCGTCGATCTTGCCGTCGTTGTCGTAGTCGCTGAAGCAGGCGCCGCGAGCCACGGTTCGATCGTTGATAACCGCACCCGCATTCTCAGAGACATCGGCGAATTTGCCGCTGCCAAGACCCTGAAAGAGGGTGTGTTCCTGAGGGATGAGATGAATGAGGCCGCCGTGGAAGATGAGAACGTCAAGGAGACCATCGTTGTCGAAGTCGTAGACGCTGGTGCCCCAGCTGACATATTGCGCGTTTGCCTGCGAGACACCGTTGCCCGCTCCGATATCTTCAAAGTTCAACTTGCCCGTGTTACGCAGCATACGGTTGTAGTGGCCATCTGAGACAAAAAGATCAAGCATGCCGCGGCCTTCGAGATCAGCAAAGACCGGGCCCATGGATGAGGTGGATTCGCCGTTCTGGCCGTAGGCGGTGCCGGAGTCGTTGCCAATTTCCTCGAAGGTGCCGTCGTGCTTGTTATGAAAAAGGAAGTTTTCTGTGCGATCGTTGGCGACGTAGATGTCGTCCCATCCATCATTGTCAAAGTCGGCTGCGGTGACACCCATGGTCCGGCCGATGTAGTTGCTGATGCCGGATTTTTCGCTCACGTCGGTGAAGGTGCCGTTGCAGTTGTTGTGATAAAGCCTGTTGGTCTCGCCTTCGTAGTCGAGCGGGCCGGGATAGTTATCAGCGGCGTAGTAGGCACGATACTTGGGATCGAACTTTACATAGCGACCGACGAAGAGATCGAGGCAGCCGTCACGGTCGAAGTCGAGCCAGGTGGAACTGATGGCCCAACCCTCGACCGTGATGTTTGCTTTCCCGGTGACCTCCGTGAAGTGGCCATCACCTTCATTGCGGTAGAGGATGGTGCGACCGTAGGCAGTGACGAGTAGATCGACGAAGCCGTCGTTGTCGTAGTCGGCCGCCGCGACCGCCATGGAATACATGTCAGGATTAAGGCCGGCCTTGTCAGTGACGTCAGTGAAACGGCCGTTCCCATCATTGCGATAGAGATGATTGTGGGGAGGCGGAACAGGCTTCTCTCTGAGCGGGAAGGGATGGGTTGCGTCATCGAGCGGCCGTCCGTTGGCAACGTACAGGTCAAGAAGTCCATCATTGTTGTAATCGAACCAGACGCAGCCGGCGCCGGTTCCTTCGAGAAGCGAGCCTAGCTTCGCAGAGCCGAAGCTATGCGTGAAATTGATGCCAGCTTTCTCGCTGGCATCTTCGAAGCGGATGGATGATTTTGAAATTGAAGGAAGAGACACGCCGGTCGCGATCGCACTGGTGGATGAGGTCTGTGCAGCGGCAAGAACTGTCGAAACGAAACAGAGCAAAATCGAGCGGCGAAGCATGTCAGTTCCCTCCCTTTGCGGTGGTCAGATCGACGGGCGTTGTACTGTGTGTCAAAACTTGAGGGACGCGATTCTCGGGAGCATGTTCAGGGCCAGCGTGGCAGCCGACACAGTAGCGCTGTTCGCCACGGCGAATCCAGAACCAGCCATGCTCCTGGCGGATGGCGTCGCCTTTTGCATCGAGTAGAACGAAGCGAATCGCCCGGTCGGCAGGCGTCTTCACAAAAAACGAGCCGTCGGGTTCGACGGTGGCCGTTCCCATCGAGGTAGCACGGCCCGAAGCATCCTGCGTTTCGAGGCGAACGCTCGCCGGTGTTGATTGCATCGAGCCGTCGCGAGTGATTCGTGCGTCGATAGCGAGAAGGTTGGCGTAGTTCCATTCGTGCAAGGCTGATGGATGCCGGCGGGGTCGTTCTCGTGGGGCGATGAGAACTGGATCCACGAGATTTTCCGAGTCGCCTGCGAGCAACGGCGTGAGGATTGGAGATCCTGGTTTCCAGAGTTTGAGGGCGAACTTGCCCTGGTGTGCGCCGCGCGCGCTTACCAGCCAGTCGCCCAACGAGGTTTCCGTGACGGCTCCGGAATACTCCGCACCAGGAGCAAGTACACGTTCTTCGTGCGCAAGCCGCGAGGTGAAGCGAGAGAGCGAGGCGCCGTGAGTGAAGATGACATCACCGGAATGGATTTGACGTCCGCCCGATCGCGAGGCCGTCGGATGGTCGCAGCGATAGGACTCCACGCCCGAGCCGTCGGAGTAAACGAGAAACAATTCAGGCGTCTTGCCATCGCCGAGCGGGAACAGCGATTCAAAGAGAATGCGGCCGTCGGCGAGAACGTCAGACGGGATGGCGCTCGAATTTAGAAATGAGATGGGAAAGACCGGCAGGGTTCCCTTCCCTTCGATTTCATCGAGCGCCTTCGATTCCACCAGGCGTGCGGAGTACATCTGAAAGTGTGCTCCGACTCGCTGCGCATAGACGAGCCGCCAGCCCGGGAGGTAGAAGGGCCGAATGGCATCTGAGGAGGAGTGAGAAACCTGACGGACACTGCGGTCGGCGAGATTCATCTCGTAGATCTGCCAGGGATCGACAGCGCTTTTCTTTCCAGAGAAGAGGACATTCTTTCCATCGAAGGAGACGCTGGCGTCTGCAGTCGCTGCGAAATCGTGCAAGAGAGGTACTGGGGCCCCATTGTGGATGAGCAGCAGTCGTGAGCCGGATGGAAAACGCTCGCCACCGTGGAGAGCAGCAAGCGGATCATACGATGGCGCAGCAGTAACGATGATGTCTATGACGGCGGCTTGTGATGGATTTGTTGCGAACCCGCAGGTCAAGCTCAGGAGGGCACAGCCGCCGGCAACAAGAAGCATGCGGAGCGAGATCGTCATCCAACCGTCTCCAGCGCATTGCCGACCGCTGCGGCGCGCAGACCCAAGTAGGGCTTGAGCATCGTCATCATCTCGTCGAATTCAGCGAATGTAAGCGATTGCTCCCCGTCGCTCCAGGCTTGATCAGGCTGCGGGTGGACTTCGACGATCATGCCGTCTGCGCCGGCCGCTACTCCGATGCGGGCGAGAGCAGGAACGAGCTCGCGACAACCGCATGCATGGCTGGGATCGGCAATCACAGGAAGATGTGAAACGTACTTCAACAGCGCTATCGCTGCCGGATCGAAGGTGTTGCGCAGAGTGGTGTCGAATGTGCGGATACCGCGCTCGCAGAGAATTACATTTGGATTGCCGGCGGTAAGAGCTATCTGTGCGGATCTGAGCAGGTCGTCGACCGCGGCCATCATGCCGCGTTTGAGAAGGAGCGGCTTGCCTGACTTGGCAGCAGCTTCGATGAGCGTAAAGTTCTCCATGCTCCTCGAACCGATCTGGAGAATGTCAGCGTATTCGGCGACCAGCGACACATCGTCTTCACTCATCACCTCAGTGACGATAGCGAGACCTGTCTCCTCGCGCGCCTTGGCGAGCAGCTTGAGTCCGGCAAGACCGAGGCCCTGAAATGCATACGGAGAGCTCCGCGGCTTGAACGCGCCGCCGCGAAGGACCTGAACGCCCTGCGCGCAAACATGATGTGCGATGGAGAGGATCTGCTGCTCGGTCTCAACCGAACAGGGACCGGCCATAGTGATGAAATCGCTGCCGCCGATTTCGAGATCCAACACCCGCACAACTGTCTGCTGATGTTGTGAACTCTTCAATACATCACTGGTCTCGGCAAAACGTTCCTGCCAACTTGCGCGCACCCGTATGCGCTCCAATCCGGGGAAGGCTAAGAGTAGCGCTGGGAGCGCTTGCCTGCCTCCACCCAAAGATTGAGGTGCAGAATCAACGACTTACCGCACCTGCCACTCTGGTTCTAGACCTCGGGGTAATCACCTGTCTGTGATGGATAAACATGACCGGGCGAAAAGAATCGAGGTCAAAGTGAGTGTGTGGTCGCAAATCCTTGAACAAACTGCGTGATGGAAGATTTGTGCTGCGTGATGGAAGACTTGTGCATGCGAAGAAGATTTTTTTGCGCGCAGCAGGTTGGAACTACGGCATTGAATCGGATTTCAAGAGCCGAGTGCCATTGGGGGAGCCTGGAACCCGAAAGCGCTGTCCACAATTGATGCGATGCCGAGCGCAACTTCATCTTCAAAAGGACGCGCAACGATCTGCACGCCAATCGGAAGACCTTCGGCCGAGCGGCCGACGGGAACAACGGCAGCTGGCGCTCCAAGCGTATTGAACCACTGCGTGTAGCGAACCGAATCAAGATACTCGACGTTCTGTGTGTCGACCATCCACGCGCGCTCGCCGTGCTTCCATGCTGGCGTGCTGGCGACCGGGCAAAGCAGAACCGGATAGTTGCGCATTTCTTCCAGTGTCTTCGAACGCAGTAAGTCTGACTCCGCCCATGCGTTCAGCAGTTCCGTGGACGTGAGCGGACCGGACTTGTCGGCGAAGTCGAGGAACTCGCGGAAGATGGGACTTAGTTTTTCGCGACGGCCGCGCACTTCGGGTTCGTAAAACATGGCGCCGCACTGCACGAAGAAGGTCCACCAAAGCTTGCGAAGTTGCTCAAGCGTGCGAGGCCGGAATGGCTCGACGCGAAATCCCGCGCTTCGAAGGCAGTCTGCGGCAGCATTGACGGCGGCGCGAGTCTCCGGGGTCACGGGGGCGAGGCCATCGTCTTCGAAGAAACCGATCCGGTTTGAACGGAGCTCGTCGAGCGTCGGTGTGCGCAAAGGGATGGGTGAGCTGGCGGGATCGGCTTCATCTTGTCCGCTCAGGGCTGCAAACATGAGTTGGACGTCGGCGATGGTTCGAGCCATGGGGCCGATCGCACCTAAAGTTGCGAACGGACCAATGCACGGAGGCAGGTGGCCGCGGCCGGGGATTCGGCCGGGGGTCGGCTTCAGCGAACAGATACCGGTGAAGTGTGCTGGAACGCGAACCGATCCTCCGCTGTCGGAGCCAAGGCCGGCGGCGGACATACCGGCAGCGATGGCGGCGGATTCGCCGCCGCTTGATCCGCCGGGTGTTCTTTCGAGGTCCCAGGGATTGCTGGTTCGGCCGTGAAGATCGTTGGCCGTCTCGTAGGCCATGAGGAATTCAGGGCAGTTTGTGGTGCCTAAAATGAGCGCTCCGGCAGCGCGCAGACGCGCGACGACGACTGCATCTTCCGCAGGCGTTTCACCTTCGTGAAACACGCTTCCGATTTCGCATTTGTATCCGACCGTTGCGATGGACGACTTCACCGTGACTGGCAGGCCGTGCAAAGGGCCGCATGCAGTCTCAGACCGCCTATCGAGCACGCGAGCCTGCATTCGAACCCGGCCGGCGTCAAAATCCGCAAAGACGTTAAGCTTTGGATTCAAGCGCTCGATCTGTCGGATATGCGCTTCCGCGAGCTCTGAAATCGAGAGTTTGCCTGCCCGCAACATCTGCAACTGTTCGGTTGCGGGCAGCAGCACCGGATCACTCATGCGGAGCCTGCGCGGAGGTGGAAGGACACGCCAGGCTTGCGGGACCGCAATTCGTATCGTCAGCCGGAGTGGAGGGCATGAGTTTGTAGTTGAAGCGATAGGCGCGAACCGGCTCGCCAGAGTCGAATCGGTCGTTGTAGTCGAGTTGGTAGTCGATCGCCGAAGCATCGTCCGGGAACTTCTCGGTCGAGGGATACGGATACTTGCTCATCTGGTGGAAGGGCATCTGCGACACAGTGAATGGCATGGCATCCCACCAGTCCATGTCTTTGACGTAGCCATTTGCGTAGAAGAAATAGTCGCGTTTCCAATTCGGCGGCAGGACTGGAAGCTTCGCCGTATCGAATTCGACGGCAATTTCCTCGCCGCTGCCGAAGATCGCGTACCGGTCATCAACGCCATTCACAAGCGACGTCACGTCGCCGAGGCGAGTGTAGTTGCCGCGCTGGTGCTGGAAGGGCCCAATGAGACTGACACGATCGTAGTCGTAGTCAAGATCGCCAGGGCTCTTGCCGTCGATTTGCGTGGGATAGCCGCGGAAGCGCTCGGTGGCAAGTGCGAGCGGCACATCGGTCGCGCGTGAATCGGCTTCAGGGTTGTTGTCGATGAGAACCTGATCCCAGAAGATTTCGAGATTGCTGACAAGGCGGATCTTGCGAGTGTCTGCCGGTAGCTTGCCAGTGAGATCGACGACTATGGTGCGTTGCAGGCCTGCGGGGAATCCTGCTTCGCCCGGGATCTGCGCCCATGAACCGTCAGCGCGCTGAGCTTCGACATAGGGCGAGATCGGCTTGATGCCGGCCTGCCATGCGGCGTAGAGCGAAGTTGCGCTGAAGTAGTTCACATATCCGGTCATCAACAGCTTCAATGGGGCTTGCGTGTTGATAGCGCCGAGATCGAGCGTCAGGTAGTGCGTTTTTGCGAAGCCGTCGTAGGGCGTCGGCGTGAAACCGCTGGCGAACTTATGATCGCGTTGACTGAGGATACCGGTGACATCGGTATCGTTGCCGTCCCATGCGGCGATCGGCGAGTGAGACGCGCGGGAGGCGACAACGCGTCCTGACGCAAAGGGAGGATCGTCAAGGAAGCGCTCCTCGGGATTGACGTCGACGTCCTGTGGGTGATCGACGGCGACAAGACGGAGCTGGTCGATGTAGTTCACTTCTTCCATCGGCTCGATGAAGCGGAGACTCAGCTTTCCATCGACTGGAGCAAGGCGATTTCCATCGACCTTTATCCACTCACCTGGATTCGGAATGTTGCGCCGCGTCGGCGTGAACCAGTGGCCCACGACGGCAGCGCCGATGACGTCTGTAACGAGCTTGTATTTGTGCCCATCCCACGCGAAGAGGACCGGGCAGGAACTGCCGCGCCGGTCGGCTTCCTTCATCGCTATCACGGGAGTATGCGGAAGATCGATCTCGTCCTGCAAGACTCCAGTCGGCCAAAGAATGCGGAGCAGATCGACGTGATCCGCTTGTCCGAGACCGATATGCAACTGAGGTGGCGCCTGGGTGGCAAGGCCGGAGGCTCCGGCGAGCTCCCACTTCTGCCACTGACCGTTTGCGAAGATCTCGACCTTGGAGCCGAGCGCGGATTTGTTATCGGCATAGCCAATGAGGTCGAGGCGCACGAAATGATTTTTGTTGGCCCCTTGATTATGGAGGAGGATTGGGGCGGCGTTGAGTTGCGTGACGATAAGGTCCGGCGCACCGTCCCCATCAACATCAGCGGCGATAAGTCCTCTGGGCGCTGTGAGTGCGGAGGAGTCGAGTCCAAGGGTGCGGGAGACATCTTCGAAAGTGCCGTCGCCCTTGTTGCGAAAGATTTTTACCCGAGGGCCGGAAGAAGTTTGGACGATTGCGGCAAGATCGAGCCAGCCGT
>Ga0157374_10002911_pt1 | contig 14340 bp, 11 predicted proteins | sample M25metaG_FD_115308 | JGI IMG/M metagenome (GOLD analysis project Ga0157374, IMG submission 115308) | Miscanthus rhizosphere microbial communities from Kellogg Biological Station, Michigan, USA - M2-5 metaG | ecosystem: Host-associated > Plants > Roots > Rhizosphere > Soil | place: USA: Michigan...
AGAAGAACAGGAATATGATCATACAAAAAGATAATATCATTAAGAAGAAGTTCATCGAACAATTGGTGCCTTAAAACAAAAAAATAAGGAGTAGTAAAATCAATTTCACCTTCATGGTTGATTTTTTAATTTTCCGCTATCAGATGTTCTAACGGACTGTTACGATCAGTTTATGAACTATTACAACTAAAAATGAAAAAAATGGAACGCCGACGCCGACCAAAAACAATCGCAGCGTTCTTCTATAAAATTCATCGGGGTGCGTTGGGTAGTTCATCCTTAGCATACGGAATAAAACAAGCAGCAATGTAAACAGACATATCACCATGCCGGCTGCTATGACAATGTCCCTGAAAATATATTTTACGAAGGCATCCTTTATCCAACCACTGGCAAAATTCAACATAAACCCCAGGAAAATGCCGGTTGCGGTTACCATCGGTTGCCGGTATTGGCTGATCCTGTCTGGACTTTGTCTTTTTTCCTCCATGGCTGGCTAAAATTCTCATTTCACTTCCTTCCGTACAATACATCTAAACCCGATATGGCTCATTCCCGTATCGATCATTTGGGGCTGACGCGCAGCCGGTCTGTATCGCAAACAATAATTCGGTGCACATAAATGCGAACCTCCTTTCACGACCTTTCTTGGAATTTTTATTTGCGGTTGGTCGGGATCATAACTGGCATCAGCAGAAACCACTCTTGGATTAATATGAGTAGTGCAACAGGTTTTTACTTTATTCGCACTCTCGTCCAAATGTGGAACATACCAATCGCTTGTCCACTCCCAGACATTACCAGCCATGTCATACAAACCGTATCCATTGGGTTCAAACGATCCAACGGGCGATGTGCCTTCGTGTTTATCAACTAATAAATTCTGGTAGGGAAATTCTCCTTGCCAGGTGTTTGCCATGGGGTTCGTGAGCTGCACATCATCATCTCCCCAGGTAAAATTTTTTCCATCCAGGCCGCCTCTTGCTGCAAACTCCCACTCTGCTTCTGTTGGTAATTCTTTGCCTGCCCATTTTGCATAAGCCTCTGCGTCTTCATAAGCAACATGAACAACCGGATGTTCCTTCATTTCATGAAGATTACTTCCCGGTCCATGGGGATGTTGCCAGCTTGTGCCCGGAATCCATGCCCACCAATTATGATAATCGTTTAAATTGACCGGACTGCTTGATTTTTGAAAAACCAGTGCCCCCGGCACCAACAGTTTCGGATCAGCATTTGGATAATCCTTTGGATCGAGTGGTCGTTCAGCTACTGTGACGTACCCCGTTTCTTTTACAAATTTTCTGAATTCTGCATTCGTCACTTGATACTTATCTATGTAAAAACCGTCCACAGTTACTTCATGAACAGGTTTTTCTTCGGGATAAAATTTATCCGAGCCCATCAGGAAACTTCCGCCGGGTATTAAAACCATAGTCTCAAGATCAGCGGGACTTGTTATTTTTTTAAGTTTCAGCGCATCCAACATACGGTCGTTTTATAAACTCGCTGTCCTTTACGGACCGCGGTCAAGAAATAATTAGGTTTTAAGAATTTGCCTACTGACTACAAAACCGTGAAAAAATCTAAGCCAATTTATGCTAGAAACTCCTTTATTAATACTAAAATGAGTAAGGAACCTGCCTGTTATTATAAATTAATACAAATAATAAATAAAGATATTTGGTTTTTCGCGAACACGAGCGGCAACATTGCTTATCAGCCTTTGGCGGCTCAATATAATACTTGGTTCTGGCGCTGCAGTTTTCTTATCAGGATTTTAACTGCTGGCATAAATCATTTTTTAAAATGTTATTGATTAAATAATCTTACAACTTCTAATCTAATTATTCATCACGTGATTGGCTGTGCCTCAGGAAATTTCCATTTACCATTTATAATTTCAGGGGCTGGGCGATAAAGACGAACAGTATAATTCCAACCTTTCGTTATTGGTAAACAATTTGCCTCCCGATACAGCTATCGGGATCACCATCGCAACCACCGAATTGAATGATCACGGAGCCATCTGCTAAGGATGCTGGCTCCATAATTTGCATTCAGCATTTTTAGATTGGTTACAAGGCTGCCTCCAACACCTATTAAAAAAGCACTTATATCAGGACTGCCGTTAACTACATCGCCGTCGCTGTTTTTTAAACGGGAAGCATTGTATCCATACATTGGTAAAACTGCTATAATAGTTGGGGGTGCCTGCGTACCGGCACTGAGACCAAAATCACCCACCAAATGATCCCCTTTAATTGTGCGTCAATCTTTATTTCAAACAACACAGATGCAAACGGCGCAGCCATTTTTATTTTTGAAAATTTTCTTTTCATAACTGAACTTTTAGATTACACCCGAAGTTCATTGCGTGTTCTTTTCATGCGGTTTCACCACTGGCGGGGTGTAAGGATCGGGTGTGCCAGGCGCTATGGGTGGATACTTTTTTAAAGTTTTTTCAAATTCCGTTACAATCTTCAAGGCCGGACCAGCAATCCATGTATTACGGATCGAGGTCATTGGGTATTCTTCTTTCGGATCAGTGATAAGATCGAATGCTTTTGGATTGCCGAGCTTGACCGATGGAGACCACCAATCACGTTGTTCATCATAAAAAACAATTTTCCAGTTCTTCCATTTCACTCCTTCAAGGCGATCGGCTACAAAAACCGGGAACCCTTCCCTTGCAGATCTTTCTGATCTGTCCAAAAGGAAATCAGTTTGATCAACACCATCAATGGCCCGATCAATTGGTACTGAAGCGCCGGCCATTTTAATAAGTGTTGTATAGGTATCAACTTCATGAACGATTTCATTGCTTGCACGGCCGGCAGGAATTTTTCCTGGCCAGCGGATGATGAATGGCACTCTTAGCGATCCTTCCATATGTGTGAAATAATAACCACGCCATGGTCCGGATGATCCCTGCCACGGCCACATTGCTTCGGGCCCATTGTCACTGGTGAATACAACGATGGTGTTATCACGAATTTTTAATTCGTCAATTGCATCTAGTATCTCTCCTACATGTGCATCCATTTCGGCCAAAGCATCGGGAAAATCTCCGAATCCAGTTTTGCCTGCAAATTTTGGATTAGGCAAGGTTGGAAAATGAACCAATGTAAATGCGATGTAAGTATAAAATGGTTTGCCCGATTGTACACCACGTTTCATGAAATCAATTGTTCTTCGTGTGATCTCTGCATCGATCAGGCGGCGCTGCTCAAGATCATATACCTGCAGCTCACCGCTTTTTTCTCCTTTGCGTCCTTCCATGATATGTTCTAAAGGAACACCGGCTGCTTTCGCCTGGGGCTCGCCGGGCCAAAAGGCTTCATCTGTTGTTCTCGGAATTCCATACCATTCATCGAAACCCTGGTCATTGGGCAATCGCCCATTGTCACTACCGAGATGCCATTTTCCATATGCAGCTGTTGCATAGCCAACATCGGAAAGTTTTTCTGCGATGGTTGTTTCCCATTGCGTCATTCCTTCAATGCCTCCACCTATGGGTACGGAATGCGTGCCTGAACGAATAGAAAATCGCCCGGTCATAAGAGCAGAGCGACTGGGAGTACATTGTGCCTCTACATTAAAATTTAATAATCTTGTTCCTTCAGTTGCGAGTTTATCTATTCGTGGTGTTGCTGCACCTCTTGTAATGCCGCCACCATAACATCCTGGTTCGCCATAGCCAAGATTATCCATTAAAATGAAAACAATGTTTGGCTTTTTTTGAGGCTGTGCAATCACCGGGTTATTTAGCAACGAACACAACAAAAAGGTGAAGGCCCATTTCATGATCATCCTTTTGATAAATGGTTTATGGTTTTCAATTCTCAATCATGCTAAAGAGTTTATCGTTGAGCTATTTTTTTTCTATAACATCTTTCACACAGCGAAAACCAACGTGATTGGTTGCCGATCTCCATTCTCCCTTGCCTCGTGTTCCCACCATGTAGCGTGTGCAATATTGATCGGTGCATAAAAATGAACCTCCACGCTGCACCTTCTTTTTTGCACCCGGCTCAGCAGGATCATAAGAATCATTGGGACCCTGTGGATTGATCGCTACTTTGTCATTCGAAAATGTTTGATAATAATCCGGCTTGTACCAATCGTTGCACCATTCCCATACATTACCTGCTATATCATATAGTCCATATCCATTAGCTGGAAAATTTTTTACCGGCGCAATGCCTGCAAAGCCATCACTTCCTTTATCATTTTGCGGAAATTTTCCCTGGTAAGTATTGGCCATCCATTTTCCATTTGGTTTGAATTGATTGCCCCACGCATAGAGATCACCTGCATTACCTCCTCTTGCTGCAAACTCCCATTCAGCTTCCGTTGGCAATCTTTTACCTGCCCATTTTGCATAGGCGTCAGCATCTTCCCATGCAATGTGCACGACAGGGTAATCATCTTTTCCGTTAAGGTCGCTACCCGGCCCCTGCGGATGTTTCCAATTTGCTCCGTGCATATAGTTCCACCATTGATAATGATCCCCCAGGTTGTCAACCGCAGCGGGTTTAAACACAATGGAGCCTGCAACGAGATCTTGTTCCGGAACGGTTGGAAACTCTTCCTTTGTCGGTTTTGTTTCTGCCACGGTTTTATAATCTGTTGCTTTTACAAAAGCAGCAAATTCTTTATTGGTCACTTCTGTTGCATCCATAAAAAATCCTGACACATGCACCCGATGTACAGGTCTTGCATCATTCATTGCTTCATGGCCGCCATCCATCATACCCACCGGGTTTACTCCACCCATACTAAATTCTCCGCCGGGTATCCAAACCATATCTGCCGGAGCAGTTTCGGAAGGAAGTTGCTTGTTAACCAATGTTGTCTTGAATTCACTTCCCCCACCCTGCATGAACAACGTACTATCAGCAACTGTTAATCCATTTGGTGTGCAGGAGATCGCAGCATCAGTTTTTGCATTAGTGAGTTCATTATTTGCATTGCTCTTTGCACCACTGTTATTGCATTCCGTAAAAATAATTGCGCAGAGCATTGCACAAGAGTTAAAAAGAAAAAGACTTGCTGGTTTTACTTCTCTCATAAATTTTTGTTTCATCAAATAAGCAGGTGATATTTTTATAAAGGTCTCAATTTATTTTCTCTATATCCGGCAACTTCCAGGTCTTATCAGCAAATGCTTTTTCTGGACCGTAAAGACGAAATAAAACTTCGAATTCTCCATCAACACTGGTAGGAACCCAATTTGATTCTTTATTGGAAGGAGCTTGAGGACCGAAATAAATATCTACTGAACCATCTTCATTTTTTTGAATGCCCTGACTTTGCGAAGAGCGACCCGTTCGTGAAAGATCACAGATGAAGGCATGTGTGGCACGGTCATATACCGTAGCCGACCAATATTGTTTTACGGGAGCATTGGCTGGCACATTTAGTTTATAGGTGTTGTTGCCATCGAAGGGTTTTCCTTCGTTATCTTTTATCGTCATCAGGTAGGATTGTCCTGCGCCAAAATGTTTGGGACTGAAAAAAGCATAGGAATAAGTAACGCCGCGTGCATCGACAGGATAGCTGTCGGGATCAGCATAAAATGTCGGCATTGCCATGGCGAGTTCACGCTGGATGGGAATCGCCCAATGTGTATTGTCATAAAAAGGCGGTACAAAAACAGCATCGTAACGGGAATCTATTAATGCTTGGGCATCCTTTGCTGCTGCGTTAAGTATTTCTTTCGTTCTTGCACCGGGGTTGAATGATTTTCCTTTTACAATACCAATTGATCTAAGCATATCGATCATTAGCTTGTCCCTTGTCAGCCAAACATCATTTTGCACCATGCGATCGAGTGACTGGAAGAAACGCAGATCATAAGTGATGGTTGAATCAAAAATAGTTTTGATCGCATCAACAAATTTTGTTTGCTGCGGATTGGCTCCTTGTGATAAGGGGTAAAGTTTAATTCGTTTGGCATATGCAATGGCTTTGGCAATATCCGCTTCGCTGCCACTGTTTAAAACAGAACGTAAGAGTGCATATCCCTGGTAAGTATCGGATGGCAGTTGAATATACCCATCCGGAATTTTTTCTTTATAGCCGGGAGGTATGATGAGATACTTGCCGCCGTTACCCTTGTCAACACCTGCAGGTCCCACATCTTCCAAAGCGTTTTGCCAGCAATCCATTATACTTCCTACCATGGCGCCATCATCTGCGGGTGGTATCTCAAGCACCACAGGACCCACATCCTTTGTATTATAGAATGGTATCAGGTAAATGACATCAGGGTTAGGTGTAAGTGTTTGATTCTTCCAATCGGGTAAACCCGACCAAAAAACTATTTGATTAAACCCGGCTCCAATTTTATTAGCAGCCTGGTACATCAGCTCATAGTTAACAACAGGCATACCCCAATTCACAGCTTCGATAGCACGGCTATAAATAAGATGTTCGTTAATATTGGCAGGAATGAATGTTGAACCTGGTTCAGCATTTTTTGTTGCCATCTTTTTATTTGGAACGATTGTTTTGCTGCTCATAAGATCTTTTTGAGAGTTTGAATAAAATCATTTTTCATTTTATGTTCAACACTTTTTCATCTTTAAATTTTTACTTGGTCATTTTCCTGATCTCATTGAGCAAGGTAACCCCATCCTTATAGTAAGAGCCGGTAACAAAAGAGGCTTTGTCTGAATTAAGCCAAAGCGCCAGTTCAGCCACTTCTTCCGCTGTGCCTAATCTTCCCATTGGGTGCAGCCCTACTAATGATCTCATGGTTGCATCATCCAATGCACTCAGCAATGGTGTAATGATATAGCCAGGACCGATTGAATTTATCCTGATTTTTTTGTCGGCATATTCCAACGCAGCAGTTTCCGTTAATCCAATTATTCCGTGTTTTGCGGCTACATAAGCAGGAGAACCTTTTGTTCCCACTTTACCCAAAATGGAAGCAATGTTTACAACGCTGCCTCCTCCCGATGCAAGCATAGCCGGGATCTGGTAACGTAACCCATAAAAAACGCCTGAAAGATTTATAGCAATCACTTTATCCCATCCATCAATTGGGTATTCACCTGTAAAACTGATCGGCCCTCCAATGCCCGCATTGTTTACAGCAATGTGCAACCCGCCAAATTTTTTCACCGTCTCCTCAACCAGTTTTCTACTATCACCAGGCTTCGATGTATCTGCTTTTATAAAAAGGGCTTCACTCTTTTTATCTTTTATCTGGGTTACCGTTTCATTCGCACCTTTTTCGTCAATATCGGAAACAACTATTCTAGCTCCTTCGGCCGCATACAACAATGCTATCGCTCTGCCAATACCCGAGCCACCACCGGTTACAATTGCTGTTTTATTGTCTAAACTTTTCATGGTATGATTTTGTATTTTTCACTACTTGCTTTCTACAATGGCAGCATTTATCTACCCGGCTATACCTGTTCAAAATCTGGCAAAGGCCATGAACGATCAAAATAAGTTTCAGTTGGTTGGTAGAAACGGAAATAGGCAAACCAATTTCTGGCAGGAACTGTTGGTATCCAGTTTTTCTCAAAGCCGGTGGGAGCATTCGGACCACAATAAATATCTACCGAACCATCCTCATTCTTTTTAACATCCATGCGTGACGAACGATCGGCTATTTTAGCGTCATTAAGGATCAATGCCCTTGTGTCAATATCATACAGGGTGACGGACCAAAACAATTTTACCGGTGGATCGGGCGGCACATGCAGACGATACGAAATACCACCGTCCAGCCACTCGCCACTCTTGTCTTTGTAAGCACTAAGATAAGCAGATGAAGGGCCTGGGTGTTTGGGCGCCATAGATGGACCGGCACCTACTGCTTCATAAAACCATGATGCACGTTCATCAATAAGGTTCCAGAAATTTTCAGGATCATCGGCATCCAGTTGTAATGCAAAATCCCAATGTACATTGGGACGATATTTCACATCTGCGAAGCGACGGTCTGCACTGTTTGCTTTCGCCATTGCTTCACCAACCAAAGCTCCATCAGTAAGTATCTTCTTTTGCCGCGCATCCGGCCTAAATGATTTGCCTTTTTCTATACCAAGAGATCGCAGCATCTCATGATAAAAGATGTCGCGGGTTGCGATAGGTTCTTTTTGAATTACATCATTGAGCCGCTCCCAATACTCCATTCCACGCGGTGGTAATCCGCTCCAGGCTTTTGTGCCCGTATCGAGTATTTCCATTTTTGGAGGGTTGTTGCGTTGGGCATATGGATACATTTTTAGTTGCGCCAATGCTTCCTTTCCTTTTTCCGGATCAGGATCGGTTAACCGCGCACCAAGAAAGATGTTGAATGTAGGAGACTGACGTACGATGTAGCCTTCTGGTTTTTCCGGCTCCTGCTGTCCCGGAGCAAGCACCAGGTATTTACCGGATGCCTCCGTTCCCGGAATGGTCATTTGCCATGCATCACTTGTTCCTCCCTGCACGCCTTGCGCCGGCATCTCTATTATCAATGGCCCTGCAGAAAGGTCGGCGAACCCAAGATAATAAGGTGTTGTTGCATTCGCAGTAAGGATACCACGTCTTGCTTCATAAGATAAAATGGAAACGATCTGTCCATTCTTAGCTCCAATTTGTTTGGTGATGCCTCTTTGCCATGACGTGAATGAAACAGCAGGGAGAGACCAGAGATAGGCCTGGCAGGCTCGCTGAAAATCGCGCTCGCTATAAAGTTTTTCTACCGACTCATCCGTTGGATAGCCATTGGCGAAATCATGAGTGAACTCAAGTGAGCCAATTCGTGTGTCGATTTTCTGGGTTATGATTTCTTCTGCTATCATGATTTTGTTTTTTAAAGGTTCAAATTCTAGTAGTTTGTTTTACTAAAAATTGATATTGGATTTAATCTATCACCAAACATTTTTCTTTCCAATCGCTAATTGATGGCTACTACTCTTTCAATAAACCAGTACATGGCCATTACACCAATTAAGTAAGCAGGTGCCTTGTAACTCAATTGTGGCAATTGAAATTGTAACCGGCGAATGCCTGTCAGCAGAAGCAGCATCGCAAATACAAATGCCAACTGTCCTGCTTCAACACCTACATTAAATAAAAATAAAGCCAGTGGAATATTATTTGCTGGCAACCCGACATCCTGCAACGCACTTGCAAAACCAAGCCCATGCAACAACCCAAATAGAAAAGATACCAGCCAGGGAAAATGATAAGCAAAACCATTAATGCCTTTGTAATGTCGTAACAGTTCTACAGCGATGAACACAATGCTCAATGCAATCGCTGCTTCAGTAAATGAAGCTGACACATTAATAATGTGTAGGGTTGCCAATGCCAACGTGATACTGTGTGCAACTGTAAATGCAGTAATGGTCCAGATCAGTCGTGATCTTTTTTTCACCAGTAATAACAATCCAAATACAAACAACAAATGATCAAATCCTGACCAGATATGGTATATCCCCAATTGAATGTATTGCCATACAGGCGGTGGTTGTGGTTTAGATAAATTAAATTTTACAAACGGCTGTATCGGTTTTACCAAATAAGTAAAAGAAACATCATTTAAAAATATTACCTGAACCAACACATCTGTCATTGTTTTTTCGAGACCATCAATCCTTATTATTTGTTTATCGAGCGGTTCATGTATGGCCGGTATTTGCCATCTTTTGATCAAATAAGATTCAGTTTGTGAAATAGCTGCCAGCGAATCCATCATCCAACCCGTTGAAATAACCGGATGAAGCGGTATGCTATATTCACCGGTCATTGGTTGCTTCCAGGTGATCTGCAACGAATGATCGGCGTTTTCCTTTATTTCAAGGTAACCTGGACGAATTTCATGCGCCCATAATAACGTAGGCACCAAAATTCCAACTATAATATGCAGGAGATATTTCCTCATTTTGTTTCCAGGTATTCTCGTTTGATAATATATTTTTCATTTAATTGATCAAACAGTTTTTTGTTTTGTGCGGCCTTTACTTCCTCCACCCACTTTTTTTTCACATCTTCTTTAATGGAATCAAATGGAATTTCAACAGAATTGTTTCTCTTTGAAATAAATATCAAATGCCAACCATAACCTGATCGAACAGGACCGATCCATGTATGTAAAGGCGCTTTAAATAATTCCTGCAATATTGGTTTATCACCAAAGTTTTGTTGAATGTCTACAGTTGCCTGGTCTGTATAATCATATTGCAGCGGGAAACGATCACCTTTTTCAGGAGCCCGTTGCAGATTGCTATTTTTTAATTGTTGTAAAACTGTCAAAGCTTTTTGCTTTGCTGTATTATCTGTGTTGTTATCTGCACTGAAATAAATATGAGAGAAACTTACTGTTGCAGCTGTTTGAAATAATTCTGGATGCTGTGTATAGAATTGTTCTAAATCTTTGTCTGATGGTTGTGCCGCTTCCGTAAGGTCTGTTTGTAAAAAAATAAATTTTTGAGATAATCTCCTACGGATGATTTCATCATCTTTATCCAATCCGATTTTTTTTGCTTTGCGGTACGATATTTCTTCCCTGATATAATTATCGATCATAGCATCCAGTTGCTGTTTGTTTGGCAGATCACCGGTTTGCGTTTTGTAATTCATCACCATCATACCAATCCTTTCATTATCTACAATGATCTCACGGGATTGCTTATCCCTGTGTTGCCGGATATAAGATGTAAGTAAAAATAAAAGCACACCCAGTATTAAAAACTGGATCAAGGGCTCACTAAATAATCGTTTAAAACTTATACGCATAATGATCATCTTAAATTTTTATTTTGCCGGTGTATACCATACAGGACTTGTCCAAGCTCTTTCCTGTGTTATTGCCGGTACTATTTTACTCAATGGCACATTATGTTTTACAGCCTGGTAAGTGCTCCACCTTGGCGTCGGTATTTCTATTACTCTTGCGTAATAAGTAACATAAGCCTGCGGATCAAATTCTGTATCTTCCCAGTAACCGATCAATTCTGCTGAACCAATTGAATTGGTATACGTGGCGGTTTTTATATCTACCGTGTTGCCAACTGGTTCCAGTTTTCCATTTGCATTTTTTTTGCGGTCACCACTCCAAACCACATCATATATTTTTTCTGTGCTCTTACCATTTTTAGTGCTCACTTTAATGATCTGTATCCTGTCGAGGTTTGCTGCGTTTGGATCTTTAATAGCCTGCACCAAAAATTTTGGTTTACTATTATTACTGTTGGCAGGTAAGTCTGCGCCCATCGGTACGCCTGAGGCATAAGCCTGCTTTACCCAATCATTTTGTTTGATAAGATCACTATTATAACTCCAACCCGCAAACAACCTCACTTTAGTACGGTTACCTGATGTGGCAAAACATTCTTTTCTTTTCAACGCATCAAAAATGGCATCTCTTGTATTGCTTTCTGCCCACACACCGGTTAAGCCTGCAGCGCTTAACTTGATTGGCGATTCACCGCCAATAGATCCAGTAGATAATAAAAGCGTTTTATAATCTTTTTCAATGTCATCTTGTGAACTATGTGATCCGTGATAATTGTCTTCTTCAGTGGATGAAAACCCGGAGTGGAAATCGGTTCCACCTTCCAGTCCATATTTAAACGGATTGCTGCCCAGTTTGTCCTGGAGCTCCTGTCCAACGCTATAAGCCTGTCTTATATAACTACCTTTTTGAAATTTAGCTTTAGTAGTACTGCTTAAAAGGGTTTCAACCAACTCATAATTGGCAAATTCGTCATTACCGGATAAGGAAGGATGTGTTTCACTCTGACCCTTGCACTGGGCCATTTCGGTCAAAGGTTCATTGTTCATTCTCCTGTCGGCATATTCTTTTGTAAGCGGCTTGCCCGACAATGTTTTGGAATCAAACATCAACCCGTTGCTGAGATTGCCATTGTGCGGAACTGCAATTACGTCATCACCTGTCTTCCGCGCATTTTCTAAATAGGTCCACAAATTTTCAGGATCATCTGAATCAAAAGAAGAAAATGGTTTTGCAGGTACCTTCTCTCCTTTAAAGATCACACAACGATGTAAATTTTGTGGATGTTTATTTACGTCTGAGGGCATTGACGTCCATTCATAACCAACAAAGGTTGTAAACCTTCCGGGTTTATTGTATTTGCCGGCCGCATCAATAATGCGTTGCCAGGAGCCTTTGATAACATCTTCCTTATTCAGATCCGGGTCGGGTTTGTTAGCTACAACTCCAACCATAAAGTCAGCATACGATTTAGCAATATCTTTTTGCTCTTTACTGGCATATAGCTTTTGCCGATCGGTACCTGCAAAAGGTCCATTTGGATCTTTGATCGCAGCAACCACGCCGAGGTATTCTGCATGGTCGGTTACCGCAAGGAAATCAAGGGGTGCAATGCGTTTTATTTTTTGCCCCATATAAGTTACTTCCTCTCCCATAGCATACTTATAAGAATCTTCGGGGAGGGCCATGGTGCCAATCATATTTGCATCCGGTGATAATGATGTATGCAAATGCAGGTCGCCAAAATAACATTCCTTTAATGGGTTCAAAGCTATTTCGCCTTTGGACGCATCAGTTTTTTTGGAAGCGCTGTTCCTTGAATCCTTGTTTTTGTTTTCCTGAACTTGATTGTTATTGCAAGCACAAAGCAGCAAAGTGGTAAGCACTACTAAACCAACTTTAAATTTTACTTTTTCCATGATAAATCTTTTTTGTTGCAAATCCTCAAGAGATCTGTATTTATAAACTAATATCTGCCTGCCTTAATCCCTCGCCAATGCAGCTTCCATCTTTCGCTCCACATCAACATATCCATCATTCGCAACATCAAACACTACTTTGATCACTTCTCCTCCTGTGAATTCAAATTTTGAATTGTATTCACTGCTCACTGCATCACCACCATCATAACCAATGCAAAGTCCTTCGCCACACAATGCATAATGACCTGATTGCGTACGGAAGTCGCCTTCTGCAACTACTTTTTCATCCACATATAATTTCATCTTCCCTAATGTTTCCAATTGCTTACTCACAGATTCTTTACTGAATTCAACACCAACGATATGCTTGCCGGATTTTGGAGCATCAAAAGACAAACGTTGCTCTGGCTGCATACCAAGAAAGTTGTAAACGAAAACGATCTTTCCATCTTTCACAAAGAATGAATAGCCGCCGAACCTTGATCCCTGTGCGAAAATGACACCCCGAGTATCTTTTGTAAACTCTACTTCTGCCAATGCTTTAAATGATGCACCGAGTGTACGTGCAGCAGTAGATTCAGGAACTTCTGTAGTACCGGGATAATAAGCATAGCGTCCGCTTGCCGGCGCTTCCTGGTGAAATTCCATCGTGTGTATTGTTGCTGCATCAACATCATTAAGAGGCAATACATTATTTTTCTTTGCTTCTTCAAGCCATAGCTTTTGCAGCTCCTTCAATTTATCCGGGTACTTTTCAGCAAGATCATTTGCTTCGGAACGATCCTCATCTGTATGAAACAATTGCCAGCGGTCTTTTTCAAAATTTCCCTGGTTTGATGGCATTGGACCATGTTCAGTTGCTGCTTTCCATCCTTTGTGCCAGATGCCTCTTGTACCACACATTTCATAATACTGCGTTTCTTTTGTTGTTGGTGCTTTTATGTTATCAAAAGTGTAACGCATGGAAACACCGGCCAGTGGTGATTGTTTTACTCCATCAATTGTTTCGGGCATTTCTATACCACAACATTCAAGGATCGTTGGCACAATGTCGGTGCAATGGTGATATTGATGACGCAATTCGCCTCTTGCTTTTATTCCCTTTGGCCAATAGATAATTAATGGATCGCATGTACCACCAGCATAAGAAGCATAACGCTTGAACATACGATACGGTGTTGAGAAAGCGGTTGCCCAACCAGTAGGATAATGATTATAGGTATCAGGACTGCCCAGCTTATCGATCATTTCCATATTTTGTTTGATATCATCAGGAAATCCATTGTAGAAACGATTCTCATTGATAGATCCATTTGGTGTGCCTTCTCCAGAGGCGCCATTGTCTGCGCAATAAAAGATCAATGTATTCTCGAGTTGTCCGGACTCGTCGAGATAATCGATCACCCTCCCGATCTCTACATCAGTATATTCAGAATAAGCCGCATAGACTTCTGCCATCCGGCAGAATAGTTTTTTTTCATCATCCGATAAAGTATTCCATGGCCGCACCGCATCACCTTCCGGGAGTGTTTCTTTACTCATCGGGTTGATAGGCGTAAGCTGCGTATCTTTTGGTACTATCCCTAATTCAATCATCCGCTTTAGCACCCATTCACGATAAGCTTCATAACCATCATCGAATTTGCCTTTATACTTTTCAATATAATC
>Ga0157374_10002918_pt1 | contig 14328 bp, 8 predicted proteins | sample M25metaG_FD_115308 | JGI IMG/M metagenome (GOLD analysis project Ga0157374, IMG submission 115308) | Miscanthus rhizosphere microbial communities from Kellogg Biological Station, Michigan, USA - M2-5 metaG | ecosystem: Host-associated > Plants > Roots > Rhizosphere > Soil | place: USA: Michigan...
AATATAATGGAGGAGTGTGAAAGTTCTTTAAGAAGATTAAAAACAGATTATATTGACCTGTACCAGGCTCACTGGCCTGATTCCACCACACCGGTTTCCGAAACCATGGAGGCAATGACAAAATTGAAAGAACAGGGAAAGATAAGAGAGGCCGGCGTGTGTAATTATTCGACTTCACAAATGAAAGAAGCCGGGGAAACATTTCAACTTGCCTCAGACCAGGTTCCATATAGTATGATAATTCGTGAAATTGAAAAGGATTTAGTACCCTGGTGCACCGAAAATAAAAAATCGATCATCGCGTATAGTCCTCTGCAAAGAGGATTATTAACTGGTAAAATAAAGCCCGGGCATATTTTTAGTGAAGGGGATCACAGGCAGGGGCTTACATATTTTTCTTCAGAAAATATAGAAAGAGTAAATAAAATGCTCGATGCTTTGCGGCCATTGGCCAATGACAAAAAAGCTACTTTAGCTCAATTAGTTTTACGATGGACAATTGAGCAACCTGGAATTACGATAGCGCTTGCGGGAGCAAGAAATGAAAAGCAAGCCTCTGAAAATGCAAAAGCCAGCGATATAAACCTGACTTCACAGGAAATTGATTTTATCAATAGACAAGTTGAAACATTAGAGTTGGCGACTACTTAATTCTTGTTAATGCAAGAAATCATTTACTTCTCAAAAGCAAACCTTGGGAAAAAAAGATATGAATAATGGATAATAAAGTATCATTTATCCAGAAAAAATGAAAATAAATTTGGTGTGATGTTTCAATCGATTGATTGAACTAAAACAATTGCGACATATGAGATTTTTTCCTAAGGTTCTAATTTTCATTATAGCCTGTAATGAAAAACGTCAGTCCTTTTCTTCATATTCGCCTTCTTTTTTGGAAAGTTGTGTAAACGATTACCTATTTCGATCATTTAAAAAGAATTTAATAGTTATCTCACAGCATCGTTAGTTTAAAGGGCACTACCTCTTAGTGCCCTTATTTGTAAAAAAAGTTGACAGTTTCTTAGGTTAATAAATAAAATGTAATTCCGACAATTAAAAATTTTAAATAATAATATCTATAACGTTAAACGCTATGCTTTATGAGAAATTCATCTGCTTGTTATAAAAAGAGGATCAGGTATTTTTTTGTATCCTCAATTTTTCTTCTCTTTTTTTCCTTTGCATTTTCTCAACAAAAAACAGTTACGGGGAGAGTAACTGACCAGGATTCAAAACCTCTATTCAATGCAACGGTTACAGCGAAAGGAACAAATATTTCCACCACCACCAATGCTGATGGACAATATTCAATCACGCTTCCTTCCAATGCAAATACGCTTATATTTTCTTATGTAGGGTACCAGGTAAACGAGATGAGCATACAAGGGAACACCACCGTGAGTGTAACCATGCAACCCCAATCCAATAGCATGAACGAGGTGGTTGTAATTGGTTATGGAGTTTCAAAACGCCGGGATGTAACGGGCGCCGTTAGTTCGGTAACTGCAAGTCAAATTGAAAAGGTGCCGGTGACAACACTTGACCAGGCTTTGCAAGGCCGGGCTCCAGGTGTGCAAATAATAAATAATGATGCGACACCGGGCGGTAACGTAACTGTGTTAATAAGAGGTGTTGGTAGTTTAGCGCCGGGCGGCAATGGACCATTATATGTAGTGGATGGTTATCCTACGACCGGTGGCATCAATAATATTAATCCCGCTGATATTGCAACCATTGATGTTTTAAAAGATGCATCTGCCACTGCTATTTATGGTATACGGGCAGCCAATGGAGTGGTGATCATTACAACGAAGAAGGGTTTAAAAAACAGAACACAGGTTTCCCTGGATATGTATGTATCATCTCAATCCACGCCAAAACAATATGACCTGTTAAATGCCCAGGATTTTGCAGCACTTTCTAATGAAGTCGAAGCGTCGGATTCAACACATACTTATCATGGATTACCCATATGGCATACTCCCGATGCACTGCATACAGTGGATTGGCAAGATGGCGTATATCGTACCGGGGTGACACAAAGTTACACACTTGGTATCCGTGGAGGAAGTGATAAAGTGCAAACTGCTTTCTCATTTGGATATTACGACCAGAAAGGCATTGTGATTGGTTCGTACTTCAAGAGATATAGCCTTAATCTCAATCTCGACTACCAGGCTACCAAATGGCTGAAATCATCAACAAGTGTAAAGTATTCTTACCAGGATGCTAATACTCCACTTGGATCAGGAGGAAACGGCCTTTTTCAATTGGCTATAAATCCGCCTACGCTTGACAGCGGTAACAGGCTCACTTACCAGATCAAGGATGGGAATGGCAATTATGGTTTTTATAATCCCATTAACCCAAATGTGAACAAATTTAATAATCCTGTTTATAGTGTTGAAACCAACCAGTCTCAAAACATAACCAATTACATCCTGGGTACTACTTCCTTAGAGTTTGCTCTCTACGATGGTCTTAGATTTAAAACGAATCTTGGTGCGAATGTCAATAGTTACTCGGGTTTCTATCTTTCACCATCCGATAGCAGGGCTGCCCAGCAATACCCTGGATCTGTTACAACTCCTGCAAATTATCACCAAACCATAAACCGAACATTTGAATGGTTATGGGAGAACACTCTTTCCTACGACAAAACTTTTGGCCAACATACGATCAATTTTGTTGGTGGTGTTTCCGCCCAGAAAAATACCTGGACCGGTATGGGAGGAGGTGGTATTCCTGCAACCAATCTTACAAGAGATCTTAGCTCGGTTTCTAACCTGACATTAGATATAAATGGTAATGGACAAAGGATCTATACATTAGCTTCATCATTTGCAAGGTTAACCTACCAGTTTGCCGACAAATACATGATAACTGGTACCATAAGACGAGATGGATCTTCAAAATTTGACACCGGGCATAAATATGGTACATTCCCTTCGGCTGCTGTTGCATGGAGAATAAAGAATGAATCATTTTTAGAGAACGTGAATTGGCTATCTGACCTGAAACTCAGAGGCGGTTATGGTGAAGTGGGTAATGAAAGTCCAATTGGATTATTCCAATACCAAGCCCTTTATGGAGGACCTTACCCGTCAAATATTAATGGCGGAGGAGCAGATAATTTCGGTTATCCCTTTAACAAAATATATCAAAGTGGCGTTGCACCAACCCAACCGGCTAATCACAAACTAAAATGGGAAACAGATAAGCAAACCGATATAGGCCTGGATGCTGCATTTATGAAGGGTGCTTTAACCTTTACTGCTGATTGGTTCAAGCGTGACTCAAAGGATTTTCTTTTAACGTTGACAGCCCCCGCCCAAACGGGATTCCTAACCTTAACACGAAATGTTGGGAGTATGAGCAATCAAGGTTTTGAGTTTGCTGCCAATTACAGAGGTAAGGGAGGTAAAGATTTTCAATATGGCATTGGTCTAACACTGACTACCATTACCAATAAACTCACCAGTATCACATCTGGAGTTGACCATGTTGTAAATCTTGGAGGCCTTGTTTTAAACGGCTTCCAGGGATGGGATGATTATACACGTTCATATGTTGGACGCCCGATTGGGGAATTTTATGGCTACAAAACAATCGGTATCTATCAATCTCAAAAACAAATTGATGATCTGAATGCAGCAGCTCCCGGTGGCATATATCGCCCGGGCACTGTTGCCCGACCCGGTGATCGAATCTTTGCGGATCTCAATGGAGATGGTAAGGTAGATGAAGAGGACAGAACACACATAGGAAGTCCTCAAGCCAAATTTTTTGGCGGACTCAATCTTGATGGTACTTATAAGGCCTGGGATATCAATTTATACTTTTATGGTTCGGAAGGAAACAAAATATTGAACTACGTCGAAAGCAATCTGGAAAGTTTCGCAAAAAGAGGTTCGGAAGGAGCTGATAATGTAAGTCAAAAATATTTTGAAGAGCATTGGACGCCAACTAATCCATCGGACAGGTATGCGCGAGCACTTCCTAATGGTGGTGATAACAGTTCTCTTAACAATGTTCCATCCGATGTATGGGTTGAGGATGGAAGTTTTCTGAAGCTTAAAAACGTTTCAGTAGGTTATACGTTGCCAACAACTATGTTGAGCAAGTATTCGATCTCAAGATTAAGGATATATGTGTCTGCACAAAATCTCTTTGTTATTACCAAATACACAGGACTTGATCCGGAAATTGGAATGATAGGAGGCAGTGCTACTCAGAATGGTATTGATGCTGGTACCTATCCTTCATCCAAGTTTTTCACTTTTGGATTAAACGTAACATTTTAAATAAGAGAAAATCAACAATATGAAACGAATTAAAATTATAATCCTCACCGGCATAATAGCTTTTACCTGCATAGTCATTCCAATAGCGTGCAAAAAAAGCTTTTTAAACCAAACTAATACATTTGGACTTTCACCTGATGCGGTTGCCGCCTCAAAGGATAATGTAATTGGTAGTGTGAACGGTATTTATGATACTTACCAGAATAGTAATCTGCTTAAAAAATGTCTTTGGTACCGGGCTAATTTCGGCACACACGATTTTTTTAACTGGGGCGCCGATGTATCCTGGAACAACTACCAGATCCCCTCTAACTTCGTCGGGCTTAATGATTTTTGGAACAATCTTTATATTGGAATAGCTAGAGCAAATTATGCAATTCCGGTAGTAGAAATCGCAAGGAAGAATGGTGTTGTTGACGCAGCATTGGCAGACCGCTTAACAGGCGAAGCCTACTTTCTGCGGGGATCAATGTATTATTACCTGGCGGCCTGTTTTGGAGGTGTACCTCTTGAACTACAAACAGGATCTGATGGTTTAACCCCGAGAGCATCCAGGGACTCAGTGTTTGCACAGGTGGTAGCTGATATGCAACAGGCAGAAGCTTTGTTATGGTCAAAGACGGCTCTTCCTACTGCTGATATAGGCAGAGCAACAAAAGGTGCGGCTTATGCTTATGAAGGTTCAGCCCGCATGTGGTTACAAGATTATACAGGAGCTTTAGCAGCATTCAATAATCCTGAACTAACAAATAACTATCATCTGTTACCAAATTTTGCAGATGTAAATGAATACGATCATCAAAACAATGATGAATCGCTTTTTGAAGTTCAGTTTTATTTAAAGCAAGGCGATCCGCAGGATTGGGGCGGAAGCTGGCAACCACCAGGAGGAGAACTTGGCTGGATAGACAGCTTTAGCTGGCCAAATGAAATAACACAACAGGGTTATGATTATGGTAACCCTGCACTATGGAACTCTTACCAACAGGGCGATCAGCGCAAGCTGCTCACGATTGTAGGTCCCGGCGATCATCTGGTAAGTCCGGGGATCATTGCCAAGTGGGGTGGAGTTAAAGGTTATCCTCCCGTAGTGGCAGGTTTTGCTGCAGGTAACGCAACATATAAAGCTGATGACAGCACAATTTTAAATACTATTGGAACTTTAACGAGGCCCTGGTACGGAGACGATAAAGGTCGTACGGGATATGTTTGCGCAAAAAAATGGAGGGATCCAAATCTGACTGGCAATTATAATGGTCCCGACGGTAAAGGACATATTTTTGGAGACCAAAACCAGATACTTATGCGTTATGCAGAAGTCATACTCAGCAGGGCTGAATGCAAAGTTCGTACAAATGATGTTGCAGGAGCTATGGCTGATCTGAAATTAGTAAGAGACAGAGCATGGGGTGGAACAGCACCTGCAACGATACAGGATAGTGCAGATTATAAAGGGGATCCGGGTCAGCCTATCACTGATCCTCTTCAAATGGTATTGAGCGAATACAGGCATGAATTATCTGGCGAATATTCTACATTCTTTGATCTTCTAAGAGCAGGTACAGATGTAGCTGTAGGTTTTATCAATACCGCTAACGGAACTGTAGCAGGAAGCTATGATCCTGTTCCAAATCCGGCGCCCGGTCCAACACATGATGGACAAAAGCATGGTTTATACAATACAGCAATTAACGCAAACTGGACACTCTTGCCAATACCGCAGAGCGCAAGGGCATCGAATCCTAACCTGACACAAAATCCCGGGTATTAAAATAACAATCTGCATAGAAAGGCTTCTTGTAAAAGAGAAGCCTTTTTTGTTGATTAAAATTCATTTCTCTTACATTTACTTATGTACCATTTGTCGTGTGTATGAAATTTCTTCCATCCCTGGTTATAATTCTATCTCTTGCCTTAGCCGCCTGTGATCAAAACAAAACTTTATTTAAAAAGATCTCTTCCTCTCATTCGGGAATTACATTCAATAATCAAATTGTTGAGAATGATTCGATCAATCCGCTGGATGTTGTCAATATCTACAATGGCGGTGGCGTTGGTATTGGTGATTTTAACAAGGATGGATTACAGGATATTTATTTAACGGGCAATATGGTGTCGTCTAAATTATATCTCAACAAAGGAAATTTTCGTTTTGAAGATATTACTGCAAAAGCCGGTGTTGAGGGATTGGGAAGATGGGCGAGGGGTGTCTCCATTATTGATATAAATAACGATGGTCTTGCTGATATTTATATCTGTAATACTATTTACAAGGATTCGATGCGGCGAAGAAATATTTTGTACATCAACCAGGGAACAGATAAAGAGGGCATTCCGCATTTTAAAGACATGGCCGCCGAATATGGTTTGGATATTCATGTTCAATCCACGATGGCAAGTTTTTTTGATTATGATAACGACGGAGACCTCGACATGTATCTTGCCGTTAATGAAGCTTCAAATGGATACAATACAACTGTTTTTGCCAAACACAATGAAAGCACCAGCACCGGTCAAAACAGGGGTAAGCTATTTCGCAATGATATGGATCCAATTTTGAAGCACGGTGTTTTTCATGATGTATCAGACGAAGCAGGAATAACGTATAATGGTTATGGACATGCAGCCACGGTTTGCGACATTAATAATGATGGATGGAAAGACATTTATGTCTCCGATGATTTTTTGTCAAATAATATTCTTTATATCAATAATCACGACGGTACCTTTTCAAACCGGCTAAAGGAATATTTCAAACATACTTCCTTTAATTCGATGGGGCAGGATGTAGCCGATATTAATAATGATGGTCTGCCTGATGTGATTGAACTGGACATGAATCCACCCGATAACTACCGGAAAAAAATGATGATGGCCACCAGCAATTACCTGACTTATCAAAATTTTGAAAATTACGGCTATCAATTCCAATATGTACGCAACACCCTAGCATTGAACCAGGGGCCGAGGCTGGGAGATAATGATACGATCGGCGCACCTGTTTTTAGTGATATAGCCTTCATGAGCGGCATTGCGCAAACTGATTGGAGCTGGGATCCCCTGGTAACAGATTTCGATAACGACAGTTACCGTGATCTGATCATTACGAATGGATTTCCCAAGGATGTAAGTGACCATGACTTTATGAGTTATCGTAAGGATGCAACAGGTTTGATGCCAAAGGATGAAATTCTGAAACAGATCCCGGAGGTTAAACTTCATAATTATGCCTTTCATAATAATGCTGATCTCACATTTAAAGATGTAACGAATGAGTGGGGATTCGATCAACCCACTTTTTCAAATGGAGCAGCCTGGGCAGATCTTGATAACGACGGTGCGCTGGACATCATCATAAACAATATTAATGATAAGCCACTGCTATATAGAAACACGACAAGGGACAATGACACGATCAATAATCATTTTTTACAAATTAAACTCAAAGGAGATCAACAAAATATCAATGGCATTGGGGCTATTGTAACAATTTATTACGATCACGGCAAACTTCAGACATATGAAAACAATCCCTATCGCGGTTACCTTTCGACGGTTCAGGAAATAGCTCATTTTGGATTAGGTAAAACTTCAATCGTTGATTCGATCGTTGTGAAATGGCAATCGAATAAAAAGCAAACGATAAAAAATATAAAGGCCAACCAGGTTCTAACTGTAAACATTGAAGAGGCAAAAGAAATAAATCCGAACGAACAACCTGGCGTTAATTCAGACGCACTATTCAATAATGTCACCAGATCGTCGGGTATTACTTATAGTCATAAAGATTTTGACTTTATAGATTTTAATGTTCAATCCGTACTGCCCCATAAGTTTTCAGAGTATTGCCCCGCCCTGGCATCAGCCGATATTGATGGAAATGGCCTTGACGATATGGTGATTGGTGGAACTTCGTTGAATCCCGCTCAAATTTTTCTTCAACAGGAAAATGGCTCATTCATTCAAAAGGACCTGTACAATAAAAATTTTACTGACAGTTACAAAGATGAAGGCTTATTATTGTTTGATGTGAATGGGGATGATCACCCCGACCTCTACATTGCCAGCGGCGGGTTTCAACAAGAACGTGGTAACAAATCTTACCAGGACAGGTTATACATCAATGATGGTAAAGGAAATTTTACTTTAGATTCGTTAGCATTGCCCGAAAATCGCTCCAGTAAACTTTGTGTAAGAGCATTCGATTTTAACAAAGATGGAAAGCTTGATCTGTTTGTATCCGGCCGTGTAGATCCCTGGCACTATCCCAGGCCAGTCAGTAGCTTCATTTTCAGAAATGATTCTGAGAATGGTAAAGTGAAATTCACTGATGTTACAGAACAAGTGGCACCTGCATTAAAGGACATTGGGATGGTGTGTGATGCATTGTTCTCCGATTTTGATGATGATGGTCAAACTGACCTGATCCTGGCAGGGGAATGGATGCCTGTTGTGTTTTTGAAAAACAAAAATGGAAAGTTTGAAAATGTAACTTCGTCATCAGGGATCAGTGATAAGTCCGGATTGTGGAACTCCATTGTTGCCGGGGATTTCCGTCACACCGGCAGAACAGATTATATAGTTGGAAACCTGGGCTTAAATACACTTTATCAACCTACTGATCAATATCCAATTTATGCTACGGCCGGAGATTTTGGAAGTAACAATGGTTTTATGATAATTCCTTCCCTTTTTCTTCCCGATCGCCATGGCAGGTTAGAGGAATTTCCTGCAAATGGCAGAGATGAGATCATAGAGAGATTACCAGCCCTGAAAAAACAGTTCCCCGATTATAAATCATTTGCTTTAGCAAACATGGATCAAATCATTCCGCAAGACAAACGAACCAATGCCATTCGTTTAAAAGCCACTATGCTGCAGTCATGTTATTTACGAAACGATGGCCAGGGAAAGTTTACCATGATACCTCTTCCTAAACAAGCACAGACTTCTATTTTAAACGGGATGGTTGCCGATGATTTTGACGGCGATGGAAATTTAGACGTGCTCATCAGTGGTAATGATTACGGCACTGAAGTTTCGATTGGCAGGTATGATGCTTTCAACGGGTTATTATTAAAGGGGGACGGCAATGGTAGCTTTACCCCGCTTTCAATATTACAGAGTGGTATCTACATCCCCGGAAATGGAAAGGCCCTGGCTAAACTGTCAGGCAATAATGGTCGCTATCTGCTTGCATCCAGTGAACATTTGGGCCCCCTCAGGTTATTTGCGCTTAATAGGAAAAAGAAAGTTGTAAAATTGAATCCCTCAGATGTAAGCGCTTTGATCCAATTTAAAAACGGAAAGATATCCAAAGAAGAATTTTATTACGGTTCTTCTTTTTTGTCCCAGTCATCAAGGTTTCTCTCCATTGACGACAATGTCTCTTCTGTTCAAATTACCGATAGCAAAGGACAAACAAGGAAGATCTCTCTCTACATGCAGAAGCCAATTACTGTGACCGGTGATTGACTGTTAAGCAGTCTCATTAAAAATATGATTTGTCCTATTTATTTTTTATTTACTTTTGTTAACCATTTGGTTAAATCATATGGTTAATATTAAAAAAGAACAAAATACAGAAGAGAAGATTTTAGCTGCGGCCAAAAAGATCTTTTTGAAAGAAGGTATGGCAGGAGCAAGGATGCAGGACATAGCCGACGAAGCTGGCATCAATAAGGCCATGCTTCATTACTATTTCAGAAGCAAGGAAAAACTGTTTGAAAAAATATTTACTGAGTTATCCCAGCATTTTTTTCCCAGGCTGGTGAAGATATTTGAGTCGGATGAGTCTTTGTTCAGTAAAATAGAATTATTTGTCGCCGAGTATATAGACCAGATGCGACGAACTCCCTATTTACCCATTTTTGTTTTAAATGAAGTGAACCGGCAACCCGAAACCTTTGTAAAAAAAATGATGGGTAACCGGAAACCTCCCGTAAAAAAATTCATTGAGGACGTGCAGGCAGAAGTGAAGAGGGGCATCATTAGACCTGTTAATCCGTTGCAATTGTTATTAAATATTATTTCGCTGTGTATTTTTCCTTTTGTCGCAAGACCCATGTTTCAACTGGTCACAAACATAGACAAGGCAATGTTTGATAAAATACTGGAGCAACGAAAGGGCGAAGTGTCGAAATTTATTATTGACGCAATCAAAAAATAATTTGACCATGAAAAGATGGCTCTTACCACTGATGGTGTTTTCTAACCTGGTCTCAGCTCAAACTATCGATCGGCTTACGCTTCCGCAGACGTATGACCTGGCTCAAAAGAACTACCCGGTCATAAAACAAAAAGAGCTGGTAAAACAAACGGCGAACATCACAATCGAGAATCTTGGGAAAGGTTATTTGCCCCAGTTTACAATGAACGGGCAGGCGACCTATCAATCAGATGTAACCGGGTTCAATATTTCTCTTGGTGGCATTAATATCCAGGCGCCGGATAAAGATCAGTATAAAGTTTTGGCCGATCTGAATCAACTCATTTATGACGGCGGCGTGATCAGGCAACAAAAAGTGGCGGCACAATTGGATGCAGACGTTCAGCAACAGCAAGTAGAAGTGGAACTTTACCAGCTGAAAGACCGTGTCAACCAGGTCTACCTTAGTGTTTTATTTCTTGATGAAGAGATCAAACAGGCAGATCTGACGAAACAGGATATTTTGAGTGGTACTAAAAGAGTGGAAGTACAGGTTAAAAACGGTGTGGCCCTCAAGTCGGGTTTGAATGAACTAAAAGCACAGTTATTGCAAAATGATCAGCGGACCATTGAATTAAAAGAGTCGAGGAAGGGATTGATCCAGACACTTGCCTTGTTTTTAAATCAACCACTGAATGAGGAAACGATTGTTTTTGAAAAACCCGCAGTAACTGTAAACCTGGATTCAGGGATCTCGCGACCTGAATTAAAGCTTTATAACGATCAATCGAACCTTGTACTTCATCAAAATAAATTGATCACAACGAAAAATCTGCCCAAGGTTAGTTTGTTCGCACAAGGAGGTTACGGTAAACCAGGTCTTGACTTTTTAAAAAATGAATCGGTCTGGTTTTATACCGGTGGCTTAAGATTTACCTGGCCATTTGGAGGATTGTATACAATAAAAAAAGAAAAGCAACAAACCGAGATCAATAAAGAAATGGTCGATGTGCAAAAAGAAACTTTTATTCTGAATACGAACACGACATTAAAAAAACAGCGATCAGAGATCGAAAAATATATACAGATCGAAGGCAGGGATGAAGAGATCATAGACCTGAGAGAGCAAGTGAAGAAAGCTTCCCTGGCACAATTGGAAAATGGGATCATTACGGCAGATGATTACCTGCGTGTTGTAAACCTGGAGGACCTGGCAAGACAATCGCTGATCATCCACCAAATACAATTATTACAGGCGCAGATAAATTATCAAACTACATTGGGCAAACAATAAATTTTTTTTATGAAAGCAAGGACTATAACTGCTTTGTCGATCATAGTTTTAATGGCGTGCAATCGTGATAGAAATAAATTTGACGCCAGTGGCACATTTGAAGCAGATGAAGTGATCGTCTCCGCTTCTGCTTCCGGAAAAATTCTTTCCCTGGATATCGATGAAGGGTCAACCATTGCAAAAGACAGCGTAGTAGGTCTTGTCGATCCCACCGATCTTAGTTTACAAAAGCAGCAGGTACAGGCAAGCATAGAAGCGCTAAATCAAAAAACCTCTGATGCTACTCCCCAGATAAAAATGTTAGAGGACCAATTAAAAGTTCAGCAAGCGCAACTCGATAATCTCCTGTACGAACGGGCAAGGATCGAAAATCTTTTAAAAGAAGATGCGGCAACAAAAAAACAACTCGACGATATGAATTTTCAAATTGAATCGGCAAAGAAACAAATGAATGTTACGCAGCAACAAATAAATGTTCAAAGGAATAATGTTGCTACTCAAAACCGGGGCATCCTGAGTGAAGGCAAGCCGCTTCAGAAAAAAGCAGAACAACTGCAGGAACAATTAAACAAAACAAATATCAGAAACCCGATCAATGGAACAGTGATCACAAAATACGCGGAGACAGGGGAGATCACTTCAAACGGAAAACCCTTGTACAAGATCGCAGATCTGTCAACCATGGATTTAAGGGCTTACGTAACCGGCGATCAACTGCCACAAATAAAATTAGGACAGCAGGTAGCAGTATTCGTTGATAGCGGCGCAAAAAACTACCGGAAACTTCCCGGAACGATTACCTGGGTCTCGGATAAAGCAGAATTCACACCGAAGACAATTCAAACAAAAGATGAAAGAGCAAATCTTGTGTATGCGATTAAAGTAAAAGTGAAGAATGATGGTTACCTGAAAATTGGAATGTATGGTGAAGTAAAATTTGCCCCTATCCCCTAAAGGGGAATGACAAAAAAATATTTTCATGATAAGATCTCACAATAAGAACGTGATTCGTAGCTCCCCTTCAGGGGATGGGGGCGTTGTTGCAGACAATCTCGTAAAACTTTATGGAAAGAAAAAGGAGACTGTACAAGCTCTCCAGGGGATCAGTTTCAATGTAACCAAAGGAGAGTTGTTTGGTATCATCGGTCCGGATGGTGCGGGTAAGACCTCCTTGTTTCGCATACTTACTACTTTGTTGCTTGCAGATGGCGGAAGGGCAACCGTTGATGGGTTTGACGTTGTGAAAGATTATAAGGAAATACGAAACAGGGTTGGCTATATGCCGGGAAGATTTTCATTGTACCAGGACCTGTCCGTTGAAGAGAATCTTGAATTCTTTGCGACAATCTTCAAAACCACAATACGGGAGAATTACGATCTCATCAAAGACATCTATTCACAAATAGAACCATTCAAAGATCGGAGAGCGGGAAAGTTATCCGGAGGGATGAAACAAAAACTGGCACTTTGCTGTGCACTGATCCATCGCCCATCGGTCTTGTTCCTGGATGAACCAACCACCGGTGTTGATGCCGTATCAAGAAAAGAGTTTTGGGAAATGCTAAAGCGCCTCAAACAGCAAGACATTACCATTCTTGTTTCCACACCCTACATGGATGAAGCCAGTCTTTGCGATCGGGTAGCGCTGCTGCAATCGGGAGAAATTTTATCGATCAATACACCTAAGGGCATCATTGATGAATTTAAAAAACCGATCATCGCGGCTCGTGCGTCAAATATGCTTCATTTGCTGAACGATCTTAAAAATTTTGATCAAACCGAAGATGCTTATCCTTTTGGGGAATATCATCACGCGGTTATGAAATCAGATTTTAGCGAAGAAACTCTGAAAAATTATTTACAAAAAGCAAACGAAGGACTGGTCATAAAAAAAACAGAACCTGATATCGAAGATTGTTTTATGTCATTGATGAAAAATTAAACTGTCGTCATGTTACCGTCAGAAGTAATTCTAGCTATCATAATAACCACAAAGACGAAAGGGCCCAAAGTACCACGGAACCTCTGGGAAACTTGGCGTCCTGGTGTCTTCGTGGCTGGAAGAATAAATAGTAAACTGTACGAATGAATCAAGGCGCCGTTATACAGGCAGATAAATTGACCAAACGCTTTGGTGATTTTACAGCAGTGGATCATATTTCCTTTGAAGTAAGCAGGGGAGAAATATTTGGTTTCCTTGGTGCAAATGGTGCCGGCAAAACCACAGCCATGCGCATGCTTTGCGGATTGGCATTACCGACTTCAGGAAAAGCCAGCGTTGCCGGATTTGATGTGTACAGGGAAAATGAAAAGATCAAAAGGAATATTGGCTACATGAGTCAAAAATTTTCTTTGTATGAAGACCTGACAGTAAAAGAGAATATCCGGTTTTATGCAGGCATTTATGGTACGACGGATAAATTCATTAAAGAAAAAACAACAGATATTCTCAGCCAGCTTCACATGGGAAGTGAAGCGAATAAACTGGTAAAAGAATTGCCGCTGGGATGGCGACAGAAACTCGCTTTTTCGGTTGCTATTTTTCACGAACCGCAAATTGTTTTTTTAGATGAACCCACAGG
>Ga0157374_10002919_pt1 | contig 14325 bp, 7 predicted proteins | sample M25metaG_FD_115308 | JGI IMG/M metagenome (GOLD analysis project Ga0157374, IMG submission 115308) | Miscanthus rhizosphere microbial communities from Kellogg Biological Station, Michigan, USA - M2-5 metaG | ecosystem: Host-associated > Plants > Roots > Rhizosphere > Soil | place: USA: Michigan...
AAGAATTGCCGCTATCAACAAACCGCTGATACCGTGAGGCATGCGCGAAACGATGAATGTGGGGAAGATTGTATCAGTGCGTGTAAATTCATGCGCGGGCGGAAACAGGCGATAATCGACGAACAGCATCGATCCGATCAATAGAAAAAGCGAAAACTGAGCGAGAATAGTCACGCCGCTCACAATGAGAGCGGCTTTCGCCTGGCGCTCACTGCGCGCAGCCAACAGACGCTGCACAATCAACTGATCGGTTCCATGGCTCGCCATCGTCAGGAAAGCTCCACCCACAATTCCCGACCAGATTGTATATTTCGTCGCAGGATTCCATGAGAAATCCAGAATCCGGAACTTGTCAGTTTGACTCGCAACTGAATGGACGGTCGTCCATCCGCCCGGCACCAGATGAGGAATGGTGAAGAGGCCAACTACCGTTCCGGCGACATAAATTGTCTGCTGCAAGACATCTGTCCAGATCGCAGCGCGCAGACCACCTTCGAACGTGTAGATGAGTGTCAGGGTAGTCACAAGAGCGATGGATACAAGATCGCGTTGCAGATCGCTCATCCCAGTCAGTATCCTGCTGAGCGCAACCCGAACCACGATGGCGACTGCAAAGACACGAACTCCCTCAGCGGCAGCTCGTGTCACCAGAAACACACCAGCCGTCAGCAGGCGTAACCTCTGGCCGAAACGCCGTTCCATTAATTGATAGGCCGTAAGCAGACTCCCTCGGAAATACTGAGGAATGAAGAGAACACTCACGAGGACGCGACCGATCACGTACCCGAAGACCAGTTGGAGAAAGCCGAAATTGCTGTCGTACGCGAGACCGGGAACACTTATGACCGTGAGAGTACTGGTTTCGGCCGCAACGATGGAAAGAGAGATCGCCCACCAGGGAATGGCATTGTCCGCGAGGAAGTATCCTCTCACTGTCTGCTGGCCTCGCCGAAATCGCAATCCAAAGAGAGTGACTCCGACGATGTAGACAGCAATGATGACCAAATCGAACGAGTTCAATCCCATAGATGCTTCCCTGCAGCGATGATCTGCGACGGACAACCGATGGAGCAAGTACCGGATTGGTATGCCAGCCGGTGCCGCGCCAATTCAGCGCGCAGAATGTTCAAGCCTTTCGAGTCCAGCGCCTTCACGTCGAAGGGCGGCTGGACCCAATGAACCCGCTACTTGCCTAGAACGTAAATTTACCGGCAAACTGCATGATTCGCGCATCGCGGTAGGCGGTGACTTGACCGAACAGGCTGGAAGTGGCTGTTGTGTTCACCGTCTGAACGTTCGTGTGATTTGTCGCATTAAGCGCTTCCGCTCGGAACTGAAAACTCAAACCCTCTTTGATGCGGAAATTTCGGAAAACTCCAGCATCGAGACGGCCAAAGCCGGGTCCATTAATAGTGCCGCGTCTGGCTGTACCCGGTACCGGGCTATCTGGTGCGGGAGCAGCGAATGCGCCAGTGTAGAACCAGGGGCTCGACGAGGATTCGTAGTTCTTATTGTGAACCTTGACTCCATGGCCACTGTTTGGGTCTCCAATCTGATTGAGTCGCAGACCTGCGTTCGTGTTACCCAGGACGCTCAAGCCGGCGTTATCGGTTGCATATCCTCCGTTAGGCTGATTGTTGAATACGCTGGTCATGCCGTTCGGAAGGTTGTACTGAATGAGACTTCCACCGCTTGCTGAAACCGTAAGCGGTAGCCCTGAATTGGCGATGTATATCCCCGAGACCTCCCACCCTCCTAGCAGATGACCCTTCAGGCCTCGCTGATCACGGAAGAAAGGCTCCTCAAGCACGCCATCCAAACTGAACACCAGCTTGCGGTCCACGGCAGCACGTCCATAGTCGCCGTTGATGTTGTAGATGTCCTGAACGAAGCCTGAGTAGTCGGCTTGCGCGTTGGTCAGATCGCGTGACCAGGTGAAGTTGGCATCTACATACGTCTTACCGTAGAAACGCTTCGTTATCTTGGCCTGCAGCGAGTTGTAGTTGGAACTGAAGATTGTCCGCAGCGCATCGATGGCGAAATAGCCAAGATACGGCTTGATCTGGTTAAGCACACGATCGCATGTGGAACTCATGAATGCCGGAGTCGTAGTGCTGGGAATCACGCAGCCGGAGCTTGCGGTCGTTGGTGTCACCTTGCCGATCCATGAGCCGGGGGCGGGCTGGTTCATTTCCAGTGCACCCAGCAGATGCGTTCCGTGGTCTCCGAAATATCCAAGATCAAAATAGAAGCTGGAGGAAAGCTGCTGCTGAATATCCAGCGAGAACTGCTGCACGTACGGTGTCTTGTAATCCGTCGGAACAGCCTGGATCCTGCCGGGAGTGGTTGAAATAGCCGTCAAGGCACCACCAGTTGGATTGTCGAAAGATGCCTGACTCACAGAATACGTGGCGACTGCCGGCGGGTTGTTAAACACTGTCGTCTCGTAGAAACTGACCTCAGCATCATCGAACGACCAGCCGTAGCCTCCGCGGAGTGACGTTTTTCCATTTCCAAATACGTCGAGAGCAAAACCGAAACGCGGAGCGAAATTTTTGCTTTGCGCCGATCCCACTTTGTTGCCCCATGGCGATCCCTGGCCATTGTTGGCGTCTGACGGATTATTGAAGATCATGCCATTGATGTAATTGATCCCAGCGTAATCTGCGTTTGAGTTCGGGGTAGTGGGCTGGCCAGCGTTGCTGCCGGCCTGACTGCACGTGCCGGTAAGGCAAATGAGGCCGCTGGCCGAAATCGTCGGTGCTTTGCCCGAATCGTATTTGTCTGGATCGAAGTTACTCAGCTGGCCGCGTGCATCCCATGGTTGGCCATAGTAGGAGTAACGAACACCAAAATTCAGTGTGAATCGCGGCACGACCTTCCAGTTGTCCTGGATGAAGCCTTCGTACAGCGACTCTTTGATGTCAGTCACCGGATCCCGAGAGAGCTGACTGAAGCCGTTGTTCGCATTGCCAATGAGGAAGTTGGCAAATCCCTGTGCCTCTGCAGCTCCCGCGTTATTGTTGACCGGAACACACCCGGGTGTCGGCACAGCAGGGCAGCCATAGGCCGCGTCGTTATTGAACCCGAAAGTCCCTTGCGTGCCCGTCGTATTGTTCTCGAGCTTCTGGTAGTGGTTGTAGGAGAAACCGCCAATAAGCGTATGCGTGTGAAGCGTCTTGGTTACATCTCCGAAAACCTGATGATCGGTACCGTGGTCGATGTAGGCAAGGCTACCGTTAAGAAACGTCATGCCATTGACCTGCGTATTTGGCACCAGGCCGACCGTGTTCGAAAAAGGAAGCTGTGGTTGAATGTCCGTTGACACATTCGAAGCTAGGAATCCGGAGGGTGTGCTGACGATATTTCCGTTCGAATACGCGTAGCCGGCATTCACAACCATTGTGGGATTGATGGTGTAGGTGCCATGCGCCATGTGCTGAGTGCCTGGGTTGACTACGTTCGTCGTGTTGGCTCCAGTGACGTAGAGAGTAGTGAACTGACCCTGCGGTAGAAACTCAGGGAACGTATCGTGCATGTATCGATAGAAAACGCTGAGCTTCTGCCCAAACTGCTGGTCTCCGCGAATCACCGAGTCCAGATTATTGAAGGTGTCCTTGAAATTGGTGAAGATGGAATGCGGATCGAAACCGTGCGCGATGTTTTCTGCGACGTTGGGGACAGGTACTTTGCTGTAGACGTCCTTCAGATAGGCCTGGGCGGTCGGCGACATGTTCGTAACCTGAGTTCCCGATGCCGTACAGGTATTCACCTGAGTCGTGGGATTGTTGGTGTAGGCCGTGCAGACCGCGACTGGACCGGTGGTCCATACACCGTTGAGCTTCTGACCAGACTGCGAAAAGTCGCCACTGCGCTCGGAGTCTTGAGGCACAAAGGCCTGGGCCTGAGTGAGCGTTTGTACAATTCGCTGCCACTCTTCGGATACGTGGAAGAAAGTCTTATCACGCCCATGATAGAGCTTGGGAATATAGACCGGGCCGCCAGCTGAAAACCCGAACACGTTGTAGTGATACGGTCCGATCTTTTGGTGAAGGAGATTGTTGATGTAGCCATTGGCATCCAAGTCGTTGTTGCGGAAGTACTCGTAAGCGGTGCCATGAAGGGAGTTTGTGCCGGACTTGGTGACGACGTCGATTTGTCCTGATGCGTTGCGGCCGAATTGTGCCGAGTACTGTCCTCGCAAAGTCTTGAACTCAGCAATCGCGTCTGGGCTCGGATAGTTGTACAGCGTCAGGTTGGCGCCTCGGTCAAGGTTGTCGGCGCCATCGATCGTCCAACTGTTGGAGGTTGTTCGGCCACCGTTGACTGAGAATGCGACAACGCTTGACCCGCCGGTCAACCCTACAGGGCCGCGCGTCAGGTCATCCGTGGCGCCGCCGAACGTCACGCCGGGCTGAAGATTCATCAAGACTTCGTAGTTTCGGGTGATCAGGGGCATCTCATTGAGCTGCTCGCTGTTGATCAGGCCTTCAGAAGTGGCGTTCTCCAAGTTGATCTGGGCTTCGGAGGAGCTTACCGTTACCACGTCACTCACGCTTCCAGGCATCAACGCGCGGTTGACCGTCAGAGAGTCATTGGCATGCAACACGAGTCCTGTCATGGTCTCCGTTTTGAATCCTTGATTTGAAATCGTCACGATGTAGGTGCCCAAAGGGAGAGAGTTCGCAGTGAAGAACCCCGTAGAGTTTGTCTTCGACGCGCGGATCGCCAGCCCCCGATCAGTGTTGGTCATTGTCACCGCTGCCCCAACGATGACCGCTCCGCTCGAGTCTGTCACGGTGCCACTAATGCTCGCGGAAACAGCGCTTTGTGCCATGGCTTCGGCCCCGCCCAATGTCACAGCCAGTACGGCCACTAGTGCAACAGAACATCTTGAAAGTCTCTCGAACATTTGAACGGTCGCCTCCTAAGATTCGGGTTCTTGCGGAAACTACAAGACAAACTGAATTGACTCCATTCGCAACATCACCTCGGAAACTAGCAATCTCACGAGGAGCACTCAGTCGGAAGTCACGATCGAGGCGAACTAGGATTTGCAGAACTGCGCAACACGAAAGAATCGCAGCATGGGTAGCTGCAGACAAGCACACTCCTCCGGGAACAGCACCGGTCTAGTCTGGAGCCGCCTGAAAGGTGAAGAATTGTTCACTGCTGGCAAATCAACAAGAACCTGGCTGCGGGTGGGGAATTTCCCCGCACTGGTTCAGTCATATAGATGACTGGATGACAAGATAGACCGTCGATGCCTAAATGTCAACGAAAGGCAGTGAGAAACAGGATCTGCAGAATCTTAAGTTGGCCCCCGCATTCGTTTACTCGCGAGCCGAAGGACTTAATGCTGGCCTTCTATTGAGTGCCAGTGCCGCGTCATTGCGCGAGTTGATTTTCCCTGCCTGATTGGCATACAGCCCGAAGCCGCGCTTGAGCGCCTCGGATGCGAGTGTGGTCATGCGCTCGTTCGCTGATTTCGAGGACAATCGTGCTTCAACCTCTCCAAGGGCGATTCGGCCTTCACACTCAGCAGTGTAGAAGCCTATTCGATGTGCACGCTGGACCAGGCTTCTGAGATCACGCTGAGCGGCGAGCAGCTTCACCCTGTCTGCATTTCCGGAGGAAGATTCAACAACTTTTGTGCGCTGTTTGAGTATTTCGAGTGGAATGGATAGTACCGGGAACGGACGCACATCGATGAGTGTGCTAGCCCGTTGCAGAGCGGACCTCGCTTCCGAAAGCTTGGACTGAGCAAGAAGGGCTTTGCAGAGCACCAGATAGGCACTGAATTCATCTCCCATGTTCTTGTTTCTTTCGAAATAGGTGATCACTTCGCGCAATTCCGGTTCCGCCTTCTCAGGATGGCCACGTTCAATGTCAAGCTGCGCAAGAGATACCTGCTGATTAGCTGTCGAGGCATTGGCCCCCTTTAGTAAAAGCATCGCCTCGTCGTAGCTCTTCTGGGCCGCATTCAGATCGCCCTGCAATCGTTGGATGTCGCCCAGCCCGGCAAGCGCATTTGCGTTCTGCCACGGATCCACACCAAGGGCATGGAGAGAGGCGATCTGCGGCTTGATCTCTGCCACAGCTTCTCCAAGATGACCGGTGATCATCAGCAGGTTCGCATGCGCGATGTGAGGGTACTGATCGAGTGCGGGTTTGGCGGAGTCATCGATTTTCCATGCTTGGACATAGAGTTGATCAGCGGCATGGAAGTTTCCGCGGGCCCCCTCGATATCTGCAATATTTGCGATCACAGCGCCGAGATTAACCTGGTCATTTACCGAAGCGAAGTTCTGCCGGGCCTTTTTGTATGTATCCTCCGCTTTCGCAAGTTGGCCCTGTGTCCCGTAGATCAAGGAGAGATTGTTCAGTGCTACTCCAACACCTTCGTAATCGCCCGCCTCCTGCTGCAATCGGATTGCCTGATCGTACAGAGGAATTGCCTCGAGAGGATGACCTGTGAGGCGCTGATGTTCTGCCATAAGTTGCAGAGTGCCGCCGGCTGAATTTAGGTTCCCTGCAGCAGAAAAGATATCATAGGCCTCTCGACATTCAGGCGGATTCTGCAAGTGCTTCGGGTTCAGGTAACAGAGGCTCTGCAGGGCACGGGCCAAGACTTGCCGCCTATCCTGCGCGGTCGCCTTCTGGGCAGCGATGCGGTATAGATTTTCCGCCACATTTCGGTCCTTCGAAACCATCAGGTAGCCCTCGCGCAGATCGATCGATGGATCATCGCGAAGGGGCGACGGGAGTTGGCGAAGCTGGCGAACCGTAGCTAGAGACTCTTCGGGCCGATAGGACTCGATCTGCAATTTTGCAAGCTGCAGGCCGTAGTCAAGATTGTCAGGGAAGAGATCGAACAGAACTCGATAAATGTCTGCTGCTTTGGCGCGATCACCATCGGCCTGATGGTAGCTGGCCTCTATTTGCATACGCGCCACACGAGGTAGACCGCTTGCAAGGTCCAGACCGCGCTTTGCTTCGACTTTCGATTGATCGAAGTGACCAAGGAAAAGGTCGGTCCGTGAAAGCATCGCGTGCGCAAGCGGAAACTTTGGATCTGCAGCGATGGCTTGTTCGAATAAGCCTCGAGCTGCCGAGTATTCGCATGCGCGGAGTTTGACGAGTCCTAGAGAGTAGAACCTGGCGGCCTCGGAATTTGTGGGCAGAGTAGCCTGGACCATGACCTCATCTGCATCTTGGGTACGAGGAAGGCCCAATCGATTTCTCATTTTTCCACCGATGCGAGAGACGATGCCAAAAAGATCTTCGGCAGCGCCGATCTCCGCGATTTCGCTGATCACCTCTCCGGATTTGCAGTCCTGCAGACGAACATCAACTCTCAGCTGCCCGTGGTCAGGTTTTCCTACTGCCGCATAGGAACCGAGAACGATGAGGTCGGTGGCAAGAGCTTTTCCGATTCGTTCTGTAGTTTGCTGACTCAATGAATCGGCGCTAGCCCACGGAGAGTACGTATGCAGGTTAGCCACGTCCTCTGCGGATACGAGACGAAGCTGCTCGCCACCGGCGAGTTCTGTGCTCAGCATCTCAGACAGCGCTGTTCCCATCCACGACCCTGACGGAGAAGCGGAAAGATTCTGAAAACCGAGTACAGCAACTGATCGGCGAATACGAACTTGAGATGTGTTCGAAGAGCTCGAGGCAACTGCCGTCGACTTTAGTGAATTCCACTGCGTCCATCCAATGACGACGGCTGCCACGAATAAGACCGAAATGGCGGAATAGATGAGGGCCCGACGCGCGGAGGAATGTTCTGCGACGACGGGAGTCAAGGGCTCTGACTTCACGTCCGGTACCGGAGTTAGTGGCACCAACGAGAGTAGCGGATCCTCTCTGATTGCGGTCACTGGCGCTATAAACCGATACCCATGGCGTGGAACTGTCTCGATGAAGCGAGGATTATCGGAGTTGTCATCGAGCACAGCACGCAGCTTCTTGAGAATTACGTTGAGGCTGCCATCGAAGTCAACGAACGTGCCATCGGGCCAGAGAGAGGTTCGTAGTGCTTCCCGGCTGATGATCTCGCCGGGGCGGTCAAGAAGCATCAACAAAACACGGAAGGGCTGGTCCTGAATTTTGATTCGTACGCCGTTGCGCGTCAGCACCTTGTTAGGCACATCCGCTTCAAACAAGCCGAACCGAAAGCTTCGTGCAGGGGAAATGGCTGAATGCATCTCTAACCGACCGAGATGGAATGGGTCATCATAGCATGAAAGAGCCTTGAACATAGACGATTTGAACCCATCTCGAATGTTTACTTTAGTGCGGCGCCGATCGCTGTCGGCGCGATGAATCGAATGGCTCGGTTCCCAAAGGACCGATGACCCAAACCTTCATTGCGTACTGCGAGGAGCTGAGAGCAAAGTGAAAGACGGGAGGAATCCATGAGGAACACGTGTCCCCCGACCATGCAACCTCAAATCCATGCGCCGTCCAGTTGGTAGTCCAGCTTCCACTCGAAATGGGGGACCGATCACCGCCTGGACATGTAGTGGAAAATACTTCGAGTTGCACACTTTCAATCGTCCATCCGGGAGTCAGTTGCGAAAAATCCCACACGTCTTTGCCTTCACCGAAGGAATGAGGATCTGATCGCACGATGAATGCGGACGATCCCACGGCCTCGGGTGGACCTTCCTCGCCCGATATGGGGGGTGATTCAAATTCAAGTTGCCCAATCGCGCGAGCGGGCACGGATGTGGCGTCGAGCCTCACCCAGGCAGCTGGAATTGCCCTTAAGAACTCCGGCTCACCACGGACAGCGATGAACCGGCAACCCCGCAGCTGGAGTTCGCGGCCATCGACAAGTTGAACGATCAGATCCGCGAAGAAGTCTGGAAAGCCCCTCAATCTCGGATCGATATGGACGTCAATGTGCTGGTCACTCCAGGAGTTCAGCCCGTCGGGAAAGAGCGGGATGGACTCTACACGACCTCCAGATGAGGCGGCAGAAGCAACGGGCAGAAGACGCACCGTACCTGGCGTCAACCCCAACCCACAGCCTTCAATCCGGTAGTGGTTTTCGGGCTCTGCTGGGGTGAAGATTGGCATTGATCGGCCATTGACCCTGCGAATGGCGGGGGACTCACAATTTGATCGAGATCGTTGACGGTTCACAGCGGCTGCGGTCTCCTTCAACGGGGCAACCGCTGGGTGATCCGTCGAAAACAGAGTGGGTCTCTGGCCTAAGAGAAGTCCGGGACTGGTCGTGCCGGAAGATGCAGATCCAAGGTAAGCGCGCTGCCCGGCGAGCACGCTCGCTGTATCAAGGTCGAGACCTCTAGCTGCGATGCGAGGGTTTTTCAGACGCGGCCCGGTGACGAGGCGCGCCTGAGCCAGTGCCTGAAGTCGCAGTTCGCGATACCTTGCAGGAGGCAAATTGCTTTCGGTACTCCTGGCTTGCAGAGGAGAACTCCTGGGTTGAGAAACGCCGGCGAGAGTCGTGCAGAACGTTGTCACCGAAATCCCTGCGATGAAGATGAGCATGGTAAGACGCATATGCTCGAGTCGCTCCGATCGAGTTCGTACACATAGTTCGGTTTGGCGAGCCCTTGGCGATAAATTTCTTGAAAGCACGAAGACCTCGTCCAATTCCTTACTGTGATAAGTGAGTTTTCTTTGGCGGTCAAAGGAAGTAAGGCTGATTTGCGGATGACTCGATAAACTCGCTCCCAACATCCGCTTAGGGCGATCGCTGACGACATTGAAGGGAGCGAAAAGAGGCCCAGCAGGCGCACTTCGTTCGACGTTGCCGTAACTGGCTACATGCTCTCGTCGACTGCTGTTCTTGTGCTCGGAAAGCTATTCAACGACCAAATAGCGATTCGATTCGGGGATCAGCCCACCTGACAAGATCAGTCGCGACAGGAGTTTAGCGGGTCAGCTTCGTTTCACTTTCTGTTCCGTTGACCTCGACAGAGATTCGAAGCAATCTGTGCGCATCGGAGGTCACTCCCCATGCAATTCATGCGCTTCGCTTCGATTGCAGCGGCCGGATTTGTCATAGGCCTTAGCGCCGGCGGACAGATCACACTCTCCCCCAATCCGACGCAACTAACTCCTGCGGCACCGCAAAAGCATCTCCCACCGGGGCTGCCAAGCCAGTTTCATGGCGTGCTTATGGGGTATGTGTACTGGGATACGGCCTCGATTCAATACAACGTGAACTCTCCATGTGAGGGATTTTCGGTGACACTGAGCCAGGGAACGCCGCCGAGTGGAGGCGCCATCGGTTTCGAGCAGTTCACTGTCCTGGGAACATACAACAACAACTTCAGTAGCCTGGGCAACGTTGGCAATTTCGCAGTCTGCCAGTACGCTGTTGACCACCTTCCAGAGGACAGAGATCTTAAGGTGGATATCCACGCCTCTCCGCTCAATTTCAAAACAGTCGTATATCCAAATATCCCAGCAGCGGCTAATGATCCGAACGCACCGATCAAGATCATCAACGGGAAATGCAACAATTTGCCTCCAGCTGTTCCATCTTCTTCCACTCTTGGCGGCCACTGGTGGTCGTGTGGCGATCATGCTTACAACGTCAATTACGTGTTGCTACCCCCGAAGGACATCCCTGGAATAACCGCGCCCTCCAAGAAGATCAATCTGGGCCAGACGCAAACACTTCTTTCGCCTTCGGATTTGAAGCAAGGCGCGAAAGAAACTGCTCCGATGCAGAACACGCTTTTACCAAGCGCGTCTTCAAGTACACTCCCCGCTTCGACGGCTCCACCGAAGAATCAACGTTGAAACGCTCGGGTTCAGAACTACACAACCTTTCAAGCAACTATTCGCACTCCGGTTGGATCGCGCCAGTACGAAAACCGAGGACACTTGAAGGAGCAAAGGACGATGTTAAGACATAGTCAAATCCGGTCGAGAATCGCGCTTGGTTCAGCCCTCATTGTGTTCATCTATTCGGCGCCAGCACAGACTTACAAAACTTTGACCAACCAAGATGTACTGGAAATGGTGAAAAAGAAACTACCGGAATCGGTGGTTGTCTCGGCAATCAAGAGTAGCCCCGGGCATTATGACACTTCGACAAATGAGCTGATCCGCCTCAATTCCGCAGGGGTGACCGAGAACGAGTTGAATGCCATGCTGGCTACCGTGCACAAAACCGATGACGCTCACCCGACCACCGAAAGTTCTACAGTCGCCAACCCAGCGCCGGTCTCGAAGTCCCGAATGCCCGCAGTGACAGTGTTCCAGGGGAAGGCCTCTTCGGAGTTGAAGCTCGAAAAGACTCAACTGGCACAGACAAAGAACAAGCCAACCTCGATGAAGAACCTCGCAGGTGACTCTGCTCTAACCCAGGCAATGCAGGCGGGCATCAGCACAGCAAGTTGGGATGCGGCAACGCACATGAATTCCGCTGTGGCGGGCTCGACCGTTCAGGAAGCCGGATCAATCTTTTCCGGTGTGCTGGCTCACCGAGTCCCCACCGTGACCTATGTATGGGGGGTTCCAGGACCTACATCAGGGAACGTACTTCAGAGTGCATCGCCGACCTTCAACATAGATTTCGCACGGGCACCGGGAGTTGACCCTGACGATTACGAACCTGCGATTGTCAAGTTGACTCCCGCGCAGAACACATGCCGAATCGTCGGGGCTACACAGGCGAAGGCTGATGCGAGTGCTAGCCCGGCGGCTGATTGGCAGGTTTACTCGCACTATCTTGAAGAACGGGTAACAACAACCCCCGAGAAGTTAGCGAAAGGCCGGTTCAAGATCACGACCTCGCAACTAATGCCGGGAGAGTACGGGCTCGTACTGCGTCCCTTGTCCAAGACGAAAAAGTTCTCAGGGGGCGATGTGGCCCGGGCGCAAGGCGACGGATTGATGTTCGATGCGATTTGGACGTTCCAGATTGCAGACGAGGCCCAATAAGAGGTGCGTAGATCGGGGCAAATCAGGTGCGCAACATGCATCTTCTAAATCGAAATCGGTTGTTGAGATGCGTGGCCAGCATTTCTGTAGCAGCTTTGGCCGCGTCAGGATGCCGGCATGCGGATGCTCCAGCCCCGCCGCAGGCGGCTACGCGTTCTCAGGAGCAATCTTCTCAAAACGGACCGGGGAAGCAGTCTCCGATTGCGTCGCGAGCAACCGGCTTTGCGCATGTTACCTACAAGTCCAATGTCCGGACTATGGAAATGGCCGAAGCGAAGAAGGCGCTGATCGGAATCAGCAGCAACGGTGCCAGCTTGCTGTTTGATCCATCCAACATTACAGCCCGTGCCCTGCACGCCGGTGATGTACTGCTTATCAAGGGTCTGATGGCGCGCAGGGTGATTGGCGCTGAGACAACGCCGGATGGCGTGGTCGTGCTGACGCAGCATGCGCTACTAACCGACGTTGTACAGGATGGCGAAATCAAAATCCAGGCGCCGGTCCACTTCGGATCGCTTCGCGCCCGGATGGACCACCCCCCTCCGCCTCTTCCGCACTGGCTCAATTTCGTCGCAACACCTGCCTATGCGCAAAGCCCCGAAGGCGAGGCCGCCAAAAGCGCTGAAACCAAGGGCAACATGGACGCGTACGGAAACATGGTGAAAGGCGCAATCAAGTCCGTCGTCAATGGTTGGGAGGCCACGCTGCAGGCTACGCCGAGCGAAGGCAGAACTGATCTGAACCTCACATTGACACGGAATGTCGGTGGCTTTGTTGCGCTCATCACCGGCAAAGGATTCATTTCCAATTTTCAATTCGATTCGTCCATGGATATCAAACAGAGTGTGCTTCAGAACATGGACACCAGTTTCAGCAATCTGAATGGGAGGATGGACTTTGAGTGGCAGGTTGCGAAAGATAACGGCGGCGTAATGGCCGAAGAGAGTAGAATCAAACTTCCCGGCGCAATTGAAGTGCCTCTCTCAGAGTTTCTCGAGGGACTGCCGCTCTACCTTGAGGTGAGCGGAGCGATATTGATCCACCCTGCAATCACAGGCGGAAAAGAAGTCTCCCGGGGCAACTTCCGGATTGATTACGACGGCAATCAGCATTTCAAGCTGAGCCGCGGAACAATAAACGCCGACGGCAAGATTGGCGGGGACGTGCAGCTTGGCGATCATCAGGATATCTCTCCAACAGCACCCTTAGGCTTGGTTGTCGCATTCGCCGCCCCTAGAGTCGAACTGACATTTGGCTTGAACAAGATCTATGACGAGAGCGATATCAAGAAGGCCGCGGAGATCGTCGACAAGATCGCTGATGTCGTCGCGAAGCATCTACTGAGTCCAGACAAGTATGCCGATTACCAGAAGAACGGGCTGCATCTCGGGGATGTCTTCAAGAATGCATTGTCAACTGATGGTGCCGCGTACTTTCAGATGATCGGCACGTCAGCCTCCAGCTACACGGGGATGTCCGCAATCAGCCCATGCGCGCGGTACGACCTCAGTTTGGTCGGTTCAGTGGGTGCCTCCGCTGAGGTCTGGGGCAAGGATGTCGGCACAGTCTCCAAGGAAATCTTCAAGAAGACGATGACCAAAGTGGATCCGCCGGGTATGAGGCTCTGCGAGGACATCGGCAAAAGCTGACGGAAAAGGAGATCATCACCATGGCGTTTTGCGGAAGTTGCGGTGCAGCTCTGAAAGAAGGAAACGGTTTTTGTGGAAGTTGCGGAAAGCCGGCAAGTGCGGCCACCCAGCCTGCCGTGGCTTCGGCGACGTCTCAGCATTCGAGGCCAGGGGATACCGGATGGACACCCATCAACTCAGGCGCGGCCACTGAACCGCAAAGATCCGATTCGGTGGCATGGTCGCCTGGACCGGCGCAGCCTGCATCGACTCCTGCCTGGAATTCCCTCCCCGCCCAGGCACCCGCTGCTCCTGCGGCCCCAACTCAAGGCTGGACCGCGGCGAACGCCATGCCACCTTCCACCTCCACTGTTCCTGCAGCACAAGCGTCGGCAGGAACGGGGCTTACACCGAACATGGCCGGAGCATTGGCATATTCGCTCGGTATCATCACAGGCATTCTCTTCCTTGTGCTTGAGCCTTACCGCCGTGACCGGTTCGTGCGGTTCCACGCGATGCAATCAATTCTGTATTTCGTATTTGCGGTTGCATTCAGCATTCTCTGGAGCATTGTCGTAGGAATCCTGATGCACATCAGCGGCTGGATCTTTGTCGTGGCATTTCCGATCCGGCTCATTATTTCTCTGGCAATGTTCGGGCTCTGGCTCTACGTGATGTACCAGGCCTACAGCCAACGCGAGTTCCGGATACCAATTCTTGGATCGATTGCGAGTTCTCAGGCCGGTTGAGTTTCTTGCGCAACGAG
>Ga0157374_10002920_pt1 | contig 14324 bp, 10 predicted proteins | sample M25metaG_FD_115308 | JGI IMG/M metagenome (GOLD analysis project Ga0157374, IMG submission 115308) | Miscanthus rhizosphere microbial communities from Kellogg Biological Station, Michigan, USA - M2-5 metaG | ecosystem: Host-associated > Plants > Roots > Rhizosphere > Soil | place: USA: Michigan...
TTCTTTTTCTTACCTTAATACAAGGCAAAAAGATTACTTTGTCTACAAAATATTCAAAGATGCCATCATCATAAGCACATTCTACAAATAACTTGTCAATTGTATTATTCTTTGATTTTATAATGCATTCTATTAATTGAGGCAACATTTTGCTATCATGAACATGCTCCTCAGTTACCTTCACAGAAAGGACTCGTTTGCTTGATGCAAACTTCTGACAAGTAATCCTTTTTTTAGAGGCAATAATACGTGGATTTAAAAATAATCATGTGTTTCAAATTGGCCTCTTTTTCATCTAGATCTCATAGACAAGTCAAACAATAAAGATAAGAATTTAAGCGCAGAAGAGAATAATAATTATGGAAAAAGTATCTACTCCTGAAGATGATGATGATAGGTCTATCCACAGCGTTGAAACTTTCATACTGGAGAGAATTTTTGCCGACCGTAAATCCGAAGATTCTACAACTGATATTAGTGATTTAATGGAATCGATAGACACTAAAATGTCACCATTATTTGATCAAGCTATAGAAGACTTGATATCTCAAGGTTTCATTCAGTCCTCAGATGGTGAAAACTATCAAATTACTTTTGATGGAGTTACTGAACTAGAAAATAGAAAGAAAGAAGCAATACCGCTATAAGATGTATTTAATTACATCTTTTTCTTTATGACTATAATTTTGTGGATAGTATACCATTTAGCATGTTGCCCAAACATCTCTTAATAGATAATTTCTCATATGAAGATTGAATCTTTTTGTTCTAAAATATCCAGATATCTTTTCTTTAAAATCTTGTCAAGTTAACAGCGCCTTCTGATAAATAATATAGATTTTAAGATAGATAGAAATTAAATTCAAACACAACAACAATATCATCGGATATAGAGAATCAAAACAATGGCAAAAATATTTCAAATCCAGTGACCGAACCCTTAAAAGATTTTGATCCACTTGATTCTTTAACAAGCATATATAATAAAAATGAGATAGAAGGAACTTTTAAAATTTTAGGAAAAATGCTACCCTTATGGATTAATTGGACTCTTTGTTATCAACATTTAATCCCAAAAATAGAATAGATATTCTTTCCAAAGTTTCATCTCCTCTTTGACATCTTCAAATCCCATCAGTCTATTAAAAGATTACATAAATTTTTTTAAAATAGTTATTGGAATAGAAGAAGCATAGACAATTGTAGCTACCTCACATGGTATCCCAAAAGATGCTGCAAAAATATTATCAAAATCATGCATTAATACTTCAGAATATGCTAAAACAAATTTCAACAACACAACAAAAAAATGAAAAGCTCTAAAAATTGTTATATAAATAAAAAGAAATAGTTCTTTAAAAAAATGTAGTTGTTGGGAAACAATTAATATAACCATACCAAAAACAATTTTAAACCAAGTTCTTTTAATTCTTCAAAACGATCATTTAAAGCGCATAATGATCCTCCTTTATTCATAACAATTGCAGCTGTTATCAAATCAGTTATCATTATTTTCTTTTTACCTTTATTTTGTAATGTTAATTCCAATTCAGCTGCTTTTTGTGCATCTTCTTTAGAAAATCCAAAACCCTGTAACAAATTTATTGGTGGAACTTTCCTACCACTCGCCATAAAAAATGAAACAATTTCGTAAAATGTTATAGAGGTAATCGCAAAACTCTTATTGCTTTTCTCAATCTTTTGAAATATTATTTCTCCTTTAGCAGATTTTTTATTTAAAAGTTCAAACAACATATATCCGTTTCTAAAAATATCAAAACAAATAATCTCCCTTTTTTCTCATTTCGCTACTACTTTTTAATAATGAGTTTAGAATTCCACAGAGCCTTTCAATTTTTTTAATATTTCGATTCCACTGATTTGATTATCCATTAACCTTTCAAAAAGATCACTGAAACTCTCATCTTTTCCCTTGAGAGGCCACAATCTATTGAAAACGCTTTCTTTGATTGTAATTGTTTTAAACATATATTACGTTTAAACATAATATATGTTTAATGGTTATGTTTATATTGAACTTAAATGTATTTGTAATGCAATAGATATTTTACAAAAGTTTGACAATTTAACATATGTTTTGCTTTTATATTGAACTGATATATATAGAGGAAATAAATTTCTAATTAAAATGCAGGTATATACAGAAAGACTTTATTAATCAAATGGGCAAATTGATATAAATTGAGCCTTTATATCGATATAGCGTATTAAGCATCGAAACTTTATTTGTAAAATATAACAAGATTTAGAGCGTGACTCCGAGTCACTCATAAATATACGTATTAAAAGTGATTTTATCGACTACTTTTTTTATAGATTTTATTATTTGATCAAGTCAAACTGAATGGTGGCTTCAATTCAATAGATTTTCACAGAAAATGACATAGCATTCATTTTAAAAGATCAAAGTAATGCGGTCATTTCTATCATAACTTTTACTGGAGTGTTTAAAAGGGTTAAAAATAGTTTTAATTAAATGTTGTTTCCCAATGAAAGGGCATTTATTATTGTTATTGAAGCTGCCTCCGTCGGCGCATAATTATTATTCACATCTGTTGCTTTGTTGCATGATTTATCTTTCCCAAATACATTTAGCTAACATCTTTCAAGACATCATATGAAATGGTCTGTCTACAACCAATCTCTTGTTAGACGTGGTGAAATACTATAGGCTTTGATGTTATTGATAACTGGTGGGATACAGAACTAAAAGATATGAATAAAGATAAGGTTGGTTAGGAGCCATTTCATTATCCTGATACCTTTGTTCTTCTCCTAGGATATGCTAAAGTGTACTTTCATCTTCCTTATAGACAGACTGAAGAGGGAATTGCACAAGGCCATGCTAAATGCAAAGTCCCTTCCATCCCTGATTACACTACACAATAAATAGAAGAATAAACAGGTTGAACATCAAGATAAAAGATACGGATAACAAAAGCAGTAGCAAGGAATTCCAAGACAAATACATCATCCTCGCAATAGATAGCACTGGTATAAAGATTACGAACAATAGAGGTCTCAATGGATGAGAGAGAAATGGCAAATAAAAAATAAGAAAGGATATTTAAAAATACATGTAGCAGTAAATGTAAAGAGCAAGAAAATCCTTTTCATTAAAGTAACTGATGAGCATGTCCATGACAGTAAAGCATTACCCGAGTTGGTTGAGAACATCATAAAATCAGATAGTGTAACAACAACAGCAATAGGCAAACTATTCGGTGATGGTGCTTATGATAATAATGACGTTTTTAGATGTCTGGCGGACAATGGAATATTGCCTTGTATCAAAGTAAGAAAAAGAATGCTAAAATTAGATGGAAAAAAGAAAGGAACATTCTAAGAAACCTGTCAGTTATATCTCAGAAAAAGGATTTGCAAGCCTGGAAAGACAGCGTTAGCTATGGAAATAGGTGGATTGTAGAAACCGTGTTCTCTTGTCTAAAAAGAACGTTTGGAGAACATGTATACTCTGTTAAACTAAAAATAAGATACAGGAGATAATGTTGAAGGTATCATTGTATAACAAAATGATATCTATTTAGGCCAAAAAAGGTATTAAAATCAAAGACTATAGGAATCATGCGGCAAAGCAGTACAAAAGCCAAAAAATTTTGGAAATAGCAACATAATAGGCTCAATGTCAATGTTTAATCAATCAATACTTCTCTTAGAAAACCTATTTTATGGGGAAAAAAGATTTGATGTCCTACTAGCGATAGCTAATTTCATTTCACATCTATGGAGTGATAGATATCAATTATCAAGTAAAAAAAGAATAGAAAGTTATATTGAAAAGTTCTACAATCTTTTAAAGCCCGGAGGAACTTTGATGAATGATCATCGTAACTTTTCTAAAATCAAACTTTGTATAGATAAATGCAAAAATGATCCTAATATGAGTCCTTATGATGCATATACAAAGCCACTAACTGAAAAGGATATTAGGCATCAGTGGGAGGGTTTTTCTCCTTACTCTTTTAAAACATATTATTGTGGAGAGATATGTTATGGACCAAAGTCCAAAATTACACTAAAAATGATGAAGAAATAGTAGAAATGATTGCATATTACAAAAACAATAAACAAGTTCCTAAAATAAATAAAATGTATCCCTTAGAGGTAAACTTTGTTAAAGACTTGTTATTTGATGCAGGTTTTAATGATATTATAATATATAAAGACAATGAAATTAATGATAATGGCTTACCTCAACATTTTACTAATTTAGATAGAAATAAAGATTATAAAGAGGATTATTCATCAGATTTCTTCATTTATATTGCAACAAAGTATTAATATTTTAAAATGATAATATCTTTAGAAATATGAAGTAAAAGAAATTTTTGGCACATAGAAAGAAAATAAAAGACGAATTTAAAACATCACAATTTTTATAAAGACTTAATTTCACTTTTGAATCAAACAGGGAAAACTATGACCATCTAGAAAAACTTTAGAGTCTTTATATACAATAGATTTCTTGTATAATGAGTATCATTAGAAAATTTTCTATAAACATGTCCAGCACTAGACGAATTTAGCAATAATGTTTGTAAATCTTATCAATACTCATTAATAATTTGCAAAATTTCGATACTCATCTAATTATGCAAGATCTATCATATACTAAAAGCATTCTGAAAGAGAAACATAAAGAAATTTTTTGGGAATATTTGCATAAAATGTAGGCATATATATCATTTAATTTAGATTTCAAAATGAATCTAAAATAAAATTATGAAAGTTTATGCAGACAACAGATTGTTTGCTTCCCTATATCCATCTTCCTTAAGATTGTTTATAGTCTTGGCAGAAAACTCGGCAGCTTTTCCAAAAATTGTATTCCCATCATCTTTTCTATCAATATATACTACTTTTGCAATATCAAATCTGCCTTCAATAATATCTTTGTATTTTCTATTGGAAGCATTCTGATAATCACCATCATCGTCATTATTAATATCACTACTACTGTTATCTTGTTGGTTATTTTCATTCTTTTTCTGATCCTTTTGCATCAAAATTCCTCCTACTCCTCCTCTTTTTTGGCTCTTTGCAATCCCGGTATTCAAAATATTCTCAAGATCATCAAGAAATTCTTTGCTTTTATTTGGTCCTAACTTTTCTAGATGAGTTATTGCGAGGTTTTTTACCTGCCCATATAAAATAATGTAATCAGAAATTAGCTGAGCAACCTTAATATCATATTGTGTTCTATCGTGGAATCTAATGTCCATCTCCCTGTCTTCAATTGTGTCTGCATCTTGTGGCAATTCATTTTCTTTTTCCACAGTAGGATAAAGGTTGACAATATAAAGTTCTAGGTGGGGAACATATTTTTTCTCATCGTTACCTTCTTCATACCAATAATCCCTATGAGCTTGAATCAGCTCCCTCAATGGAGTATTACTAAGGTAGGCTCCATCCCAAAAATAGCGATCGATTTCTTTTCTTTCCCTTTCACTGTATGCTTTGAATTTTGGATATTGGTATCTTAAATGAGGAGACATGCTTGCATTAACATGTTCGATTGAAATGCCTTCAGGATATTCTAAAACATAATTGAAATTGTTTTTCTCTTCTTCTAGGCCTTTTTTCGCATCTGTATTAGTAATATTAGTATATATACCATCTGTATATTTTGTCTTGCAAAAGTAACTGTCAAAAGTAACTGCAGAAGCAGCATCCATTACATCAACAGACACAAGCAATAGTCGAGGCTCTCCCTTTTCAAACTCGGTCTTTATCGGATACTTTTCATAATCCCAATAATTTTTTATTGTCTTTGCCAATGGGGTATTATCAAATCTTGCAAAAGACGGAATTCCCATAAAAAATTTGGTGTCAGGTTGCTGCAAATTAGGCGACATTACATTAGGAACGCCTGAAAAAAGAAAATGAATCCAAGAAAAATATCTCCTTGCAGATTCAGCTGATGCTACCGGAGATATATTCTGAGGATTATAAAAATAAAGCTGTGAAAATGGAGAATAGTTACTCTTGTTTTCTCCAAATATTCTTTCATTTTCCTTTAAAAATGTATTATAGTTTTGGATATTTGTTTTAGTAATTTTGTTCCAGCCATCCCACCATTGATTGAAAAAATTATTATCCAGCCACCAGGTTGAATAAGATACTTCATTCCAAAATCTATCCAAATTTGCAACTGCATCTTTCCATATTGATTCTGATCTATGTATTTCAGCATCAGAAATAATGCCGTTATTATTGTTTTCTTTTATTTTCTTTTTTATAGTGCCTACTATTATAGCTGCATTAACAGCTCCAATTGAAGAACCGGCAATAACATCAAAAATAGGTCTATTTTTCTTGGCTTGAATTTTCTTGTCTTTTTCTGCAAGATGTTCATACAAAGCTTTATAAACTCCAGCTTCATATGCTCCAAGTGAACCACCACCTTGAAATACAAGGGCTCTTTGTACCATCTTGACAATTATATTCACAGTAGATGGAGGGCTTGACACTGTTTCTGCTTGGTCTTTGGCTATTAATTCAAAAGTTAATTTTACATAAGGTTTTGATTTTCTATTCCTACTGTTGCTATCTATAATGCTGTTATTTACGTTATCAAGATTCAAATCTACAAACGGTGCCTTAAAATAAGGATTATTTGTCTTTGTCTCTTCATCGTCTTTAGTTTTATATTGCAAATCTACTTTAGGTCCATCAATTTGTTTCCATATTAGTTTTTGACCTGTGGGAAAACTATGACCATCTAGAAAAACTTTAGAGTCTTCGTATACAATCTGTTCTGGCCCAGCAAAAGCAAAAATATTATTTTCCTTTTTGTCTTGATTCATTTTATTATTCTCCAATGAATCATAAAATTTAGTACTCTTTGATTCATTTAACTTTGACACATTTTATCATACTTTCTACATATATTTAAGCGATATTGTTATCAAAATTATAAATAACACAATTGATATCAATACATAATAATTTTGAAATTTGAATTTTAAAAAGATATTCACTTAAATCATTTGTTATAAATTTCTTCATGATAATAACCAACACTTTATATTTTGTAATTGTACTTCTTTCGTTTACTTTTTACATTAAGAGCCCATGCCTAAATTATTTTTCTATATATGATTATACAATAGAAGAACTGTAACAATCCAAGATAATTTTCCGGCTTTTCTCATAACGAGTAAACAGTTTTCTAAATCTGTTATACCACCAGGAGTTGGTTCGCTCTCTACAACCCACCTCTTGTGAGAGAATACTTTATTATATTGAATATCGCTGGTGTTATATCTTTCTCATTGTTTGCACCTTTCTTATTTTTCTTAATTGGAATATGCAATACATAACTTCGTTTGATTATTAGTTCCTATTCTTTGCGTTCAGAATTGTATCCTTTATCAAGACATAGATTCCTTGTCTTCTTATTCTTTTTCTCCCATATCCGTATTTGTATAATGGTCGTCTGATAACCACATTATCAACTACATCTGTTACCAGTTTTATGTAATTAGAGTGCTGGCAGCTGAAGATATAATTGTAGACAGGGGAATTCCTTGCTCATCTATTAAATTCCCTTTTTATTCCTAGTTTGCTTCTATCTTTAGGATTATTTCCTACCGTCATCGCCCCATCGTAAAGGTGACTTTATGGATATGCTATCAAGTGATTGCCATACCAATTTGATACCTATTTTGTGGTCATATTCTTCTAATAATTTTATCCACATATTTTTGAATATATCCATTTTGATCCATTGTTGAAATCTCCTATGGCAAGTAGAACCTGAACCATATTCTGATGAAAGCATCTTCTATTGGCATCCTTTGGTTCTAAGAACATATAGAATACCGTCTAGCACCTTTCTAAAAGGGATAGCAGGACGACCTATCGTATTTTTTGGTTTTCCACATGCCAATTTTGTTTTTATCTTATCCCTAATTCATCTTAAAACTTAAAAATGGTAGACAAGTTCTCATTATTATGTGGATTGGAGGAAGGCACACTTTAGTAAAGATTAACAATCAGCTATATTTCTATCGATTTTTGGGATAGGCTCTAAGTTAAAGCAATAGTTAATCTTTGAATTATTTATAACTATGCTTATACAAAATTAACATAAGATTGGATGTTTTTGAAAATTAACATTACTAATCATTTTGGAATTTATTTGTTACCAATTATATTGGCAATAGCAAAAAGGAAACACCGTTATAAATATCATAAACAAACACATCAAAAAAAAACTATAGAGGAACAACTAAAATTGGATAATCCTTATATAATATGTATTTGTTTGCAATTTATGAAAGTTGCGAATAAAACCCATGCTACTCCTTTTAAGGTGATATATTCATGATAAATCAATTTGGAATACGAAAGAACATATCAAAGATAAATTACAAAGAAAGAAAAACATTTCTTAAAGCATTAATTGCTTTGAATACAGATGATAATTATTGTTTTCCAGGTAAGAAAGACGACAAGCCATTTGTTGGTGGAGTAAGCTATTGGTTTAAACAAGATGAAATTCATCAGGCAACTCATGTTCATGGAGGTCCAGCATTTCTTACCTGGCACAGAGAGCTTTGTAACAGATTTGAAAAACTATTGATGATAGCAGATTCGAATGTTTCTCTACATTATTGGGATTGGAATGAAGATCCAGAAAATACATTAGACTGGGAGGGTAATAAACTAAATCTTTTTACAAAAGAATTCATGGGCAATGCCAGAGGCCCTGCTAACGAACCATGGCTTTCTGCGGGTTTTTATAATCCTTATCCAATCGGCAACTATAGAGGCTTAGATCCTTTTGATACTGAACATAGTAATCCAGCTGATGTACCTATTGCAATAACCCGAGAAAAAATTAAAGGAACACTGCAAGAATATATGGAAAAAGAATTTGGCAGATTTTATAGTGATAAAGAGATCATAGAGTCTGAAAATTATAGCGAAATGAGGCGTAAATTAGAACACGTACATAATGGAGCACATAATTATATTGGAGGAACTATCGGTGAAACACATACTGCATTTAGAGATCCATTTGTATTCTTAATACATTCTAATGTAGATAGACTTTTTGCTGGCTGGCAACTCCGTAAAAAGTTTGAATATAGGTTGAAGGCCGAGGATATTTTTGGAGATGATAAAGACACTATTGCTTATGGGTCAACATCTCCTTATGTTGTTGTAGGATTAAAAACCATGCTGTCTCCTTGGTGTGGCATTGGATATCCATATGAAAGTTATACAAACCCAGAAAATGGAAAAACAGAAGAACCTGGAGTTAATGATGTTCGGCCATGGGCATTTCCAGATAATTGGCACAGAGATCCTTCCCGTTATCCTCAAGAGATGCCAAAAAACTCATTTGACAAATCGATAATAACCCCTCGTCAGTATGACAACTATCCAAACATAACAGGGGTAGAATATAACTATCATCTGGCAAGGAGATCAGAATAATGCCTATATTACATTTTAGGGGTAACTTTAAGAACCAACCACCAATTTACAACAATAGTCCTTATAATGTAGAAAAGTATCTTGATAATACCGATCCGAAGACTATTAAAAAAGAACTAGGCTCTGATCCGGTAGAATATTTTGAATTCAAGTTTGAGAATGTGTATATAAGTAAGATAACATATGACGATGGAGCGTCTACTAACAAAATAGAAGAAGATATACTAATAGGCAAAAGAGTAATGTTAAAGGGTTTTTTAGTAGATACAGCTCCCCACCTTCTTCGCAGTCGATTATATGCCGGAGAATTAAGAATTGCAGATCTTTTCACTGCAAAAGTAGAAGAGGGTTATGAATCAGATTTGTTTACAACTATTCGTAATACAAAGCCTGATAATAATAATGTTGATAAGAAAATCGAACGTGCACTGCCATTTTCTGCAGACTTTGAATGTAACATATACGATATAGAGAGTCTGGCTGCAGACCCTGTTTTATCAGGAAAGTCTAGGTTTTATAGAGAATTTAAAATAACAAAAAAAAGTTTCAAGATTTTCTTTCACTTAAGCAAATTTATTTACTATCCTAAACTTCAAGGAGAAGTACATGGTTATGTAGGACAAAATATTCCAGATCTAGACGACAATTACATCAAAATTCATGGTAGACGGCTTTTAGTTGATCCTTGTATTTCAAACGAACTTAAGCAAGATTTTAAATTAGAGGATTTTGAAAGTGAATCATATGATATAGGGCGTAACGACTTAGAGGGAACTTATGAAATATTAATAGATAAAAGACTAGTCATATTAAGATATTTGAATTTTATTCCTTATATAGATAACGAAAACAATACACCTATAGGATATAAATTTTATATTATATTATTTAATGACAGTAAAGAGATTAACCCACATCAACAAATAGAAATAAAAGTAGATAGAAAAAGTATTTCTGAATCAGGCGGAATAAGCATTATTCAGTTACCAGACTTTATAACAGACCCAAGCAAGTTGAGTATTTGTATCAAGACTAGAAAAAACAATGGAGAAATTCAACCTTTTATGAAAGAACCAGAATATGATCTACTGATAAAAGAAAATCAAAGATACCTCGTATTAGAATCAAAAAAGATGCAGGAACTCAAAATTAAGGTATATTATAAAAATCGACCTCTATTGGACAAAAATATACGAGCAATACTTCAGGCTAACGACAATAACAACTCTCCCATAGTAGCTCGCTGGACCACAGACTACACCACATCTGACAACGATTCTATATTTACTTGTAATATACAAGCACATGATTTGGAAAATTCTAAAGAAATAGATGATGTCATTATTATAGGATATGATAATCAAAAAAAAAAGATAATAACTGGAAAACTTTCTGGCGACTTACCATGGGATAGATACTATGGTAACTATCTTTCCATAAAAATAGACAATAGTAGCATTATTACCTCCAACAACAAAAAAGAGCCAATTATCAAATTTAATATCCCTGTACGCGTACTACACAGTGTCCCATTAGAAGATTTAAAAAGCGACATTGAAAACCTTGACAAAGAAACAATTCAATTGGTCATGGATAAGATATTTAGTTACTATGTTAGATATTATCCATATTTGCATACACAATATGTCTATACCGAAATTCCTCCTGCGCCAGCAAAATTATCATATTCTCAATTTTTGAGAATCAAAGAATTTTTAATATATGTAGAAGAAGAAGATTTAGATAATTGGGAATTAATACAAAAATGTGTTAATAATATAAATCACCTTCTTGATCGTCTAACAAAAGAAGATAATGACTGGAAGAAAATGCCTAGATCAAGGGATTTTCCCTTCAATGGTGTAGAATTTTTAAAAAAATATAAAGCAAGAATTATAGATAGAATGATACAGAATATCAAGGATAAACAAGAATCAGATAAAGTTCTACAAGAGCAAAGCGAATTAGAAATTGATATGGATAATTGGAGGCAAGTTCAAGATTTGCTTAACAATCTTGAGTATATGACAAGTCATTTATCAAACAAAGAGAAAGAACTAGTTGCAATTTGGAGTTCGCAAATCTATGATAATTTGATACACAGTTTAAACATAGCAAAGACTCAGACCAAACATGTACATAAACATTAACCAAGAAAGATTATGGAATAAGACCAACGAATATTAAATATTTATCCTCAATTTAAAAAAATCAATTATTTCATACTTTTTAATTTAGAGAATATTACCCTATTATTATTATTCAAATTTATCAAATAAAATTAAATTAATATTATAATCAATCAATATATCATCTGTATTAAAATCAAACTTTTTGGTTTTAATTGTATTTCAATGACTAATTTGTCTTTATTATCATTGAAATTTAAGGTCATAATATCAATAATATGGGGTTAGTCTATAAAGTTAATAGTCTCATATAATAAAATTACAATATTAATACCATCACTATTTATGTAAGTTTTTGATTGTATTTAATAGCGAATGATATGTTAAATGATTTATTTATATGTGTACAAGCACAATAGAAATAATTTAATAAAGTAAATTCAACAAGGATAACTTTTTATACTATGGTAATTATTGTTTTTTATTGAATACACAACCCAATATTGATTATAAATTTAATTTACCAGGCAGTATACTACATTATCCTAAATCATTCTCATTTAAAATAGATTACATGGTGCTTAAAATAAAGCCAGATTTTAATTCAAAAACTCTAAAAGATTGTGAACAACAACTGAGGATTACTACAAATAAAGATATAAATGAAATTAAATTGGATATTGCAGAATTGGATATTGAGAATGTTCATTCTCTTTCTTCAGATTATATTATTACTGAATTTGATCAAAAATCTGAAGAAGACAAGCTCATTATCAAATTTAATAAAAAGCTGCCGAAAAGGTTAACAATTGATCTTGTTATCAAGTATTCAGCTGGATATAATCATGTTTACGGAAATATTGATGACCCAAAAATTAGAACACCGCGAAGTGGTTTCTATTTTATCTCTTCTGATGAAAACTCGTCATCTAAACAAGCATGGACTCAAGGTGAATCAATAGAGTCAAGATATTGGTTTCCATGTATTGACGATCCTCAATTTAAATTTCCAAGAGAAATTCAAATCACAGTTCCTGAAGGATATGATGTAATATCTAATGGCGAAGGAAAGCAATCAAATAGTGACAAAGAAAATATGACGACATGGACCTGGATTGAGCAAAAAGCCATCTCCACATACCTTACATCAGTAGTAATTGGTAACTTTTCATCTCATAAAGACGATTGCAATAATTTCCAAAAGAATAAGAATATTTCCCTCCATTATTATTGGCCAAAAGACATTGAAGGGCAGGGTTATGATGCGATGATGACTTTTAGCGATACTCCAAATGCTATGAGGATTTTTGAAGAATATTTTGGTATAGAATATCCTTTTGAAAAATATTCACAAGTTGCAGTAGATGATTTTGAATTTGGAGGTATGGAAAACGCAAGTTGTACTACTTTAACAAGGGATATCTTGCATGATAAAAGAGCTTCAATGGATTATAACTTTGATCTTTTCGTCGTTGCTCATGAATTAGCCCATCAGTGGTTTGGTGATTTGGTTACATGTAAAGAATGGTCCCACATATGGCTCAATGAAGGTTTTGCAACCTTTTGCGAGGGATTGTATTGGGAAAAATATTGGGAAAAGAAAGATCAGAGGAGAAAAGATGATGAATTTCATTATAAAATGTTACAAACAGCCGATCGATATTTTAGTGAAGCAAACAGCAAATACAAACGACCTATTGTAACTCATCTTTATAAAAACCCAGAGGAATTATTTGATGATCATTCATATCGAAAGGGCGGATGTATTTTACACATGCTAAGACATTACGTTGGTGATGATATATTTAAAAAGTCTTTAAAACTTTATCTTGAAAGAAATTCGTATAAAGCAGTGGAAACTGATGATTTGCGCAAAACTCTTGAAGAATTATCAGGGTTGAATCTACAACAATTTTTCAATCAATGGATATACAAAGCAGGTCATCCTGAACTTGAGATAGAATATTCAATAGTTGAAAAAGAAATTGAAAATGATATCAAATCAGAATTAAAAATAAAAATAACTCAGGTACAAGAAGAGGGTGATGATATACCATTTGAATTTCCACTTGAATTTAAAATTGTTTTTTCTTCAGACAACAATGATAAAACACCAAATACCATCCAAATATCGCAAAAAGTAACAGAATATACATGTAATATTCCAAAGGACGTAGATATAAAGTGGATATCAATAGATCCGGAGTTTAAGATATTAAATGAGATCAAATCTTTGAGGATAGTAGATGAAAAGGAAAATTTTAATTTAAAAGATATGCTTTTAAGTCAATTAAAAAACGGCAAAACTGTTATTGAAAAAATCCAAGCAGCTCGTATACTTAGAGATAAAAAGTATTCGGGAGATGATGATACACTATCTATACTGCAAGAGGTAATGGTTTTGAAAGATAGCTTTTATGGTGTATCTGTAGAAGTAGTAACTACTCTTGGCGCATATAAAGACAATAGCGATTATAGTAAAAACAAGAAAGTATATAATGCTTTGAAAAAGTTTTTTAACAGACAAAATCTGGCCGAAATGCCTTCACAAGTTAGGCGTACAATAGTAAACAATATAGGCGAATTTGGAAAAAGAGAATCTCTTGACTTGCTTATTGAATTATTACAAGATGAAAGTTATTATGTAGAATCAAGTGCTGCAACCGCAATCGGAAAGTGTGGTAGAAATTTACCTATATCAGAAAA
>Ga0157374_10002923_pt1 | contig 14314 bp, 6 predicted proteins | sample M25metaG_FD_115308 | JGI IMG/M metagenome (GOLD analysis project Ga0157374, IMG submission 115308) | Miscanthus rhizosphere microbial communities from Kellogg Biological Station, Michigan, USA - M2-5 metaG | ecosystem: Host-associated > Plants > Roots > Rhizosphere > Soil | place: USA: Michigan...
CGAAGCCGTGAGTCGCCTGCCAGAACCCTTTCAATTCGAAAGAATTTTTGTAACCATTGGTAACTGATTTGTCTGATAGCATTTCCCTCGTTTGCCGCGGCGATAGGCACAGACAGTTTCAAGCCAGCGGCGAAGAGGTTCTTCAAAAAGAAGTTCGCATAACAAGCGCATGAGCGAGAGGCGATACAAACGGCCCCGTCGACGCGCAGAGAGAAGACCATGCAATTCCGTAACCACCGTGCGGGGCTCACGGGTGAGACGGTCGATACGCAACGGAGGATGCCGTCGTGGTTCGGTCGATATCTGGGCACTGCGGTACTTTTATCGATCGCCGTATCGCATTCGGCGCAGGGCGCAGGCGCGCAAGGCATCGTCGCTGATGGCGGCACGGCCACCACTGTCTCGACCGCTGCGAACGGCCGGCAGACGGTTGCAATCGCACCCGCCGTCCATGGCGTGTCCAACAACACCTACACCAGCTTCAACGTCGGCAAAGCCGGCGCCACACTCGACAACTCGGGCATCAACGCTCGCACGATCGTCAATCAGGTCACCGGGACAAACCCAAGCCTGATTCAAGGCGACATCACCGTTGCAGGCCCGCGAGCCAATGTCATTCTCGCGAACCCGAACGGCATCACCGTCAATGGTGGCTCGTTCGTCAACACGGGTCACGTTGCACTGACGACGGGCCAAGTCAGCTTCTCCGACGTGCAACTGGCCTCGGGCCAGTTTCAGCGCAACGTCGTATTGAACACACAGGGCGGCACCATCGTGGTCGGCTCCGGCGGGCTCGCCGGTACATTGATCGGGCTCGAGCTCATCGCCAAGCAGATTCAAATCAACGGGCCGGTACAGAACAGCTTCAGTTCCGGCACTGCATACGTGCGAGCGGTGGCCGGTACGACACAGGTCACGCTGAATACCGGAATCTCGCCCAACGACAACGGCAACGATTGGCTCTCGCTCGCCAACAGTCAGATCGCCAATCCGAATGCCATCGCCATCGATGTCGAGCCGACGGGCAGCATCACGGCAGGCAGCATCCGCCTCATTGCGAACGACCTCGGTGCAGGTGTTCGCAGCGCGGGCACGCTCGTAGCAAACGCCGGCGATTTCACGCTCAGTGCCGCGGGCGACGTTCAACTGCTCCAGGGCAGCAGCATCGCGGCAGCCGGTGGCATCACCGCCCAGGCTGGCGGCGCGATCTCGCTGACGGCCGCCCACGTTCAGTCGGGTGGCGACATCGTGTTCTCGAGCAGCGGCTTCTCGGCGTCGAACGTGGGCGTCAGCGAATCGACGATCGCGTCGGGAGCGGGCGGTGTTCTCATCAAGAGTACCGGCGACATTGCCAATACGAGCAGCCTGATCCAAGGCGTAACACGCATCTCGAACAACACCGAATCGAAGGGCGCTGTCACGCTCTCGGCCACCGGCGAAGTGACGAATGCGTCGGATACCTCACAGCCCTCGACGCTCGGCGTCATCTTCGGCAGCAACGACGACGTGTCGCTGACGGCGGGCGGTAATGTGACCAACCGCAACGCGCGTATCGAATCGAACTACAACGTGTCGATTGCGGCTCAGGGCGATATCGATAACGTCATCGACCATACTGAAGGCGCAAATGGCGGCAAGTTGACGAGCTACTCGAGCCACGGTCATCGCTGGCTCGTTTTCGCTGCGAACGACGACGGGTTTTCAGTCGACTATGGCGCGCTGCCCGCGCCCGCGCAACTCTCGTACATCGTGTCGGATGCCGGCAGCGTCTCGCTGACCGGCCGCAACGTCATCAACGCGGGCGGCAGCGTCATCGCGAACGGTGACAAGACGCCGGACGGAAAGCTGCTCGCGAACGGCGGAAACATCGCGATCACGGCGCAGCAACAAGTTGTCAATCAAGCCATGTTCACCGGATCGGCATCGTTTCGCCGCTCCTGTTTCATCGTTTGCCATCAGAGCGCATCGAGCACCATCCAATCGTTCGGCGGAGCGATCGAGGCAAGCAACGACATTGCGATGACGGCCGGCACGCAGGCCGTCAATATCGGCGGCAACGTCTACTCACAAAACGGCAATGTGACCGTCACCGCACCCATCGTCTCCGCGCAAGGGGTGAGAGGCTACACCGCGTACAACCGCAACACGGGGCTGAAGGCGTGGTTCGGCAACAGCTGGGCGGCGATTTACGCGGCCGATGACGGCGGGCTCTTCACTGCCGCATCGGGCGAAGTGCGTCTTGTCGGCCAGGGTGTCGTACAAGGCGGCGCGTTTTTGGGGGCGAAGGGTGTGAGCGCAACGAATGGCATCGTCACCATCGCTCCGCCTTATCGGCAACCGATGGGAATCGGTAATCACGTCGGGCTCGTGTCATGGCTCGGTCTGTGAGAACGGCACTCGTTCGTGTCGTGGCCGCCTGCGCGCTCGTGAGCGCGGCATGGCAAGCGGCTGCGCAAACGCCCCCGCCGCCAGGCTTGCCGCCCGCGCTGCCTACCGTGCAGGACCCGGGGCAGCGCCTGCTCGACGAGCAACGGGCACGTCAACGCCAGCGCGAACTCGATGCCGCGCCGGCGCAGATTCAAGCGGCGCCCGGGGCGCTGCCCACGATTCCGAATCTGCCAGCGGGCGCAGACGTCGAATCGTTGCCGGAGACCGGGCCGACGTTTCTCATCGAGCATGTCGTTTTTGCCGGCGACACGGTGTTGTCCGCGCGACAACTCAATGCGGTTGCGCATCCGTTCATCGGCAAGCACCTCGGCCGCAATCGAATCGATCTGCTGCTGCGGCGCCTGACGGAGGCCTATATCGCCGAGGGCTACATCACCACGCGCGTCTATTTGAGCACGCCGCAGAATCTGGCATCGGGCACGCTGTCGGTCACCGTCGTGCCGGGGCGCATCGAAGGCATCATGCTCAACGGCGCAGCATTGCGTCCCGCGCCGCCCCTGCCCAAGAGCGGCTTGCCGAAGACGAGCGGCGGTGGATTGCTTACGGATGCCGGTACCGCATGGGCGTTTCCGGAAGGCGTCGGCGACGTACTGCGGTTGCCCGATCTCGAACAAGGCGTGGACCAGATCAACCGCTTGCGGCGCAACCAGGCACAGATTCAGATCCTGCCGGGACAGGCCAGTGGCGAATCGATCGTCGCCATCGAGAACGCCTACGGCAAGCGGTTCGCCTACAACTTCGGCATCGACAACTATGGTTCCTCATCGACGGGAACGCTGCGATATCGCGCGGGTGCGGAAGCCGATAACGTGCTCGGCTTCCAGGAATCGTTCGGCATCTCCTACATCGGCACGACCGACAGCAATGCGCTCGTCTTCTCGGCTGCCGTGCCGTATGGCTTTCACACGTTCAGCTATACGACTTCCGTATCCGAGTATCAGCAGGCCATCGGCGATACGGCGTTGTTGATGGGCCGCACGTTCAGTCAAAGCATCGGCTGGAACTACGTGTTCGCACGGTCGTCGGCGTCGCGCTTCGCGGTCGATGCCACGCTGACTAAGCTGCGCGCCGAACGCGACATCAATGACATCGATCTCGCGCCGCAGAGTCTGACGGTCCTGCGTGTGGGCGTATCGGGCCTCTGGCACTTCTCGTCGCATGGCGAGCCCGCTGCCTTTACCGCGGAAACGGGAGTGGCGCAGGGCGTGCCGTGGCTTGCCGCGGTACACGACGCGCATGGCATCGGCGAGGCTGACGCGCACGCGCAGTTCACGCGTCTCGATTTAAGCGCCACGCTGCAAATGCCGTTAGGACATATCGGGCCGACAGCATGGACTTATCGCGGGACGTTCACCGGCCAATACAGCCACGATGCGTTGTTCGGCAACGAACAGCTCTTTCTCGGCGGCAGCGATACGGTGCGCGGTTTCACGCAGGGCAGCGTCAGCGGCGATAGCGGGTTTTATCTGCGCAACGAATGCGTCTGGACGAATGCGCCGGCATGGCGCGACGGTCATTGGGAGTCCTATGTATTCGTCGACGGCGGCAAGGCGCATCTCGTCGCGCAAGGCGGCTGGCCCACGCTAATAGGAGCCGGCGCCGGTGTGCGCGCGCAATGGAAGGTGCGTGCGAGGCTGGTTTCGGGCGAATTGCTCGCCGGACAGGCACTGACGCAGCCTGCCGCGATGGGACGCAAGGCGAGCGTAGTGCTTTTCACACTGAACTTGGCGACGTAGCTCGCGAGATGCGCGAGCTGCGAATGCCGATTGATCCCGAGAGGGGAAGGACGAAGCAATGAACGAGAACTTGAGAGCAACCATGAAAAACAGCGTACGCGTAGTGCTGATGGTATCGGCACTGGCAGTGACGGGAGCCGCCGTTGCGGCGAAGAAGCCGGCATCGGCTTCGGCGCAGGCGCCTGTCGCGGCCAGTGCGCCGTTGCCGGCAGGCGCGATCGCCCGCGTGAACGGAGTGACGATTCTGGCGGCGGATCTCGATGCGGCGGTGCGTGCAAGCCGGCAGCCCGACACACCGGCGCTGCGGACATCGCTGAAGAATCAGTTGATCGCGCGCGAGCTTTTCCGCCAGGCGGCGCAAAAGCAGCATTACGACGCGCATGCCGACGTGCAGGCCATCGTCGAGCAGACGAAGACGACGGCGATGATGCAGGCCTATTTGAAGGATGTCGTGAAGCCCGCCCCCGTCACCGATGACGAAGTGAAATCGAAATACGACGCCATCGTCGCGACACTCGGCGAAAACGAGTACAAGCCGAGCGCGATTGCGGTGAAGGACGAGGCCACTGCCAAGACGATTCTCGAGCAACTGAAGAAGGGTGGCGATTTCGCGCAACTCGCGAAGCAATACAGCCAAGGGCCGAACGCGGCGCAAGGTGGTGCGCTGAATTGGGTGTCGTTCAAGACGCCGATCACGGCCGGCAGTACGCAGAACTGGCCGCAGCCGCTTGCCGAGGCACTCGTGAAGTTGCCGAAGGGGGCGGTTTCGAGTGCGCCGGTGCAAGTGGGTGACGCTTTCTGGATTTTGCGCGCGGACGATATGCGCAAGACACAGATCCCGACGCTCGATCAATCGAAGGACGGCTTGCGCAAGGAACTCGAGCAGGTCGCGTTGGCCAAGGCGACGGCGCAGGTCGTGACCGAGCTCGTCAAAAGCGCGCACATCGAGCAGTGAGATGCTGAAAAGCGGCGAGCCCGGGGATCAGCGCTTTTAAACGAGACATTCGACAACAAAACCTCAACCACAAGAGACCAACGATATGGACTTACACAAACGTATTCCTCGCCTCGTCGCTGTCGCGATACCTGTTGCGCTGCTGAGCGCGTGTGGCTTCGTGGCTCCGCCCTACACGGCGTCGGTCGACAACATTCAAGCCCTGAAGAATGCATCCGGCGCACATGCGCGCGTCGGCACGTTCGACTCCCAGTCGAGCACCAAAAACTACTATCCGATTGCCCTGCGCGCGAACGTGATGCGCTCCCCGGTTGGCGATTCGTACGGCAGCTATCTCGCCGATGCGATGACAAAGGAGCTGACGATGGCAGGCAAGCTTTCGCCGCAATCCGATGTCGAGATCAAAGCGACATTGATCGAAAACCACGTGGATGTCGGCTTGGCGACTGGCGAGGCCGCGCTGAGCGCGCGTTTTATCGTCACGCGCGGAGGCGCCATCCGATATGACCAGGTCAAGACAGCCCATACCCAGTGGGAATCGGCTTTCGCGGCCATGATCGCGGTCCCGAAAGCGCGCGAAGAATATCCCCTGGCTGTTCAAAAGCTGTTGGGCGAGCTTTACGCGGACCCAGCGTTTCGCGAAGCAATCGAATAGGCGCAGGCAGCGCGTTAGAGATCGACAAACCGTTTCACCCCACGCAAACGAGGACCAAAAAAATGGCATTGATTCACAAAATCGCAGTAGTTGGCATGATTGCAGCGTTGTCAGGTTGCGCACACGAAATTTCGTTGACGGGCGACCCCGCCAAGCTTCCTGAGTTGTCGACGAAACCCATCGAAAAGAGCGTCGCCATGGTGATTTCGGAAGACGAGTCCGCGCGCGAGGTCATCACGCCAGGCGGAGGAGGCGACAAAGTCAGTTACCACCCGTATCACGACCTGGAGCTTCCGATCTACGTCGGTCTTGGACATGTGTTCAAGAACGTCACGAAGATGAAGAAAGCGCCGGATGCGGAAGCTATGCGTGCGCAGCATCTCGACTATGTCGTTGTCCCGTCGATCACGACGAAGTCATCGTCGCCTAGCCTGCTGACGTGGCCGCCGACGGACTTTACCGTCGCGCTGACCTGCACGATCACCGATCCGACGGGCCAGAAAGTGGTGGTCGAGGACGTGACGGGCACGGGCCACGCCGAATTCAGCGAATTCAAGCGCAACTTCGGTTTGGCCGGACAGCTCGCGGTTGCGGATGCAGTGACGAAACTGCAGACCGCGCTGGCGAACGAGCCCAAGTTGCAAAAGTAATAGCACAAAGCCGAGCCCGTGGCCGCGGGCTCGGCAATACGCAATGGGCAGTCGGTAAAAACAAAACAACTCGTTGGCGAATAAAAATGACGAACGGGGCAAGGCAGGGCGGTGTATTCCAGCGTCTGGAGCAGGCACGCGCCGCATCCGACGCATTACAAGCGAATGCCGAGACGGGCATGCCGGAAAGCGGCATGCATGCCCGCTATCGCAGCTGGCAACGCGCGCTGAGCGCGTTCGTTGCCGCGACCCTGTTCGTCGGACCGATTACCGTGACGGTCGAGACCGGCCGTCAGGCGGCGGGCGTGCTGGCGGCGGGAAGTCATCGGCTGGATGACGACGCCTGGCGTGCGATTCAGGATATTGCTTCGTTGCGCCTGCGAGTGCGCATCGCAATGCAGGCGGCTAATGCCGCCCCGATCGTCGATCCCACTGCGCCAATCGCGTTTCAACCGCAGATCGTGCAATCGACGGGCGCCGGTGGCGGCGTGCCTGTCGTCAACATCACCGCACCGAATGCCGCGGGCATTTCGCTCAATCAATATCAAACGTTCAACATCGACGCAGCTGGGTTGATTCTGAACAACAGCTTGCAAAGCGGGACTTCGCTCACAGGCGGCACCGTGGGTGCCAACCCGAATCTGAACGGACGCACGGCCAGCGTCATTCTCAATCAGGTGACATCGACAGGCGCGGGCTACGCGAGCGTATTGGCCGGCCCGCTCGAAGTCTTCGGCGCGGCGGCGAGCGTCATCATCGCGAACCCGAACGGCATCGCGGTACGCGGGGCGGGCTTCACCAATACGACGGGCGTGACGCTCACGACAGGCGCGCCGCAATTCCTCACCGGCACGGGCGGCACCGTGACGGACTTCACGAACGGTCAGGCCATCGCCTACGACGTGAAGGGTGGGCATATTCAGATCGAAGGCAATGCGGGCGTGAATGGCCCGGGCTCGGGCATCGAAGGTACCGTTGGCACCATCGATCTAATCGGCGAAACGGTGGGCATCAATGCGCCGTTATACGCCGGCACGCGCATCAATGTGATTGCGGGCGATCAACTCGTGAAGCCCGGCGTCGTTGATGCAACGGGCACCACCTATTCCACGAGCGCCAATGGCAGCGCGAACACGCTGGCCGCAATCGGCGCCGCCAATCAGGGTTATGCGATCGACGCGACCGCGTTCGGGGCGATGACGGCCGGCCAGATCGCGATGGTCGGTACCGCGGCGGGCATGGGCGTGCGGGCCGACGCGGGGTTGTCGGCGACGACGGGAAATCTGACGCTGTCGTCGAACGGAGATTTGACGGTGGCGAGTCATACGGCACAGCAGGACGTGTCGATGACGAGTGCGGGGAATGTCACGGTCTCGGGTGCGGGCGTGGCCGGCAGCGGGTATACCGTGAATGCCGCCGGAGACGTGGTGTCGAATGGCACCGTGCAGTCGGGGGCCGATTTATCGGTTACGGCTGGGAACAACGTCACGATCGCGGGTCAGACCACCGCGCAAAACAATGTGACGCTGTCCGCCGGACATGATGTGTCGTTGACGGGATCGCTGGCGAGCGGCAAGGCGCTCAACGCGACGGTGGGCGGTGCGCTCAGTGTGCCGGGCACGCTGCTGGTGGGCACGGATGCGACGCTCGCGAGCGGCACGCTCGATGTGCCGGGCGTCGTCATCGTGCAGGGCAACGGCACAGTGACGACGCAAGGCGACCTGACGGGCAGCGGTTCCATTGCGTTCGGGCAAAGCGGCGCGGTGACGAGCGGGCACGATCTCAACATCACGGGCAAGCTGCTTTCGAACGACTTGCACGTCGATGCGGCGAACAGTGCGACGTTTGCCGATGTGCAGGCAGGCGGCGCGTTTGGCGTCACGGCGCGCGGTCTCGCCGGCAATGGAGACGTGACGTTCAACGGCAACGCTGCCTCGGTTGGCAATGCAACCGTTCAGGCCGCGAACGATGTGATTGTGAACGGCACGCTGGCCGGCGGGGCCCAGGTGGCGTTGACCGGGCAACGCAACGTGACCGTGGCCACGTCCGGCACCGTGCAATCGGTCGGCGATTTGTCGATGACGGCCACGACAGGCGACGCCGCTTCCATCGGCACGATTACGAGCGGTGGCGCATTCAGCGCGCAAGCTGCGCACGATGTCGCTTTGGCAGGGACGACGAATGCGGTTGGCGACACGACGCTGAACGCGGGCAACGATCTGACGGTGAACGGCACCCTGGCGGGCCAGGGCAACGCTGCGCTGACCGCCGGGCGCGATCTTACCGTCGGTGGCACCAGCGGAATCGCGAAGGACGTGACGGCCACAGCCGGCCACGATCTCTCGGTAGCCGGTTCGCTACAAGGCAACGTGATCGCAATGAGCGCGGCCAATGCGATCACGTTGAACAACGTCCAGGCCAACGGCGCGCTATCGGCGACGAGTACCGGCAGCACCGGGAGCATCGTGGTCAACGGGACGGTGGCATCGCTCTCGAACGGCACGCTGAATTCAGCCGGGACGGTATCGATCAACGGCGCCTTGAAGACCGCGGGCGCCTTGGGCGTGAGCTCCGGTACCGATACGACGATCGCCGGCACGGTTGCCTCGAACGGCGACATGACGCTGACGAATACGGCTGGCTCGCTGACGAGCACGGGGCAGATTCAGTCGGGTGGCAACCTCGGCATCAGCGCCGCTCAGTCGATCGATCTCGGGACGGGCGCGACCTCGGCGCTCAGCGATGTCACGCTGCACGCCGGCCGCGACGTGCTGATGAACGGCACGCTCGTTGGCCAGGGCAACGGGACGATTAACGCCGGCGGTGCGATCAGCGGCAACGCGGCACTGGCGTTCGGCCTCGCGGCGAACTTGAACTCGACGGGCGATATGTTGCTGACAGGGTCGTTGCGCGGCGCGACGATCCAGACGAGCGCCGGCGGTTCCGGCACGTTTGCGGATGTTCAAGCCGGTTCGACGATCGCCCTGTCTGCGAACAACGACCTGAATGTCACGGGAACGCTCGTCGGCGGCGCGACGGTCAACCTAACGGCTGGACGCGATGTGAACGTTGGCGGCACCACGACGGTGACGCTCGACACAGCGCTGCAAGCAGGACGCGACGTCAACATCACGGGCACCGTCAACGGTCAAGCTAATGGCACGGTGACGGCAGGCCGAGACATCACCGGGAACGGAACACTGGGCTTTCAGCAGGCCGCGATACTCAGCGCGGACCGCAACGTCGCACAAACCGGACTCGTTCAAGGGCAGACGGTTCAGGTCTCCGCGGGCAGCGATCTGGCCATTAACAACGTCCAGTCGGCGTCGAATCTGAGCTTGAGCGCCGGCACCTCGGGCGCGGGCAATCTCACCGTCAATGGATCGGTCTCGGCGGCTCAGGCGTTGACGGCCACGGCATTCGGCAATGTCGCCGTGGCGAACGGCGGCAAGCTCGCAGCGGGCTCGATGCTCGGCATCGGTGCGCTGAACGACATCACCATTGGTGGGGCCGTCGAGTCCGTGGCCGACATGACGCTGAACGCGCAACTCGGCAGCTTGAACGCGACGGGCGGCATCAACAGCGGCGGCGCGCTCACGATCACGACGGGGCTCGATCTGTCGACGGGCGCGAGCACGACTTCGACCGGCGACATGACGCTGAGCGCTGGACGCAATGCGATGCTCAACGGAACCCTCGTCGGCGCGGGGAATGGGTTGATCGTTGCCGGGCAGGATATTACGGGGGCGGGCACACAATCGTTCGCCTCGGCAGCGGTGCTCAGTGCACAACGCGACATCGGCCTAAGCGGATTGCTGCAAGCGAATTCGATTCAAGTCACCGGCGGCAACAACGCGGCGCTGCATGACATCACGTCGGCGACGACGCTCGCGGTGACGGCCAATGGCAACGCAGGCGAGGGCGACGTCTCCGTGGCGGGGACGGCGAGCGCAGCCGGCGCGGTCACGTTGACGGCTGCGCGCGATGTGCTCGTACAGGGTTCGGTGGGCAGCAGTTCGACCGTCGGGCTCGTTGCTCAGCGCGACGTCACCATTGCCGGCTCGGTGAATTCGACCGGCGACTTGAGCATCGATGCGAAGACGGCAACGCATCGCTGAACGGCACAACGACGACATCGGGGGCGCTGACCGTCACCTCGGGCATCGATACGCGGTTAGGAGGCCAAACGAATGCGACGGGCAGCATCGATGTAGAAGCCGGGCGCAACATCGCACTCGACGGCTCGCTTGCCGGACAGTCGAGCGGAACGCTTTCTGCGGGGCAGGACATCACCGGGGCCGGCACGGCCGCCTTCGGTCAGGCGGTCGGCGTTGTGGCGAATAACAACATCGCGTTGACGGGCTCCTTGCAAGGCGCCGCGGTCGATGTGGTCGCGGGTAACAATGCCGGGCTCGGCACGGTGCAGGCACTGGCGGGCGACCTCAATGTGACCGCATACGGCCTGGCTGGGCAGGGCGATGTCACGTTGGGCGGGGCTGCCACGGCGTACGGATCGACTTCGTTTGCGGCAGCGCGTGACGTTAGTGTGGCCGGGGCGATCAACAGCATCAACGCGACGACGTTGAGCGCGGGTCGCAACGTGACCACCGCGGATATCGGCTCAGGCAGCGATATCACGTTGAGTGCGACGAACGGCAGTATCACGACTGGCAATGCGGCGACCAACGCGAATTTGTGGGTGGACGCTGGCGGCAGCGCGACGCTCGGCACGGTGAACGCGGCCGGGGTCGTGGCGATGCAGGCGCTCGGCTTCGACGGTATCGGTGACGTTGCGGTTCGCGCAGCGCTGACTGCGGGTAATACGGTGGCGGTCGCTGCGACGCGCGATGCGAGCTTTGCGGGTGCGCTGACGACGGGAGGCGGGTTGTCCGTTTCGGCTGGCCGCAATGTGACGGCCAGCGGCACGGTGTCGGCCAACGCCGATACCACCTTGACGGCGACAGCAGGAAACGTGGCCGTGGGCGGTTCACTGTCGACGGTCGGTAATCTCAATGCAAGCGCAGGGGGATCGCTGGCGCTGGCGGGCGGATTGATCAACGGCAATACGTCGTTGAGCTCCGGCGGCGCCATGACGCTCACGAACGCGCTATTTGGTTTGGGCGCGGCGACGCTGAGCTCCGGTGGCGCGATGAACGGCGGCGGCTCGCTCACGTTTGCCGGCGACATCGGGATCACATCGGGCGCAGGCATCACGCTTGGCGCGGTGGATGGCGCGGGGCAGTTCACTGCGACGTCGGCCGGTGACATGTCATTCGGGGCGACGACGGCGGTGGGTAACGTCACCGCTAAATCGACGGGTGGCAGTGTCGCCTTCAGCGGGCTGGTGCAATCGGGTGGCATCGCCGATCTTGAAGCCGCAGGTAATGTATCGGCGGCGGGCGGTATCGCGTCGGTCGGCAATGTAACGGTCAAGGGCACGGCCGGGAATGTGAATGTCGCGGGCGTGTCGGCCAACGGCGACGTGAACCTGACCGCGGGTCAGACGTTGACGCTGAGCGGCTCGAGTACGGTAGCAGGCGAGTTGGGGCTCGTGGGCGGTAACGTGACGCTCTCGGGCACAGCGAGCGGCTCGAAGAACGTCACGGTGGCGGCGCAAGGGACGCTCGATGCGAGCCAGGCAACGCTTGTGTCGTCGCAGAACCTGCAAGTCAGCGGCACGAATGTGACGTTGGGCAACGCAATTGTGGGTGGAGCGCTGAACGCGCAGGCGAGCCATCAGCTGACGCTCTCGGGCAGCGCTGTCGATGTGGTGGGGGCGGCTACGCTTGCTTCGCAAGGCGGGCTTTATAACGCGAGCAACGTGCTGGCAGGCGGCGCCCTGACGGTATCGGCGCAGAACCTGACGAACGCGGCGAATGCGTCGCTGGCGTCGACTTCGACGACCTCGATCACGGCGACGAACTTCACCAACGCGGGGCTCGTGAACGGCAAGACGACAAACGTGACGGTCGCGGGTGCGCTGTCGAATGTCGGTGGGTCGTTGATGGGGCTCGATAGTCTGACGATCAACACGGGCACGCTGAACAATCAAAACGGCCTGATCTTCGCAGGCGATCCGAATACGACGAACGCGCCCACCACGGGTGATTTGTCGTTGACGATCAATGGTGGGGGCAGTGCGTTCGCCAATGCGAGCGGACAGTTGCTGGCTCAGCGGAATTTGGGTCTGACTGCGGTGAATGCCGCGATCGATCCGTCGTTGGGCACGATCAGTCAGGGTGGTCAGCTGACGATCACCGCGGGCAGCATCAATGTGGCGGGGACGTGGGATTACGGTGGCCAGGGGGCAACGCTCAATGCGCTCGGGGGGATGACGAACGGCGGGACGATCGAGGGGACCGCGCCGTTGACTATCTCCACCGGTGGGATATTTACGAACAGCGGCACGGTGAAGGGGCAGGACGTCACCTTCAATGGCACGCTGAACAATGTCGTCAATGCAGTCATGCATGCGGGCGATGTGCTGACGCTTAATGGGAACGTGACGAACCGCGGGACGGTGGAAGCCGCGAATGCGATCAACGTCACAGGCGGCAATTACGACAATCAAGCCGGCACGACGCAGGCGCAGGGGAATATCGGTTTCAACCTCGGTGGCACGTTGCAGAACACCGGTGGATCGATCTTCGCCGGGAACAATATTTCCATTAACGCGGGGGCTGTCGTCAACGATCAGACGGCGCCTACGGGGACGACGACCACGACGACCGTCGTTAGCAATCCGGCACTACTATGGTCCGCTGTTATTGGCCAGAACACATGGGTTTCGGTATCGACCGGCAATGATGGCAGCGAGCTTGACCAAGAGGTGGAGAGAACATTCACTCTCGGCGACCTCTTAGCGCCGACCGGTTCGCAGAACGGTTTTTCCTCGCCTAGCGCGTACAACAGTTGTCCTTCGTGCTCCATCCAGGCGTCGGCGCCAGTTGTCGGGTCGGGAAGCGTCACGTTTGCTGATTTCTATCAGCAGGTTGGAACGGTTTCGCAGTGGGATACACCTGTGTATGGCGATGTCTGGTTGCCCTCAACCGGTCCCATGGCGGGCCAGACGAAGTCGATCACACTTGCGTTGCCGACAGTAAACGAGACGACAGTCACTCAGCAGCCCGGCACAGCAGGTGTGATTTCAGCGGGTGGGTCGATTGCTCTGACTACTAACTCGCTCTCGAATCGCGGAGGCCAGATCGATGCGGGTGGTAACGTCATCCTGAATGTCCAATCGTTGAATAACGGTGCTGTCGCGCCAACGGTTACTACACAAATCACCGATACAGTCGATCAAAACCAGCTGACTGCATTCTTGAGCGTGTTGGCATCGAATGGTGTTGGCGCGATTCCCGACTCGCTCGTGCAGTCCGGGGCGCGACTCATCGGTGGGCAGGTCTATTCAGGCCCGCAGTACATTTCGAATCTGGTTGGGTTTGCGCCTTTTTGGGTGGGTGTTGCACCGACCTCGACATCGACCGTTACTTGGTCTACCGCCACGGGCCTGATTGCCGCCGGAAGTGACCTGAGTATCTATGGTGGGAACCTGGTCAACGCGGGTCAGTTATACGCGGGCAACAATGTGCTGATCGGCGCCGCGAGTTTGACGAATCAAGGCGGCAACCAGCAAAGCTATTCGTCGTCGGTGGGGTGTGCCTCTGGCGTGCCGAATTCCGCTTGCGGTAATGCAGGCTCGCCGCGCGGCAACAATCCAACCACGACAACCTTTAGCTATAGCCAAAACAACGCGACGATCTTCGCGGGCAACGATCTTGTCATCGCGGCTGGGCAGATCGATAACACCTACGGCAACTTGCTGGCCGGCCACGACATCGTGATTGGCGGAGTGGGCACGACGGCAACC
>Ga0157374_10002925_pt1 | contig 14312 bp, 7 predicted proteins | sample M25metaG_FD_115308 | JGI IMG/M metagenome (GOLD analysis project Ga0157374, IMG submission 115308) | Miscanthus rhizosphere microbial communities from Kellogg Biological Station, Michigan, USA - M2-5 metaG | ecosystem: Host-associated > Plants > Roots > Rhizosphere > Soil | place: USA: Michigan...
GACTTTAGTTAAATTTTTAACCTTTTTGTGAAAATGCGCAGCGTTTTTAAAGAGGACATCTATCATGTTAATTAGTATTTTCATTCAATAATTGTCACCAATGAAAAAATTTGTATCAGTCGTCCTTTTGTTTGTCTTGGCCACCGCCTCTTATTCGCAAACTAAGGAGCTCGTTAAAGTAACTGACATGCTGAAGATAAGATCTATCGGTGGAATAAATCTTTCCAATGATGGAAGCAGGGCCGTTTTCACGGTCACTACCATCGAACCTGATGGTGACTCTAAATGGGAGAACAAATACGTTAACCAGGTTTGGATGGTGAACACAGATGGCGTTTCATTACCAAAGCAATTAACGGCAAAAGAAGGTTCATCCCAGGCTGCCTGGAACCCTGATGGCAAACGAATTGCGTTTGTCCGTGTGGCAGATGGCAAGCCGCAGATTTTTTTGTTATCTCTTGATGGCGGAGAAGCCATTCAACTTACCAAATTCCGGTATGGTGCAGGCACTCCAACATGGAGCCCTGACGGCAAGCAATTAATATTTTCATCTAACATTTCATTGAAGGATCTCATAAAAGATTCTTTGTTGAATCCTTCTCACTCCGTTCCCTCCTGGCCTTACGAAAAGCCCGGATTTAATAAAAATGATCATATGAAAAGTCCAGCGGCTAAGGCTGATCCCGATGGAAATATGGAAGAGATCAGGACATATCTTGAAAATAATGCGAATGATAATAAGGTAAGAGTGGTTGATAAATTAAATTTCCAGGATGAAACGGGAGTAAGTACAGACATGAGTTTTAATCATTTTTTTCTCATCAACGTGGACGATGCCACTAATCCCATAGAACTTACAAAAGGTTTTTACCGATTTTCCTCTGCCGATTTCACTCCCGATGGCAAGCAAATTGTGCTGTCTGGTGATGTTGATTCAATTCAACACCCTGATCGTTCTTTAGAAAGCGAGATCTTTATCGTAAACGCAGATGGAAGTAACCTGAGAAAAATTTTGGGTGACAAAGACATCAATTACAACTCTCCGCAAATTTCACCTTCGGGAAAATGGCTTGCATTCCAATATGGGAAAACTTCTTTTGTAACGGTTCCGACGTTGGCTATTATCCCCATAAACGGTTCACCTAAGGATAAAATAGATATTCCATTTGACCGCAACAAAGCAAACGTTGTGTGGAGTAGGGACGAGAAATACATTTATTTCTCAGCTCAAAGCAATGGTGGGCAACCCCTTTACCGCGCCGATGTAACAACAAAAAAAGTTGAACAGCTTTCTGATTACAACAGCGGGATCACAAGTTTTGATCTGATCAATGATAAAATGGTGTGTGTAAAAACTGAAGTGGCGGATCCGTTCGATATTTATATCTCTGATGCAAACGCAAAAAATTCAAAACGGGTAAGCGATTTTAATTTCAGTTGGGTACAAACAAAACAACTTTCATTGCCTGAAAAGAAAACCTTTGCAAATAACAAGGGAATGACCATTGAATATTGGATCATGAAACCCGCAAATTATGAAGCTGGGAAAAAGTATCCATTGCTTTTAGAAATTCACGGGGGACCGGCTGCCATGTGGGGACCTGGTGAAACAACGATGTGGCACGAATACCAGTTTTTCTGCAGTAGGGGCTATGGTGTTGTGTATTGCAATCCCCGTGGTAGTGGTGGGTACGGCTTCGATTTTCTAAAGTCAAATGTCAATGATTGGGGAACGGGCCCCACCAGCGATGTTTTGACAGCTTTGGATAAAACGGTTGCAACCGAAAACTGGGTTGATACATCTAGGCTGATAGTAACAGGTGGATCATATGCTGGTTACCTGGTGGCATGGATCATTGGGCATGACCACCGGTTTAAAGCAGCTTGTTCGCAGCGGGGAGTATATGACCTGGCAACTTTTTTTGGAGAAGGTAATGCATGGAGATTGATACCGAACTATTTTGGAGGTTACCCCTGGGAGGCGGCCACAAAAGCAACTCTGCAAAGAGAATCGCCGATAAACTATGTGCAGAATATTACGACTCCATATATAATTTTTCATGGAGAAAATGATCGGCGAACAGGTACTACCCAGGGAGAAATGTTGTATCGAAGTCTAAAAGTTTTAGGCAAGCCGGTTGAATATGTTCGGCACCCGGGGGCAACCCATGAGATCACAAGGAGTGGCAACAACCGGCAACGAATCGATCAAATGCTAAGGACGTATGAGTTTTTTGAACGATGGATAGGTAAAAAGTCTTTTTAATTATATTAAACAATACGACATGAAATTCAACAAGAAATTTATTGTGATCGGAGGTGCGGTTGCTTTTGTGGTCATTGGAATTGCAGCCAGTAAACCGCCCCAGGAAACATTCAAGAATCTAAAAGTGCTTCCCAAGGATATTTCGGAACAACGGTTGGATTCAGTGATGAATGAATTTGAAAAAGCTTTGGGTGTGGGTTGTGATTTTTGCCATGTAAAGCCTGCCGATTCAACAGCAAATTGGGATATGGCCGCAGATGATAAGCCTGACAAGAATATCGCTCGCAAAATGATCGAAATGAGTAACAAGATTAATAAAGATTTTTTTAACGCCACTACAAAATATGGTGATGAAAATGCACTCCTGGAAATACATTGTGTCACTTGTCACCATGGGGAACCTCATCCTGAATTCGGAGAAGAGGAACAACCGAAAGAGAAACAAAAATAGCAGCTTTCCTCGTTAAGCGTCTCTATAAAATAAAAACCACCGTGATTACGGTGGTTTTTTTGTTGCAAAGTTGGTTTTTAATAGCCTGGATTTTGAGGAAGAATATTAGGATTGGCATCAACTTCGGGTTGGGGTATCGGCCAGGTCCACTCACGTGCAGCGGGATCAAGCGTGCAAAAATCGGTGCAGTCATCCCTGCTAACTGTGCGAGTTGTTCTCTTAAGATCAAAAAAGCGATGACCTTCGCAGATCAATTCCTTTCTTCTTTCCAGTTCGATAGCATTCATTAATGCAGTTCCGCTGAGCACCGCCGGAACATATCCGTCAATACGCGCAGCTCGTAAAGTATTGAGATCATCAAGCGCTGAGGCATCATCATGGTTTCTTGCAGAGGCTTCGGCGCGTATCAGGTACATTTCACCTGTGCGGAATGCTTTAAAATTTACAACGCCGTCTGGCTTACTTAATTGCGCACTCTTCGCAAGGTATTTTGACAAAACCAAGCGGCCGCCAATGTCCTTGAAATAGGAAGAATAACGTACGTCGTTTGCCTGGTCATACGAAGAAACCAAAGTTGGATTAGGTTTGTACTGGCTTCTCCCATCCGGCGCTGGTGCAACCGGAAAATAAACATTTGTTGCAGGCGTTCCTTGCCCCGCTTCAAACACACAAGACCACAAGACCTCACTATTTGAAACATCGGTCCATATATCGGGGAATTCGGAAATATCGGCCAAAGGTCGTGCATCGATGACGAGTGTTGAATACTGAATCGCATCATTAAGCTGGTTGCTGTATAGATACATTCTTGCCAACATGGCGTTCACTGCATCAGCATCAATATATGCACGGCTATCGCCATCATTGATATCATGATCCATGTTGGTCATCAGGTTCGCTGCATTTTTAAGGTCCTGTTCAATGTGATCATAGTCTTCCTTTACCATGCCGCGGGCAGGTTTTTGTTCATAATCAAAAACAGTTAGGTAGGGAACGCCCGGCGATGTTGAATTGCGATCGTAATCGTCTGCAAAATATCTAAGCAGGTCAAAATGAACCAGGGCCCTTATGGCCAATGCCTGTGCCTTGATACGATTGACAGCTCCCTGGTCCTCCGCGGCAAATTTGTCAATATTGTTTTCAACAATGTTGGCCTTTCCGATTATGGCGTATGCAGCTTTCCAGGTGTCTTCAATTTGTGACTCATCCTCTGCAAAGGCCCATCTTGAAAACACTTGTTCACCTCCCAACGATTCATCCGTTTCGTTTAGATTATCGCTTAACATATCAGGCATGGTAACAAAGGCATTTGACGCGTTATCAGTTGCGCCGTAGTAATTAGCATTTTGAAATGCAGCATAAGCACCTGTTAAAGCAAATTCAAAATCCTTGATTGAGTTCAATTCTTGTCCATCAATAACATATTCGGGTTTTAGGTCAACTACTTTTTTGCAGGATACCAGGGAAGATGTAAGAAGTATAATGATCAAAATTTTTTTCGTTATCATAAGATGATAATTTTTGTTTTTTTTTAAAATCCAACACTTACACCGAACGTAACAGTTTTTAATTGTGGGTAGACAGAGCCATTTAAAACTCTTGTTACTACTTCGGGATCATATCCAAGGAAATTATGCCAGACATACAGGTTCTCCCCCTGCGCAAAAACTCTTACACTTCTTATTTTTATTTTGTTTAGAATATGTTCCGGTAAATTGTAGCTTAGCATGACATTGCGGAGCCTGAGATAATCCGTCTTTTCGACGAACCTTGTTGTTTCGACATGCAAATCATTGAACGGACTCGGCACATTTGTAACATCACCCGATTTCTGCCACTCTTGTAACATGGAGGTAGCCAGGTTGGAAAACCAATAACCGCCAGTCTCAACGTTTGACCTGTCGTTATTATATGCATAGCCTCCATAGGCATAGCTGAAAAGTACGTCAAGGCTAATACCCTTATAGCTCCATGTTGTCGAGAAACCACCATAGTTGGGAGGATCTGTAGACCCTATGATCACTCTGTCATCCGGGTCATAAATGTTAGTGGTAGTTTTTCCATCCTTTTTATAATATAGCGCATCCCCATTTTGCGGATCTACCCCTGCATAACGCACGACGTACAATGAATTGATCGGCTCACCAACCCTGTTAATGAATAATCCATTGATATTATCAGTCTGACCATTTTGGTCGAGGAGTTTATTATTGTTATGGGTGTAGTTAACTCCCAGCGTCCAAATAAAATCTTTGGTCTTTATGACATCACCGTTTAAAGAAATTTCGACTCCTTTGTTTTGGAGTTTACCAAGATTGTTGTTGATGGATTGGAAGCCCGATGTGCGCGATAGCTGCCTGTCTAAGAAAAGATCATTTGTTTTATTGTCATAAACTTCTATAGTCCCTCCCAATCTTCCTTTGAACATGGTAAATTCAACTCCGGCATTGAATTCAAGTTTTCTCTCCCATGTTAATGTTTTCGGAAGGTTAACGAGTGCGAGACCACCGACTCCATTGTATACTGTCGGGCCAAAATACTGACCCGTTGTAAAGTCGCCAATGCCCTGGCTGCCAACCGAACCGTAGCTTACTTTTACCTTAAGTGCATTCAACCAGTTTCTTGTGCCATCCATAAACTTTTCTTCTGACATAATCCAACTGGCACCTACCTGGCCAAAATTTGACCAACGCTCATCTTCAGAAAGGCGTGATGATCCATCTCGTCTTGCTCCTGCATTGAGGTAATATTTTCTCTTGAATCCGTAAATCGCATCGATAAAATAAGACACCAATCCATTTTCAGTAGCTAAACCGTTTACCGTGGGAATGTAGCCGTTGGTTGCAGTGCCCGGAGTAATACCTGCTTCATTTTTGAATGGTCCCACTAAACCAAAACCACTGAAACCAAAATTCTCAGCCTTGCGCTGGATGATCTCATTATAAATTGCGGCGTTTATTTCATGGTCACCCATTGTGTGCTGATAACTTATTGACGTGGTTCCCGTATAGCGGAAATTTTTCGTATAGGCGCGATCAACCTGGCCATTGCCGCCCTGGGATTGTGAACCCTGGTCGGTGCTTTTGTCAAGGTAAGTGAAGGATTCGTTGTCGGTAAAGTCAGCACCCCAGATCGTTCTTACTTTCATTCCTTTTACCCAGGGAACATTGAATTCGATATAAGCGCTTCCAACTCCTTTAACTTGATCCGAATCGCCCTTATTTTCCAGCAACTCTTGCAAGGGATTTGGTTGCCCTTGTAGATAGTCGATCTGGTAGCCTCCATTCGCATCATACAGATTGATATATGGATTATACCACCTGATTGCGTTCAAAGGACTTCCGATGTAACTATCGTTTTCCCTTGTACCAATGAATCTTGAATATCCCATGGTAGCATTTAATCCTATTTTAAAATATCCAAACGAATGATCAATGTTCATACGGCCGGTGTAGCGTTTCAAACTTGTTGATATTACTACGCCATCCTGGTCAAAAATAGATCCCGAAAAGTAGAAATGTGTTTTATCGTTGCCTCCCGCGACACTTAACAGGTGCTGTTGTGTCTTCCCTTTATGAAAAAGTATGTTATCAATGTCATAATCCAATTTACCAAGGCTATCTACTTCGTCCGGTGTCCAGCCAAATGGATTTGGTCCATAGTCCGGTCTGTCATAAAACTCGTATTGAAGTTTTTCAGCCGACGTCATCAGCTTCAGTTTATTTGTAGGCAACTGGGACCAGCCATATTGAAAATCGTAATTAACCTGTGTTTTGCCGTTAACACCTTTCTTTGTGGTGATCACGATTACACCATTCGCACCGCGTGAACCATAAATTGAAGTGGATGTTGCATCTTTTAGGATATTGTATGATTCAATATCTCCCGGATTAATCGTGGCGAAGTCCGCAGGATTTACCTGGATCCCATCTATGATATATAATGGAGTATTGCTTCCATTGATCGATCCCTTACCACGAATGGTAACGATAGCGGCGGCACCAGGTTGCCCGCTTTGCGATTGTGATAACAACCCTGGCACTCTTCCCTGTAACGCCTTGTCGAACGAACCAATGGGCGTTAATTTCACTTCATCGCCTGATAATTTTGCAATGGAGCCAGCCACCTGTCTTTTGTTTTGTGGAGCGTACCCATTTATCACCACCTCGGTAAGGCTGCGCTGGGATTGTTCCATAACCACAGTTAAGCTGGTGTTATCTGCCGTGACTTCCTTGTCCGCATAGCCAATAATGGTACAAACAATCACGTTATCAGGAGCAGCCAAAAGTCTGAAACTTCCATCAGGACCGGTCGCCGTCCCTTTTGAGGTTCCTTTGATGTTGACGCTCACGCCGACTAACGGAGCACCGTTTGCATCCGTTACCCGACCAGTAACCTCCCTTTGTGCATTGACAGAAAAAAAGGCAATACATACGATTGCCAAAAGCAGAAAGCGTTTTTTCATCTGAACATGTTTTGGTTTATTTAGCCAGGATGCCAATCCTATCCTTCGGCTATCTATTTTCACAGTATGGCCAGCAAAGATACTGGTTGAGCATGGTATCACAAGTTGACATTTAACACATAATCAATGCTGCATTTGATTTTTTCTTTACCGAAATGTGATAAATGACGACTGAAGTTGTCTTGTGCACTTAAAAAGGCAGTCAAAAATTTCGACTGCCTTTCTTAACGCTTGAGTATTGGGATCAATATCCGGGATTCTGCTGCTCCCTGATGTTAGGGTTAGCATCGAGTTCTGCTTGTGGAATCGGTAAAATGCGGCGGAAATTGGAGGTTTCCAGAACCAGGGGAACATTGCCCGGATAATTATTTGCCTGATCTATTCGCGTCACAGCTAAATTATTTCTCACCAGGTCCCAATAACGATGACCTTCAAATGCAAGTTCTTTTCTCCTCTCCAACAAAATATCATCTAATAATGCCTGGCCGGATGCTGAATATCCCGCAAAGCCTGGGTCCCTTTCAGTGGCTACATCATTCAGATAAGTACGCGCCGTTGCTTCATCACCGTTATGAAAGGCTGCTTCAGCAGCAATGAAATAGACTTCGGACATGCGTATCACTTTCATTTCGTCTTTGTCGGCTGATCCTGTATTCGGAAATTTATTTACCACTTTTGCCTCATCTCCCCGGATCGGGCTTCCGACAATAAACATACCCTTTCTCACATCCGTACTGCTGTACAGATTGTATAACGATTCTGTTGCGAGAGCATCACCATAGCCACTTTGATCAAAAAAATAGGGGAGCGATGAGTTCCCGATATTATTTGTGGCATCAAAGACAATTTCAAAAAGTACTTCAAGTTTGTCATTCCTGTCTGTATTATTTTGCCAGAATGTTAAAACATCACCTAGCTGCAGAAGTGAATACCCACTGTTATTGATCACATCTTCTGCGGTGGTTTGCGCTTTATCCCAATCACCTTTGAATTGGTACATTCTTGCGAGCAGAGCTTTCGCAGCCCATTTGGTAAAGAATCCCGACGATTTATCCTGGGTCATCAAGTTAGCAGCGTCTGTAAGATCTTTTTCTATTTGGGTGTATACTTCCTGAACGCTATTTCTTGTAGGTTTCAGCGTCGGATCATATGTTAATATCAGTGGAACACCTAAAGCATTGGGATCAACTGTATAAGGCTTCCCGAAAAATTTTACCAATTCAAAATACATGAGTCCTCTGATGGCAAGGGCTTCTCCGCGCAGCTGATCAATATTTTCATTGCCTTGAAGAGAAGAATTGATGACATTGTTTGCTCTTAAGATGGTACTGTAAGCAGATTGCCAGATTCCCTGCATATTCACATCTGTAACCGTGTAGTTAATTTGGAAAAAATCGAGGTAACGATTACTGTTGATGGTGGAGCTATAAACATTGTCTGAAACAAGGTCACCAAACAACGGAGTGCTTCGACCGTACAAATTGGCGCTGTTCATGTTGCCATACGCACCATTCAATGCGTTCTGCATGTCTGACTCATTTGTGATCGCTACATCAGACGAAACGCTGGTATAAGGCCTGAGGTCCAGGAAACTTTTTTTGCAGGAACTTAATGCCAAAGCCATCAAAGCTAAAACGATAAGGCCCGCAAGTTTTGATTTATGTTGTGATTTCATATTTCTAAATAAGTTTGATTGATTAATCTTTTTTACAACTCCACGTTCAGACCCACTGTAAATGATTTTGGAATAAAAAATTGCAAATCATTTGTGCCATTGATCCCTTGCTCGGGATCCATAGTGATATTTTTATCAAATGTTTTTGTCCAGAGATTAGTGCCTCTGACGTAAACGCTAAGACGCGTTAGCATTAGTCTTTTGAGAACGGATGCAGGCATTTCGAACCGCAGGGCAAGATTGCGCAAGCGTATATAATCTCCTTTATAAAAATATCTTGTTGAAGCGGCATTGGAATTTGTCGCGTTAAAGAAATCATACCGGGGAACGTCTGTGACATCGCCTGGATTTTGCCAGCGTTCTAGCTGTTTGCGATTATGATTTAATGAAGCAAAACCTCCATCACCTGTAAACAAGAATCCCCATTGGTCATAGATATAATTTCCATACTGATAGTTGAATTGTGCATCAAGGCTTACAAACTTGTAAGTAAACGTTGTGCTGAGTCCCCCAAATCCCTTTGGTGACGCGCTTCCTATGATAGAGCGTGTAACCTGGCTAAAATCATTTGTCTTTTCTTTTTTCGTATCATCTTTATACCACTGGGGATCTCCGGTTTGAGGATCTGCCCCCGCCCACAAACGAGTGTAAATAGATTGCACATCTTCGCCTACGCGGATGATGTAAGGCAGATTGATAATTTCATTCTGACCTTCACGCAGCTGCGTTACTTTATTTTTATTCCAGCTTGAATTCAACGAGAGAGTCCACGTAATATCTTTTGTTTTGATTGCCGTTGCATCAATGGTCAACTCAAGACCTTTGTTCACCATAGCTCCGATATTATTATTAAACGAGGGGAAACCACTGGTCAACGAAAGTGGTTCGGCTAACAGCAAGTGATCTGTCTTCCTGCTATAATAATCAGCCTCAACAGTGATCCTGTTTTTCAGCACGCCCACTTCAAGGCCTATGTCAAAAGGTTCATTCTGCTCCCATGTAAGATCTGCATTGCCCACGGTACCATTGTCATTATAAACGACGTCAGTAGTGATGCCGGGCGCCAGCGTTTGAGGAAAACTCGCAGGAAGTCCATTGTACGTTCCCTTGAAGGAATAAATTGTTCTCCACGCATAGTTCCCGATCTCTGCATTACCGTTAACCCCGTAAGATGCCCTGAGTTTTAGCAGGGAAATGACGTCTATGTTTTCCATGAAATTTTCCTGGTCTATGTTCCACGCACCGCCAACGCTCCAAAACACTCCATACCGGTTGTCGGTACCAAATCTCGATGAACCATCGCGACGTATACTTCCTGACAATGTATAGCGATTCAAAAAGGTCACATCTCCTTTTGATAATAGTGAAGTAAACGCATAATCATTACCGTCATAAATCGGAGTTTGCGGTGTTACAGGTGTAGGATATACCAACGAGGTAGTTAATGGCAATCCCGTACCTGTGGCATCCTGGGTTAACTGCTGCGATTTTTGTGCTTCATAACCTGCGGTTACGTGGCCACTTAACTTGTCTTGCCAGGTGTGAAAATTATAATCGGCCAGGTTTGTCCATACCCAGTTGAATATTCTGTTGTAACGTGTATAAAATAAACCGGTAGTTGAAGGATCATTTGAAGAAAAATCACCAAAGAATGGGTTGAAGTAATTGTATTCTTCTATAGTGCTGTAATCAACACCGTACCGTGATGTTAATTTCAAATTATCCAAAATGTTGAATTCAGCAAATGCCGAACCGAGCAATTTTGAAGTCTGGTTACTAAGGCGGTCATATTGCCGGATAGCAACGGGATTGTAGATCTGGCTAAATACTGCCGGGTCATAATTTGGCTTACCATCAGGGGTATAGGCTTCTTGCGTCGGAAGTAACGATAGTGCCGCAATAATTGGATTCCTGAAATTGGCGCTTTCCGATTCACCTTCCTGGTGAAATGTTGAAAGATTGAGATTCGCACCAAGTGTTAGTAGTTTACTGGCCTGGTGTCGTATACTGGTGTTTACACTATAGCGTTTGAAATCCGAACCAATGATTTCACTGATCTGTTTAAAATATCCTCCAGACAGAAAGAACTGTGTTTTTGCATCGCCACCGGAAGCCGATACATTAATTTGTTGCTGCTGTCCCTTTCTTTTTACCAGGTCGAGCCAGTTATAATTGGCGGTAGTATTGTAACCGAATTGATCCAGGATTGCATCAACATCATTCTGTGAGCCACCAACATGCAGAACGCCTTCGGTAGTTAATTGTTTAAATTCATCTTTAGTTAGAGGTTTTGCGAGGTTGGGGAAATAAGCAATATCGTTTGACCCGAATTCTCCATCTACTCTTATTTTAGTTTTCCCTGCCCTTCCTTTTTTTGTCGTGACAAGAATAACCCCATTAGCGGCGCGGGAACCATAGATCGATGCTGAAGCGGCATCCTTTAATACACTTATACTTTCAATATCGTTCGGATTAAGACCTGCCAGCAGGTTACTTGAATTGGTAGCACCTGAGAAATCTCCCGAGTTTACCGGAACACCGTCAATAATCCACAATGGTGCCGAGGAAGAACTGATTGAGCCAATACCCCGAATACGAATCTGCTGAATGCTTCCCGGTTGACCTGTTGGCGACACAGACTGAAGGCCCGCTACCTTTCCCTGCAATATTTGATCGACAGAAGACATTGGGACATTTTCTACCTCGCTGCCCGAAACTTTGCTGATCGCGCCGGTAACCTTCCTTCGCTGTTGTGTACCATAAGCTACAACAACCACTTCATTCATAGTTCCGGTGCCAGAGGATAGATTGATCGTATAGCTGTTGTCGCCGGTGAGAGTGATCTCTTTGTCTCCGAGGCCCACATAAGAAGCAACGATCGCTGAAGCATTTGGAGGGACCGAAAGTGAGAAAGAACCATCGGCAGTTGTAGAGGTCCCCAAATTTGTTCCCTTAACAATAACAGAAGCATTTGCAAGAGGTGTTCCTTTTTCGTCAGTAACCTTTCCTGTAATTGTTCTGTTTTGACCTGCCGCAAAGAGGAGTGAGAAAATTGACGTAACAAGAAAGATAAATTTTTTCATTGCCTGTATGTTTTGATTTACAGCCCATAAATACCAACCGATTCTGGGCTAACTAATTTTCATTCTGTGGTTGGTAAAATTGTTCCGGTGAGGATAAATTGTACAAAGGACAACAAAGAATTGATCAATGCTTCGCATTTTCTCTTTCAATTAACCGAAGCATGAAAAAGAATAACTCAAACACAATTATTCAAATCAAGAAACAAACGCTTTAGCCTTGATTTGTAATTTTTCAGATAGAAGTAGAATTTTTTCATCATTTTCTGGTCTAGAAAAGCAGGCGAGCAATTATTTCGCTGCTTTTCAAATTGATAGGTCACGATACTGTCATGAAGCAGGCGTTTCTATAATCACTGGTTCACTCAACCATGAATTTTGATAAACGAAGCAGCGTTATTAAAATCTGAATAATCTATTACTAAATTTCTCCATTTTACGGCAGTAAAATTGTTTCAGTTTTTTTTCAACCATTCGTACCTGAATTCGTCCACGAATAATTATTTGCTAGAGGTTAACAGTAAGGACAAATAGATTTGATGTAGAAGTTCGTTTGCTGTTAAATTATATTAATCCTTATCCGAATCATGAAAATACAAACCTAAGAACCACTGTTGTTATGATTCGTGACAGATACCTAAAGCTGTTTTTTATACCATTGTTAGGAGTGTTGATTCCGCCGGTTTCAGGTATGATCGTCTATAGCCATTACTCCGTCATTGAACTAATGGGTGTAGTCATTTATTTCGTCATTACTTCGTTTTGCATATGGACGGGCTGTAACTGGATCCATAGTAAGCTCAGGGGCCACTTCAAAGTAATAAATCCTTTTCCGAAGATTATCTCTCTCTGCATTATTTGCCTCCTATACGGGAATAGTGTAGGGACCATCTCAACGCTGATCTGGTTCTCTCTTTCAAAGGAACAGTTTAGCTGGGATGCGGTTTTTAAGTTCAACCTTTTTTGTGCCCTTGCCATCATACTTTTTACGCTCGTTTATGAAATTTTATTTCTGAATAAAGAGAGAGAACTGGATAGTAAGATCGTTTACCAGATCGATCGCGAACGATCACAGGCTGAATTGGAAGTATTACGGAAGGAGCTGGACCCTCATTTTATTTTTAACTCACTCAACACATTGAATCATCTTATCGTTAATGATCCGCCGCAGGCATACATGTTCAACAATAAACTCGCCCAGGTATATAAATATTTTTTGATCAATAAAAATAATGAACTGATATCCATTTACGACGAACTTGAGTTTATCGACAGCTATTTTTTTCTTTTACAGATCAGGCACGATAACAAGTTAAACCTGTCCACCGAACTGAATGGAGGTGATGAGCGGGTAACAATGATCCCTCCTTTTGCGTTACAAATATTGGTGGAGAATGCGATAAAACATAATGAATTCAGCGAAGTGAAACCATTGAATATAAAAATTACTTTAAACAATGAATACCTTAAAGTGTGCAATAATGTAAAACCAAAGCCATACCTCGTGCATTCAACAGGTATAGGTTTGAAGAATCTCAGTTCCCGTTATAAGATACTTTGCAATAAGGACATTGTCGTTGAAAATACCAATGAGTATTTCTCCGTTAAACTGCCGCTAATCAAACAACCTAACCTTTAAAGTATATGCCATGCTGAACACAATTATTATTGAAGATGAAAAAGCAGCTCGTCAGAACCTTATCAATGCGCTGATGAACATTGATGCTAATCTGAATGTGGTTGCGGAGCTCTCCAGTGTAAGAGAGAGTATCGAATATTTTTCCAGGGCACCTGAAGCAGATCTTATCTTTTGTGATGTGCAACTGGAGGACGGGTTATCATTTGAGATTTTCAGTAAAATCGAGATCCGTACTCCGGTAATATTTATCACCGGCTATGATCAATTTGTCATGAACGCCTTTGAATATAATGGCATTGATTACCTGCTCAAGCCGGTGAGCGAAGATGAGCTGCAAAAAGCAATTGTCAAATACAGGAGGCTTGAAAAGCATTTCGGCAACCAGTCTTCGCTGAGTAACCTGGTACAGTACGTTTCCAGGAAGAAAACCAGGTTGATCGTTAAGAAAGGGCTGGAAAGTATTTCCCTGCGGTTGGAGGATGTTGTCCTCTTTTTTACAGAAAATAAAATTGTCTACGTAGTTGATCAGTGGGGGAAAAAATATCTCATTGATAAGAATCTTGGCGAACTGGAGGAAGATCTTGATAACAGTATTTTTTTTAGAGCTAACCGGCAATACATTGTTAATATAAATTACATAAAGGGATTTACGCCGTATGAAAAAGTTAAGCTGCAGCTCGATCTTGTTCCGGATGAGCTGAGCTACTCAATCATAATCAGCCAGGAAACTGCACCC
>Ga0157374_10002926_pt1 | contig 14311 bp, 8 predicted proteins | sample M25metaG_FD_115308 | JGI IMG/M metagenome (GOLD analysis project Ga0157374, IMG submission 115308) | Miscanthus rhizosphere microbial communities from Kellogg Biological Station, Michigan, USA - M2-5 metaG | ecosystem: Host-associated > Plants > Roots > Rhizosphere > Soil | place: USA: Michigan...
AAGCCGTGGAATTAGGTCCCACTTCCAGGCTCCAGGATGTCTGAAGCGCATCGCTCAGAAGATCCGCATAGAGCGGCGCGTTGTCGTCGAAAATTACCAGCTTGCGAGCGCCGATCATATGTAAAACCCGGAGCGAGGAGACCGGACGCCCGGGTGGCGCAACAACTCGTCCTCGTTGAAATCGAACCCGAGGCCCGGGGTCTCGTCCAGTTGAAAATACCCGCCGCTAACCGGCAAGCGCCGGGTGAGAATCGTATCGCGCCAAGGCACGTCCTGCAGCATGAATTCCTGGCGGAAGAAGTTCGGAATGGCGGCCATTACGTGCGCAGAAGCAATCGTCGAAATCGGGCCGTTGGGATTGTGAGGGGCGATCGGTATGTTGTAGCACTCCGCCAGAGAAGCGATCTTGCGCATCTCGCTGATTCCTCCACAGCGAGTAATATCCGGCATCAAGATATCGGCGGCGTGTCTCTCGAGAATCGGGAGACACATGAATCGCGAATGCAGCCGCTCGCCTACGCAGACGGGAAGCGGGATGCGCCGCTTGATCTCTGCAATCGCATCGGGAAATTCGGGACCCGCGGGTTCCTCGTACCACATCACCTGGATGGGTAGCTTTTCGATGCGATGTGCCATCTCTACGGCGGTGGGCCCGTTGAGCATGGCATGCGTTTCTACGGCTATTGGAAATTTGGGACCCAGCGCTTCGCCAACTGCCTTCAGGCGATCGATGGCCAAATCTTTCTGCTTCTCGTCCAAGCTCAAATTGTCATTCAGATCGCTTCCGTACCAGTAAGAAGTGTGCGCGAAAGGGTCAAACTTACAAGCGGTGAAACCCGCTCCCGCCATGGCTTGCGCCGCGGAACGGTACCCGGCCGGCGATCCATCGCAATCGACGAACCAGTAATTCGCATAAAGCTGAATGCGTTTCCGGTATGCGCCTCCGAGCAATTGATAGATCGGCATGCCAGCCCTCTTGCCGGCAATATCCCAAAGCGCGATATCCACTGCACTAATCGCAGAAAGCAGCGGGCCCGCCTGCCCGAGCCAATTCATATCCCGATAGCACTTCGTCCAAAGAAAATCGATTCGCCGGGAGTCTTCCCCTACGATATGGCGCCCTACGGCTTCGCAGGCCGCCTCGACCATGGTGCTGCCGGGCCAATTCGTCGCCTCCCCAACGCCCGTCAGCCCATCTTCGGTCTCAAGCTTTATCAGGGTCCAGTTGTATTTGATGCCTTCGATAAGCCATGTCCGAAGCTTTGTGATCCGCATTATTGCTCCGGTATCTCGGAATTCCGGATTGCTTCCGCGGTTCTGAGCGCACGTCCATAAATCTTCGCGCTAGCAACGCCGCTGCCGATACGGAGCGTTTCATCGCCGTTCGCCGAGTGCAGATTCGGACTAAACCGTCCCCAGCCGAACTGACGCGTCTCGCCTCCGTCACAAAGCTTGCCGTCGATCACAAAACTGATAATTTTAGGACCGCCATCGACTATCACCGAGACATGATGCGCCGTCCCGTTCTCGAGCATGCCTGGATCCGAACTCCAACTATTGCGCGTCCGGCCATCGTTCAAAGTGATCTCCAATGTGCCGTTTGGATTCGTGCTTAGTACAAACCCTTTCCCGTCCGCACTGCGGTTGTCGAGCAGAGTCTGCTCCGCAGCCGATGCGGACAACTTGAGCCACAAGTCGAGCGAAAAGCCGGTCCGTATGTCATCCGTGCCATAGTCGGCTCGCTTCGAGCGCTGTACGAATAACGGTAATAGTGGCGCGCTGACGGAAGACTGCCCGCTCTTCGCATTCCATTCCAATAACAAACCTGCTTTAATCGGAGTCTTGTGAGAAGGATTCAGCTCATCCCACATACCATCGAGCAGAACGGCGTCTATCTCATGGACACGCGCAACGTTTTTCTGGGTCTCGGTGATGAAATACCTGCCCTGGTCTTCGATCATATCCGGATAGCTCATGCGAATGAACGGATCGTCATCGTACAGTCCTATTTCCGGCTGAGACCATCGGATGATTTTTCCTTTTGGGCTGTCGGCTTCGATACCACCGACTAGCCAAGCCGGATTACGATCTTCGTAGGCGATGGTGCGCCTCTTGGGATTCGTGCTAATAAACTTTCCCCCGTGATTGTGGAACCAGTAGATGTATTTTCCGTTTTCGCAACGCCAGGCGAAATTGGCCGCCCGCGGATGCTTCATTAAGCGGCCATCGGCGTAGCGCATATACTGCGACGGGTCCCAGGTGTGGCCGCCGTCGCGGCTATAGGTATAGGCCGAATAGCCGTCGATAGTCCGGAAAACACAGAAAAACGAACCATCGCTCAAAACGCTGAAACTCTGCTCTTCGGCAATGGGACCTCCGTTGGCCGGTGCGCGAATGCCGACATCGCCATCCGGCAGTGTTTGCCAGCGAATCCTGTCCGGGTCGTGTTCGGTCAATATGTTGCCGCTCTTTAGCAGCGCTCCTTCAGACGAGGTAAAAAATCCCTCGCCGAAGCCCCCCACTTTGTGAACTGGAACGAAGCCCGCTCCTCCATAGGCGAACGCGCGGCCCACATTCCAGAAGAACTTCAGCTTGCCCTGATATGGGTTCCGCCGATCGATTTCAAAGGCGCGCATCGGAACGTCATAACGCTTGGCGGACCACGTCCTTCCGTTATCGTCGCTGTATTTGAAAACGAAATGGCCTAGACTATCGACGCGGCGGCAGAATCCGTCGGGGTATGCAGGCTTGTCGGCAATGACCTGCCGCACGTTGTCGGTATTGTGGTCGTAGAAAACGTATACGCGGCCGTAAGGAGCTTTTAGTAGTACGGCGTACGATGCCTCCGGACCGCGGGCGGGTTCGACGTCCACCGGCGGCAACCAGGTTTTTCCAAGATCGGTGCTTCGCTGTGAGATTACGTGCTGGCCGCCCGCGCCCTCCACTCCCGCGCCCGTGGTCGTCACAGCGAGCCATGCGCCATCGTCCGTCTTCACGATGTACGGCTGATCCGAATAACCGTCGTTCAGCATGACGCTGCCGTTCGCTATGTTGCGTCTATCCGGAATGTCTGCCGCAGGCACCAAATTTGTTACGGCCACCAAAACGACTGCATGGAGCGTGCCATAGAAAAGCCGTCTTACCGAGGTCCGGTTCATAAAACGTTATGTTATGTGCACAAAACTGAGATGTCAATTGCCGGGCAATTTATTCGTTATCGGCAATGCGCCCACGCGTCCGACGCTGGGGACCCCGAAATCCACCACCCACTACTTCACCGGACGCCAGAAATTTCTCGTAGGTATCGATGACCTCTTCCATGCGATACGTGACGTGCTTACGCATAGCGCGGTCAGCGGCCTGTTCACTGCCCGAACAGAGAACGCTCACCAGCTCTTCGTGCCAACCTTCGGGCAAGGGCGCAGGCTTCGCCAACGTATAACGCCAGTTCAAATGAAGCACCTGACTGTTATGTATATAGCGAACCAAAACCTCACAGCCGGTGGCGGCCGCCAGTTCGTGGTGGAAGCGCATATGGAGGCGATGCACGTCAACCGGCCGCGCGGCGTCGGCCGGACCGCTGAAATAGCGGACAAATTCTTTATCCAGCTTGGCCGCTTCCCAGGTAGCATAGCGACGCTGGATCTTGGTCGCAGTGCGCGCGAACATACGCGCCACCTGTGCCTCGAGCGCCTCCCGCAACATGTAGTGACCGCGCACATCTTCCGGTTTGGGCACTTTAACCCGGGTGCCGACCCGGGGCAGGCTTTCCACCAGCCCTTCCGTTTCGAGACGCTGTAAAGCCTGCGCCACAGGCACTAACGACATGTGGAACATCTCGCCCAAGCGACGTCGTGTAAGGGGCGCGCCGAGGGGAAAAGTACCATCGAGAATACTGTCGCGGATCTGTTCATAAACCGCCTCATTGAGGCTCATGTTCGTTCGAGAGACAGATGACCGCAATCCATTTCCTCCCCGCTTCAGAACCGATAGTTTCGCACGGACGAGTGTTGAGCGAAACACCATTGACATGAAATTCGACGAATGATAGAGTCGATGTGTCTTTGTTAACTGATGTACCAGTTTATCAGGGGGCATCTTAGAAACGGCCACTTCAGGAAGGAACGCCATGCGACGTCTCACAGCTTTTCTAATACTCATTTTTCTCGTGTGTGAGCTGCGGTTACCTGCGCAAAATATTACCGGCGCTTTTGTCGGCTCTGTGAAGGATCCGTCCGGGGCTACCGTCGCGGGCGCCGAAGTGGTCGTTCGAAATGCCGCAACGAATGAAGAGAGTCGAACTTCTACGAACGATCTGGGCTACTACGAGATTCCGTACCTGCGGCCCGGCACGTACGAAGTGCAGGCTTCGTCTCAAGGCTTTAAAGCGAGTATCAGGAAGGCTGTCGAGCTCACGGTCGACAGCCGCGTGCGGCTTGATTTCGATTTAGAGGTCGGCGATTCGAAGACATCCATTTCTGTGAGCGGAGAAGCGCCGCTGGTCGAATCCGAATCCTCATCTCTTGCGCAGCTCGTGAGCACCAAGAGTATTCAAGCCCTCCCGGTGAAGGGCCGCAACGTCTTTGATCTCTCGCTACTGAGTCCGGGTGTCAACGTCAATCCGCGCGCGTTGGGAGGTGTGGCATCCACGGGGGACAACTCCGCACCGCTCTTCGTCCAGTCCGATATCTCGATCAACGGCGGCCGCTACCGCAGCAACGACTTCATGCTGGATGGAGTCAGTATCATGCTGCCGGAGAACAATAACTTCGCGCTCTCACCTACGCCCGACGGCACCCAGGAATTCAAGATCATGACGAACAGCTATGGCCCTCAGTTTGGAAGAAGCGGCGGCGGGGTCCTGAACGTAATCACGCGATCCGGCTCGAATGACTGGCACGGATCCCTGTATGAGTTCTTTCGCAACAATCACCTGGCAGCCAATAATTTCTTCGCGAACGCGAAGGGTCAAAAGCTCGGACCGTCCCATTTCAACCTGTTCGGAGCCTCAATCGGAGGGCCGATCCGGAAGGATAAGACGTTCGTATTTGCGGAATACCAGGGCCATCGCCAGGGGAGCGCACTAGGCGGGCAGCTTGCTACGCTGCCTACCGCCCTGCAGCGCCAAGGCAATTTCTCGCAAACCTTCAATCAATCGGGTCAACTCGTCGCCCTTTACGACCCGTTTACAACAACGACGGCCGGCGGCTCTGGCTACGTTCGCAGTCGCTATGCAGGCAACATGATTCCCCAATCGCAGATCAATTCCGTCGCCCTGAAGATGATGCAGTACATCCCGCTGCCAAACCAGGCCGGCACAGGCGCGGCAGGCGTAAACAATTATGTATGGACCCAGCAGGCATTTCTCGATAGCGATCAGTGGTCGGTCCGCATCGACCAACGCTTTTCCGATCGCCATAGTCTATTCGGACGTTTTACGAGGAATACCGGCGATTCAGGAAACTCCGGCCCGTTCGGCAATGTAGCCGATAACGTTCTTGGAGTGGATCTCAATGGGGTTATTAACGCCGTCATCAACGATACATATGCGGTGAATCCGACGACGCTGGTGAACATTCGATTCGGCGTCACACGGCGATACGAAGGCCGCTCGCCTCTGCATGGCGCCATCAGTCTGAGCGATCTTGGTTTCCCTGCGAATGTCGCCGCGGCGGCGACGCAGCAGGTTTTTCCCGCCATCACCTTCTCGAATTACACATCCTGGGGAGATCCTTCGGGAGATGCGATCCGCCGTGGGAATACGGTTTGGACGCTAGTGGGTGACTCCACTATGATTCGTGGACGCCACACTTTTGTGTTCGGAACCGATCTTCGTCTTTATGACCAGACGCCTTACCAGAGCGGATCCGACGCCGGCAGCTACAACTTTTCGCAAGGCTTCACGCAGGGACCAAATCCTCAAGTTTCCAGTCTCACGTCCGGTGACGCCTTTGCGTCGTTCCTGGTGGGTTACGGCTCCGGCACCTTTACGCAGACGCCTGCGCTTGCCATACGAAATACGTATGCCGCACTCTATTTCAATGACGAAATCAAGTTTGGGAAGCTGACCGTGAATGCTGGACTTCGTTGGGATTACGAGCAGCCGCGTACAGAACGCTACGACCGGTTCTCCACATTCGACTTTAATGCACCTTTTCCAGTACCGGCAACGGGATTGGGCCAAGTCAATGGTACGCTCACGCACCCCGGGCAGAACGGACAACCTCGCGGGCAATTTAACCCGTACTACAAGGCCTTTGGCCCCCGGTTCGGCCTCAGTTACTCGTTGACCCCCAAGACCGTGATCCGGTCCGGATTTGGAATCTTCTATTCGCCGCGTTTCGGCACTACCTCGGCGTCGAACTTCGGAGCGGCCGGCGCCACGCTCAATTCAACCTGGGTCTCCAGCCTTGATGGCGTAACGCCCCTCAATCCTCTCACGAATCCATACCCGAATGGCGTTTTCCAGACATCCAATTCCACCGCCGATCAGTTACTGCTCGGCCAGAGTATTCTGTTCATGGACCGCGGCAATGTAAGCAATATCTATAGCGAACAGTGGAATTTTAATATCCAACGCGAATTACCATGGGCCCTGCTGCTCGAGGCCGGCTATGCGGGAAATCGGGGCGTGCACCTTCCGATCGGAATAGATTTCAATCAGCTCAATCCGATCTATCAAAGCCTGGGAGCCGGCCTCAGCACGCAAGTGCCGAATCCCTTCTTTGGAAAAGTAAGTACTGGCGTTCTATCAACGCCCACGGTAGCCAGAAGCCAGTTGCTCCGTCCGTATCCGCAGTATTCAAGCGTCTCTACTAATAGCCCAGCTGTGGCTGAGAATGAGGCGAACTCAATTTATCATGCATTTACTGCCAGGCTGAACAAACGTTTCTCGAACGGCATAGGATTTTTGATTGCCTATACCGGTTCGAAAACAATCGATACGGCGTCGGGGCGTATCTTCGGTATCAACGCATTTGTACCGCCCGTACAAAATATTTACGAGCTGCGAGCCGAGAGAGCGGTCTCGGAGGCCGATATCTCGCAGCAGCTGGTCATTTCACACACGATCGAGCTTCCATTCGGCAAGGGCAAGCATTTCTTGAGTGGCGCCAATGGCGTGGTTAACCTCGTGGTCGGCGGCTGGAGCGTGAACGGCACCGTCACCCTCGTGACGGGCTATCCCCTCGCGCTTACGTCCACGGGAAATAGCGGCACGTTTTCCGGGGTTCTCCGACCGAATAGTACTGGCAAATCGGCCGAGTTCTCCGGGTCTGTCGAGTCGCGCCTGAACCGCTACTTCGATATCGCCCAGTTCACGATTCCGGCGCCGTTCACATTCGGTAATGTATCGCGCACGCTTCCAGATGTAAGGAGTCCGGGACGTCGCAACTACGATCTGGCCCTACAGAAGCAAGTCGTGGTTCGCGAGCCATTTTCCGTTCTCTTCCGCGCCGAAGCGTTTAATTTGACCAACACTCCTTACTTCTACGGTCCGGGAACCGGCCTGGGAACGGGGACGTTCGGCATCATCTCCGCCTCTTCGGGCGAGCGTCAGGTTCAATTGGCGCTGAAAGTACTTTTCTGATCGAGCGCCACCATACTCCGGTAGAAGCCGATCAAGTCCAAATTGACTGGCTTGATACCAAGCTGCCGTAGCATGTTTGTAATCTGGCCGCGATGATGGCTTCCATGATTTACAACGTGCAGGACGATCTGCCAAAGAGGCGTTGCATAGGGCGTGCCCGCCATGGTCCTGTATGACACATCGCGGAGCCAATCTTTCTCCGCCAGCCGTTCAGCCCATGTCACCAACTCGGCCAGCATCTCTGTCCAGACTTTTTGGAGATCGTAGTTGCAGCCGGGAGCCTCGTAGTCAGCCAATTGCCTGGGAGGCCGACCATTCAAACGGTCCCACCAGACGCAATCCGCCTGGTACATGTGCACGAGGGCTCCGTAAACGCTCCCGAACGATCCGTTGAGAGTTTTGACGAGTTGTTCCGCCGGGAGCGGCACCGTCTCTTCTAAAACGCGTCCGGTCGCCCATTGGTGGTAGCGGAGATGAGTAACTCCGGTGCTGCTCAGCATAGGCGCTTACAGACGCTCGAGGCGCGTCTGGGCGTCGCCAAATTGGTCGAGCTTTATTCCCATACGATCCATGATCGAGAGATATAAGCTGCACAGTTTGCGATTGTCGTCGCCGGCTTGCAAATAGTCGAGCGTCCGTCCTGTCTCGAGCGTCCCGCCCAGTCCCCCGGCGAGGACCAGTGGCAGCCGGGTGTTGTCGTGCTTGCGGCCAATCCACATATTGGACAGGAACATCAGGCACGAATTATCGAGTACTGTGCCGTTGCCCTCGGGCATGCTGTCCAACTTCATCGCCAGATAGGCGAGTTGGCTCAGGTGGAAACGTGAGATCCGCTCGTAACCATCGGAGAGATTGTCGTGGGAAGCCGAATGATGCCCGTCTTTGACACCGAGGAACGGATAATACATTGCCGACAAGTCACGCGCGAGAAGCAGACTCGCCACGCGCGTCTTATCAGTCTGGAAGCCTATTGCAATGATGTCGCACATCAAACGCGCGTGATCGCGCAGGTCTTCCGGAAGCCCGTTGGCCGGACGGCCCATCGAGAACACTGGACGGTTCTGTTGTTTGGCAAGATCCTGCGCGCGATCCTGGCTCTTGCGCATGCTGTCCACGCGCTGTTCGATTTCGCGTACGCTGGTGAGATATTCGTCCAGCTTGACCTTGTCGTCTGAGCTAATTTCCTGGCTCAGGACCGACGCTTCCTGACGGACGCGGTCGAGGATGCTCACATTGCGAAGACTGCCCCGATTTTCGAACAAGCTATCCCAGGCAAGCGCTGGGTAGACCTCGTTCGGAACGGGAGAATCCGGACTCTGCCAGGAAACGTGTGAACTGTAGGCGAGTGAGTAGTTGGTCTCGTGATAACCCGTCATCGGCTGCTCGCACGCCAGCACGATGCTCGCTTGCGGCGTATCCTCGCCGACGCGGTTGGCGATCATCTGGTCGACCGTGACACCCGCGTGAATGATGGCTCCTTTATGAATGACCGCGCCCGAAAGCAGGCCTCCGGTTTGCGCCGGATGAATGCCGAGACCGACGGACCGCTTCTGATAGAGCCCGTGAATTACGTTGATTTTATGTTTGATCGGTTCAAGCGGAGCGAGTGTCTTGCTCAGCTTCATGCCCGCTCCGCATCCTTGCGCATCCCAGTGCGCCTCGTTGATGCCGTTACCCATAAACAGAACAGCGAAGCGCTTCGGGAATGTCACCGAGAGGGCATCCGCAAAACACGGAAGCGACTGTAGCAACGGAAGAGCCATGGTCACACCAGCGCCGCGAAGAACGGTGCGCCGGGTCATGGCGCTTTCGAACTTACTAGTTCTTTTGGACATGCAATTCGGCTTTCTGTATCCGGGTTTCGGGAAGTCTTCTATTCAAGAACTGTGGGCTAGTCACAATTGTCTCAATTAAAGTGTTAAAGCGGTAACCGTTGGCTGCGAGCGCCGACCGCATCCTCTCGATCGTCGGCTCATCGGACAGCATGAGCGATCGGCCTAGCGCGTAAGCCAGCAACTTGCGACTGAGATTGTCGATGAAATCTGCTTCGCGATGGTCATGGATGAAATTCTCTACGCCTTCGACTCCCACGCCATGTGTTCCGCCGGGGAAGTCCACTTGCGTATCGACGGGGCGTCCGGCAAGATCTGTTTCTCTCTTTTCACCCACGGGACCGTACCCTTCAAACGCCAAGCCGAACGAGTCGAACCGCGCATGACAGGAAGCGCAGAAAGGAACCGACCTGTGCTTCTCCAGCATCTGCCGCACAGGCAATTCCGACTTGGCCTCATCCTCCGGCAGTTGCGGCACGTTGGGTGGCGGAGCCGGGATCTCTTCGCCGATGACACGCTGCACCAACCAATGGCCGCGCTTCACCGGGCTGGTCCGCAATCCCGGCGCGTTCAAGGTCAGGAAAACAGCCATAGGCAGCATGCCACCGCGCCCATAGTGGTTGGCGTCGTCCACACGGACCCAAGTTTCGTTGTCTCCCGAAACGGGAGGCATGCCGTAGTGTTTAGCGAGCACCGGATTCACAAAAGTGTATTTGCCGTATATCAAATCAAAGATCGGCCGGTCATTGCGAATGACATTTTCGAGGAAGCGAATAGGTTCTTCATACATTGATTCCCGCAGATCGTTGTTGAAGGCCGGGAAGCGCTCACGATCGACGGCATTGTGTTGTTCGAACTGCCGGAAGCCAAGCCAGTTGCCACCGAACTCAACGCTCAAATCACGCGCCCGTTGATCCTTCAGCATCCGGGATGTTTCGGCGGATAGCACCTTGGGATTTTGCAAGTCGCCCTTGGCGGCATGCACCAGAAGCTCTTCATCCGGAATACTAGACCATAGGAAGTAGCTCAAACGGCTGGCTAGGTCGTAGTTCGAAAGGGGTTCGACCGGGGTGGATGAAGATACGGTGCGGAGCGTAGCCGCATGATGCGGCGCTTCGCTGATGAGATCGAGCCGGTAGCTGAACTTGGGCGACATCAGAATGCTGACGAGCGAATCCCGCATGGCCTCTTCGTGCGTCAGGCTGCTTTTTTCCCGTAGCGAATGGTAATAGGCAATTAGATCTTGATTTTCCGCGGCAGATAACGGCCTGCGATAGGCGCGCGCCGCGAATTTTAGAAGAGCGTCGAGGTGGTGAGGCTCCGCTTCGATACGCATTCGTTCTACAGAGCGAATGGTTTCGTTCACGCGCCGGAAATGATCGCGGATAGCCTCGATCGAAACGGCGCTACTTTGGGATGCCTGGACTTTGGCAAGATAGGCATCGCGGAGACTGAGAATGACTGGCGTCGACGATACTTGTTCGTCCGACGGCCGGGTACTGCCCGATTCGCGGCCGTGTCCGGCAACCTCCCCACTTTGATTGAAGAAATATTGGACCCAGGTTCGCGTCGTGAAATCGCCCATGAACTCGAACTCATTCCAGAGGCGATCGAGTTCTTGTTTGTCCTTGTCGTCGAGAATCAGCTGGATCAGCGGCGTGTCGTCGCGAAAGTAGCCCATGACGTTGTGATAACCGGCGCTGAGCAGACGGCCCTTGTCCTCCGAATCGTCGGGATAGTAGCGTCCGCGCTCGCTGATATAAAAGGCATCCGGGAAGACATTTGCAAACTGGGCGAAGGCTGCCTCATAAAGAGCCCTCTGTCCGCGGGGTACGATCAGGTCCGTATCCCCGGCACGCGCTTTAAGCATAAGCGCTGCGGCGCGCGGCGCCGCCTCCTGTCCGAGTTTCGGATAACGGGGAATTTCCGGGACAACAGGAGGTGGATCGCCCTCCATACGCAGCGCCTTGCGATCAAAATCCCGCCGGTGCGCGGCGAACTCACGCAGCTTCCAGTTCATCAGAGGCTGAGAGGTGGGAGGGAGCCCCTGAACTACTGGAGCGGCGAACTCCATAGCGGTATCCTTGCGGATTTTGACAACGAAATCGCGCATAGCCACGCATTGGGTACGCAACTCTTCCTGGCTTCCGCCGGGGGCCGGCAAACCACGCCACATGGCACGTAGCTTGGCAATCGGCCCGACGTCCTTTATCGTCCGGTCCGGGGTCTCGCCGAGCATTCGCCAAACCATCGGCAAATATTTCGGGCTAATTCCAGCGTCAGTCGCGATGCTCTGCAAGGTCGCCCTAGGCATGTCGACAGCAGCGCGATGTTTGAAGCGCCAGGCCGCCTGGAAATAATCGGCGTAGTCGGTCGGCTGGCTTTTGTAGAAATTGACGATCCGCTGGATGGCGAATGTTTCGCGATCGGTCTCAACCAGCATGGGATGCGGTGCGAACACGATTCCGTTGGGAGTGAATGCCATGTCATCGGCGACTTGGCGCGCCGCTTGCAAGTACTTGTTCAGCAACGCCGGGGACATGGTGAGCGACTCGCCCGAATTATCGAACCCGGCGGTATTCGCCGGATCGACCGGGAACTCGCGCGTGGGGCGAATATCTACGCCGGTCAAGTCGCGGATAGAGTAATCGTACTCGGCATTGCTTAGGCGTCGCGCTAGGACTATACCTGGGTCGCCGGCGCTCTTCATTGCTTCGGCCTGGCGAACAGACCGGATCCAGGCGATCACTTGCTGGCGAAGTTCGTCGGGCGGCTGCCTCATAGTCTTCGGCGGCATCTGCCCGGCGGTCAAGCGGCCCGACACCGCATTCCAGCGGGCCAAGTCCTTCACAACGTCCGCCAGCGTGGAGTAGGACTTCAGATCCAGATTTGCGGGGGCAGCAGAACCGCTATGGCATCCGGCGCAGTACTCGGTGACGAAGGGCCGGACGGTTTGTGTGAAGCCGCTTTCGAGATCCGAATTGGCGGTTTGAGCCGCGCGCAGGGATAGGGGGGCAACTGATCCCCACAAGATAAGCGTCAGGACGACGCGGTGACCAGAACGCATGCCGCTCTATAAACATATCAGGAAATACGAAACGTTTCCGTTTGGCAGGTGTGCCAGCATATTTTTCCGCCTACACTGATAACTGGAACGTTCGTGCCTCGGCGAACGTAATGCACTAAATAGGGGGAGCACGTGGCTCGACGAAACCTTCGCCCAAGCGCATCCTTCTGGGAAGCGGGACGCATCGCGGTGGACTCTTTGCGAAAGAGCAAGCTGCGTAGTTTTCTGACTCTACTAGGGATTATTCTCGCCACAAGCACGCTCATCGCCGTGACCTCATTTGTCAATGGCATGAACGTTTACATCTCGACAAAGCTCTCCAACATGGGCTCGGATGGGTTTCGCGTTGTGAGGATTGCGTTCATCGGCAATTGGGATCCCAAAAAGTTCATCGAGGCGCAGCGCCGCAATCCGCAGATAAAGCCCGAGGAATACGAGTTCATCAAGGAGCATGCCACGCTACTACGAGATATAGGCATGCAGACCTGGAAGAGTGTAACTGCGTCCTATGCCGGTGAGAATATGACATCGGTGAACCTCGAAGGCGTGACTGCAAACATACCGGCTTTAAGCAACATCGAGGTCGGAGTCGGCCGTGGGATAACCGAACAGGAGGTTCGCCGCCACGCACCCATAGCCTTCATTGGCAGCGATATAGCAGACCGATTTTTTAGCGGCGTCGATCCCGTTCGTAAGACGTTAAAGGTGAACGGCACTCCCTACGAAGTGGTTGGCGTTGCCAAGGCGCAGGGCAGCGTCTTCGGACAATCGCAGGATTCCTTCGTGATGGTGCCCGTGTACTCCTATTTCAAGACGTGGGGCCTGCACAACGAGCTTCAGTTTCTCGCGAAGGCCGCGGATCCCAACCATCTGAACGAAGCGCAAGACGAAGTGCGTATGTTACTCCGCGCGTATCGCCACATCCGCCCCGGGCAGGACGATACATTTACAATGTTCGGCTCCGATACTTTCGCAACCGCCTGGCATAACCTCACGGGAGCGATTGCGGCCATGGCTTTTGGGGTCGTCTCAGTGTTCCTCGTGGTGGGAGGGATCGTGATCATGAATATCATGCTGGCCGTAGTCACCGAGCGAACGCACGAGATCGGCATTCGCAAGTCGCTAGGCGCGCGAAGGAGCGACATCTTGAATCAGTTTTTAGTCGAATCGTCGGTTCTGGCCGCGATCGGCGGGTTGCTCGGCGTGATCATTGCCTATATGCTTGCCGTCGTGGTGCGAAACACCACTCCGCTGCCTATGGTGATGCCCATTTTTTCGGTGGCATTAGGTGTGGGGCTTTCCGTGGCCGTGGGTTTGTTCTTTGGAATTTATCCGGCGCGGCAGGCCTCAAAACTGGACCCAATTGTCGCCCTGCACCAGGAATAAATAGATGAACGTTTTCTCCTCGTTCCGCAACAATACGATGCTCGCGCTCGATACGATTCGTGCGCACAAATTGCGAAGTCTGTTGACGATGCTGGGCGTCATCATCGGCACCGGAACGATCATCGGCGTTGGTTCCATTCTTACTGGCTTCGACGGCGCCGTGACGAATGTCCTTAAAAGTTTCGGGCCCAATACTATCATCGTCTCCCAAACACCCGCTTTTCGTACCGGAGATCTTACGCCTGAACAACGCGCCCGCAAGCAATTCACCTACGAAAGCGCCAGCGGACTCCGTGAGAACTGCGGCTCCTGCGCTCTGGTTTCAGCGATGATGTTTCCCAATCATGGACCGATCGTGACCAAATACAAAGGAAACGCGGTCTACCAGACCCGCCTGCAAGGGGTTGAAGAATCGTACGCCCGCACAGGTCAGATCGA
>Ga0157374_10002940_pt1 | contig 14279 bp, 11 predicted proteins | sample M25metaG_FD_115308 | JGI IMG/M metagenome (GOLD analysis project Ga0157374, IMG submission 115308) | Miscanthus rhizosphere microbial communities from Kellogg Biological Station, Michigan, USA - M2-5 metaG | ecosystem: Host-associated > Plants > Roots > Rhizosphere > Soil | place: USA: Michigan...
TCAGGACAACAAGGACGCGACCCAGTACGTCGCCGACCTGCAGCAAGGCGGCCTCGGCTTGCCCGACCGCGACTACTACCTCAAGGATGACGACGCCAAACTCAAAGGCATCCGCGACGCGTACCGCGCGCACATCGAAAAGATGCTCGACATGGCCGGCGACAAGAACGCCAAAGCCGAAGCCGACCAGGTTCTCGCGCTGGAAACCGCGATGGCGAAAATCCAGTGGGACAAGGTCGCACTGCGCGATCCGATCAAGGCGTACAACAAGGAAGACGTCGCCAAACTCGGTCAGCTCGCGCCCGGTTTCGACTGGGAAGCGTTCATGGGCGCGACCGGCCTGAAAGGCAAGCTCGATACGGTCATCGTCGGACAACCGACGTATCTCACCGCCTTCGCAAAGCTCGCGCAGAAAACGCCGCTCGCGACGTGGAAGGCGTATTTCCGCTATCACGCGCTGAGCGACATGGCGCCGAATCTCTCCAAGCGCTTCGTCGACGAAGACTTCGCCTTCACCGGCACCGCCGTGCGCGGCGTGCCCGAGAACCGGCCGCGCTTCAGGCGCGGCATCGCGCTGATCAATGCGGGCATCGGCGAGGAACTCGGCAAGCTCTACACCGCGAAATATTTTCCGGCCGAGAGCAAGGCCCGCGCGCAGCAACTGGTGTCGAACCTGCTCGCCGCGTTCAAGCAAGGCATCGACAATCTCGACTGGATGACGCCGGCGACCAAACAGCAGGCGCAGGACAAGCTGTCGAAGTTCATGCCGAAGATCGGCTATCCCGACAAATGGCGCGACTATTCCTCACTGACCATCGCCAAGGACGATCTGGCCGGCAACGTGATGCGTGCGTCGCAATTCGAATACCAACGCAATCTCGACAAGCTCGGCAAACCCATCGACCGCGGCGAATGGGGCATGACGCCGCAAACGCTCGATGCCTACTACAACCCGGAACTCAACGAGATCGTGTTTCCGGCTGCGATCCTGCAACCGCCGTACTTCGATCCGAGCGCGGACGACGCGGTGAACTACGGCAGCATCGCCGCCGTCATCGGACATGAAATCTCGCACGGCTTCGATGATCAGGGTGCGCAGTACGACGGCGACGGCAATCTCCGCGACTGGTGGACGAAGGAAGATCACGAGAAGTTCGCTGCGAAGACGAAGGCGCTGGTGGCCGAATACTCAGCGTTCGAGCCGGTGCAGGGCTATCACATCAACGGCGAACTCACGTTGGGTGAGAACATTGCCGACAACTCGGGGTTGGCCGTTGCGTACAAGGCCTATCAGATTTCACTGGCCGGGAAGCCGGCGTCGGTGATCGACGGGTTGACCGGCGATCAGCGCTTCTTCATGGGCTATGCGCAGGTGTGGCGCGCGAAGGCGCGTGACAATGCGATTGTCGCGCAGCTCAAGAGCGATCCGCATTCGATTCCGAAATTCCGGGCGATGGGGACGGTGGTGAATCAGCCGGCGTTTTACACGGCGTTCGGTGTGAAGGAAGGTGACAAGATGTATCACGCGCCGGAGCAGCGGGTGATTATCTGGTAGCGACTGCTCCCTCTCCCCCGACTGCGTCGGGGGGAGAGGGTTGGGGTGAGGGAACAGCGTTTCGGTTTTGCGCGGCGTTCGAACTAGATCAAAAGCTTCCGCTGTTGAAGACCGCTGGTTACTTCTTTGCTGGTGCAAAGAAGTAACCACGAAACACCTTTCTTTCTCACGTACGGCCTTGTCCGTGAACGGACATCCCTGATCCGTGCACGGACCGCGCGCTTCCTGCGCGCGATCACCCTCGCTGCAGACTGAGCGCGACCGGTATAGAGATTCTTGTAAGTCTGCACTTCACGAAGCCAGGGTGCGTGACGCCTGCAAGAAAAAAGCTTTTTGTGCCTAGATTCTGTAGGCGACTTTTTTCATGATGGTCGATGCGACCTTCATCATCGTTGGGATCGGTATCGGAAGGTCGATTCCGCCGGCGCGTTTGGCCAATTCGCCGTGACGTGCTTCGTCGCTCTGCATTTGCGCGACGACGGCGCGGCTTGCGGCGTCCGCTTCGGGAAGTTTTTGCAGATGCTCGCCGAGGTGCGCTTCGACTTGGCGTTCGGTCTCGACGACGAAACCTAAACTGACTTTGTCGCTTACCAGCGCCGCGGCCGCGCCGATGGCGAAACTGCCGGCGTACCACAAAGGGTTGAGCAGGCTCGGGCGGCTGCTCAATGCGTCGAGGCGATCTGCGCACCAGACGAGATGATCGGTTTCTTCCTGCGCGGCACGCTGCAATTGCGTGCGCGTGGACTCGTCGCGCGCGACCGCGGCCTGACCGGAGTACAACGCCTGCGCACAGACTTCGCCCGTGTGATTGACGCGCATCAGGCCCGCCGCGTGCTTGCGCTGGCTCGCGTCGAGGTCGCCTTCGGCGATGCCGGCCGCGGGTGACGGACGTTCCGCTGCCTGCGCGGCGCCGAATGCGGTGGACAGGGCGCGGTCGGCTTCTTCGAGGAAGCGGTCGATGACGCTGAAACGGCGTGTGAACATGCGTCAATTCTCCAACTGCTGCGCCAACAACACAATCGGGTGCGTAACGGGAAAGGCTTTGGCGCGCTGTCGAAGGCCGTTGTCGAGGAACACGCGGCAGCCGACATTGCTGGTGACCAGCAAATCCGGCGCGATGAATTCGGCCTGATCGAGTTTTTCGCCACGCAATGCGTTCGCCGTGTCGGGATGACGCATGAAGTAGTCGCCGGCCGCACCGCAGCAGCGCGGTTCGGTTGGCATGACGGCGATGTCGAGTTGCGGAATGCGCGCGAGCAGCGCAGCGATCGCGACGTCGGCGCGTGCAACGTTCGCCTGCGTGCACGGCGTGTGCAGCGCGATCTTCTTGCGCAGCGGTGCGAATCGAAGTCGTGCGAAATCCGGATCGGCCGAAAGGAATTCATGGATTTCGCGCACGAGAATTTCGCTTCCGGCGAATGTGTGATCTCGCAACGTTCCGAAACAGCCTGACGCCGAAACCAGCACGGTGTCGACATTCGCAAATGCGCTGCGAGTCGATTGACCCGTGGAGACGGTGGCCTCGGCATCGCCGTTATGAAGCGCGAGCGCACCGCAACAGCCTTGCGACGATGGAGCGACGACCTCGTAACCAAGCGCTTCGAGCAATCGCCTGGCGGATGCATGAACGTCGCGATCCGCGAGCGACGCGACACAGCCGAGAAACAAACCCACACGCCCACGCGCTTTGTACGATCTGGCGATAGACACGAATCGCGGCAGCGGCGGAATCTTCGGCGCCTCGCGCGCGAATGCGCGCACGAGCGGCCAATTCGCGACATGAATGATCGCGCGCAGCAGCATCGGATGCCGGACTAGCCATGCGATCGCACGCGATCCCCGCACTTTGCCCAGTTTCACCAGTTCATCGCGCGTCGCCACGATCAACTCGCCGTAGCGAACGTGCGAAGGACACACGCGCTCGCACGTCATGCACGCGAGGCAGCTATCGAGATGATCGACCATCGATTCGGACACCGACGCTGGATTCGCGGCCAGCGCAGCGGCGAAGGCGATGCGCCCTCGCGGCGATTCGGCTTCCGTCCTGGCGACGCGATAGGTCGGACACAACGGCACGCACAACCCGCATTTCACGCATTGGTCCGCCAATTCGGCGATGCGAGCGCGGCGGGAGTCGGTCATCGCGGATTTCTCATGGAAAGCATTGTAAATTCGGCGCGTCAGGCTGTCAGGCGCTGTCATCGCGCGGCTATCGGGTGCGTTGTACACGGCTATGCAAACGAAACTTTTCTCTCTTTTTGCCTTGACGTTCGCCTGCGCAAGCGCGGCGGCGACAGATTCGCCCGTGCTCGGCAAGGAAGATCTGCTCTGGCTCAATCGCGTCACTTACGGCGCCGACGACGCAACGATCACGCAATTCCGCGCACTCGGCCGCAAGAAATTCCTCGACGTGCAACTGCGCGCCAACGACGAGCAACTGCCCACGCCGATCCGCCAACGCATCGATGCGATGTCGATCGCACGCGTCGACCTGGCCAAGACCATCGAGGATTTCGCCGAGCGCCGCAAGGAGATCAAGGCCGACGGCAAGGACGCGATGTCCGCCGAACAGAAGAAGGAATACGTACGCGAAGGTGCCGATCTGGTGCGGCAGGCCATCAACCGCGAACTGCTACGCGCGGTGTATTCGCCGGATCAACTCAAGGAACAGATGGTCTGGTTCTGGCTCAACCAGTTCAATGTGTTCGCGCGCAAAGGTGCCGAACCGTGGCTCGTTTCGGACTACGCCGAACACGCGATCCGTCCGCACGCGATGGGCAAATTCCGCGATCTGGTGATGGCCACGCTCACGCATCCGGCCATGCTCGTCTACCTCGATAACGTGCGCAACGCGAAGGATCACGCCAACGAAAACTACGCGCGTGAACTCATGGAACTGCAAACGCTCGGCGTCGACGCAGGCTACACACAGAAGGACGTGCAGGAACTCGCGCGCATCCTCACCGGCGTGAGCGTCGAGTTTGTGCCGCGCAACGTTCGCCCCGGCCGCTTCGCACCGGAGCCGCTCGGCAAAACCGGCGCGGCGTTCTTTCCGGCACGCCACGATTTCGGCAACAAGACCCTGCTCGGCCAGAGCATTCGCGGCAGCGGATTCAAGGAAGTCGAAGAAGCGGTCGATCTGCTCGTGAAGCAGCCGCAATGCGCGCGCTTCGTGTCGCGCCGCATGGCGGAATATTTCGTCGCCGACCAGCCGCCGAAGGAACTGGTCGATGCGATGGCGCACACCTTCGAGCGCAGCGGCGGCGACATCACCGATACGCTGCGCACGATGTTCGAGTCGAAAGCGTTCGACGCGTCGCTCGGCAACAAGTTCAAGGATCCCATGCATTTCGTCGTCTCTGCGCTGCGCTACGCCTACAACGGATCGACGCGCATGGATACCGACGTCGCCGTGAACTGGCTCAACACGCAGGGCGAAGTGCCGTTCGGGCATCAGAGTCCGGACGGCTATCCACTCACCGAAAGCGGCTGGGCCAGTTCCGGACAGATGAGCGGCCGCTTCGAGATCGCGCGCGCGATCGGCGCGGGCCGCGCCGACCAGGTCGACGCGAATACTAAGCAGACGCCACCCGAACTCGCCGGCAGCCTGTTTGTCAAAACGATGCTGCCGCACCTGTCGCAGAACTCGCTCACGGCACTTGAACAGGCGAAATCGCCGGTCGAATGGAACACCTATCTGCTGTCCTCTCCCGAATTCAACTACCGCTGATCCATGAATCGCAGAAATTTTCTGATCAACGCCGCCGCGCTGCCCGCTCTGGGTTGCGCCGGAAAACTTTTCGCCGCACCGGCGACGTCGCCGCGCTTCCTGTTCGTGTTCCTGCGCGGCGGCTACGACTGCGCGAACATGCTGATTCCGTATTCAAGCGATTTCTACTACGAATCGCGGCCGAAGATCGCCATCGCCAAACCCGATCCGAACAACGCGACCGGCGCGCTCGCGCTCGATGCCAATTGGGCGCTCGCGCCGGTGCTGCGTCCGACGATCGGATCGATGTATGCGGCCAAACAGGTCGCGTTCGTTCCGTTCGCCGGCACCGAAGATCTTTCGCGCAGCCATTTCGAGACGCAGGACAACATTGAACTCGGCTTGCCGCCGCAGCAGCACGGGTTCAATTCCGGCTTCCTCGCGCGGCTCTCGGGCGTGCTGCAGGGGAAGGCCAAACCCATCTCGTTCACCGACGCGCTGCCGCTGAGTTTCCACGGCGGTGGCGACATCGCGAACCTGTCGCTGCGCAACCTCGGCAAATCCGGTTTCGACGACCGCCAAACGGCGATCCTTTCCGACATGTACAAAGGCACGCGGCTGCAACCCGCGGTGAGTTCCGGATTGCAGCTGCGCGCGGAAGTCGCGCAGGAATTCAGTGCGGAGATGCAGAAGGCCAATCGCGGCGCGATCAACGCGCGCGGATTCGCCGCGCAAACCTACAAGCTCGCCGAATTGATGCGCGACCGCTATCGCCTTGGCTTCGTCGACGTCGGCGGATGGGATACGCACGTCAACGAAGGCGGTGCGCAGGGACAGCTCGCCAACAATCTCGACGGGCTCGGACAGGGTTTGCAAACGTTCGCTCAGACGCTCGGCGACGAGTGGCGCAATACGGTGGTCGTCGTGGTGTCGGAATTCGGGCGCACGTTCCGCGAAAACGGCAATCAGGGCACCGATCACGGTCATGGATCGGTGCATTGGGTGCTCGGCGGATCGATCGGCGGCGGCCGCATCGTCGGCGAGCAGGTCGCCGTCAAGCAGGACACGCTGCTGCAAAACCGCGACTATCCGGTGCTCAACAATTATCGCGCGACACTGGCGGGCGTGTTCTCGCGCCTGTGGGCGCTGAAACAGGAACAGCTCGCGCAAGTTTTCCCGGCGACATCTGCGCGCGATCTGCGACTGGTCTGACCTACTTCTTCGGCTTGTCCGGCATCTTCGACGCGTCGTAACCGCCGACCTCGAACACTTCGGTCCTGGCGCCGATCTTGAAGAGGTTGACGTCGATGGAAACCTTCTGCGCTTTCTCCAACTTGGCGATGAAGCCTTTGTTGTCGTCGATGAACAGCGCCGGTTCGCCGGTCGGCGGGATGGTCGCCTTCATGCGTTGCGCGGGCGCGTCGTCGAAGGCAACGGGTAGCGTCGCACAACCCTTGCTGCAATCGAATGTCGCATTGTCGAGCAGCAGATAAACGCTCTGCCCCCACTTCGGATGCTGGCGCAACACGAGGCGGATGCGCGCATTACCCTGCAGCGACTCCCTGCTCGCGATCGCCGCGCTGTATTGCGTGCCGCCGGCCTCGGGCACGTTGTTGTAGGCCCACAATCGCGCGAGCCGTTTCGATTCGGAATCGCGCTTGGCTTTTTCGCGCACTTCGCCGAGCGTCTTCTGCACTTGCGCGGCAGCGGCGGTGTTCGGGTATGTCTTGACGATCTCGTCGCCGAGATTGACGGCGATATCCGCGCTACCGCCCGCACGCATCTGTTCGTAGAGCGCGAGCTGCTTGTTCGCTTTCGCGTCTGCGTCGGCCTTGGCGATCGCGACGGGATCCGGCGGCGGCGCGGGCGTTTTCGAGCAGGCCAACAATCCCAGCGATATCGCGATCGGCAGAAGGAAATGCGCGCGCATAAGTCATTCCTTTGAGTGCGGAAGGCAACGATAACTTATTTGCAGGGATCGTTGCCGAGGTTGCGGTCGTAGGTGGAAATCGATTCGTCGTATTCGTGCCCGTTGCGGCCGGCGGAGCCTGCGCGGCGCATCTCCGAACAGGCCATTTGACGCGTCACCGGATGGGACGTGACGGAAACGCTGTGCGTCGCATTCTTGCCGTGGCTGTCGCCGCTCTTTTCGGCGATCGAATGCGGACAGTGGCCGAGCCGGTAGAACACGTTGCCGCCGCTGGTGCGGCATTCGTAGGCCATTTCGGTTTTCGCGTGCGCGAGGCGGGTCTGGCGCGGATGCACTGCGGCTCGAACCGGATCGAGCGCGTACTGCGGCGACGGCGCAGCGGGAGACACCGGCGCGAGTTCGATTTCACTGGCGTGTTGCGAGGAAGCGCACGCCGCCGACTGGTACGACACCGCCCCGTCCGCGCCGGTACATTTGTATACCGTGGTGGCGCGCACGCCGTTGCACAGGAAAAGTAGCGCCAGAATCGCCAGCCATTCGTGAATCTTCAGTGTGCGGTGTTGGAAATTCGAAACAAAATGTGACATGACACGATCCGTCGTTGAGAGGCGCCCAGCATGGTCCGGAACGATGGGGTCGACGATGGACGAAGCGCGTGTCGCGGCGTAGGAAATCGCCTACGGCTTGGGATACTGCGTCGTGATCGCTTCGCCAATATCGATATCCCAGCGCAGGCGGTCGCGATCGTAGTCGGCGATCTTGCGCGCGAGCACGGCGACGCCGAGATGGGCGCTGTGCTGATGGAGCGCTCGTGTGGGCGCGTCGCCGACGAGCGAATAGATTTTCGCGGGCAGTCCTTCGCTCGCTCCGATCAGCTCGAATCCGAGCGGCTTGGAGAACAGGCCCGTCAGGCCACCCAGCGGAAACCGCCAGAAGTCCCACGGCAATTCATGCGCCGGCCAGACCGGGTGCGTCGAAACGAACACGACGCCGCCCGGCTTGAGCACGCGATTGATCTCGAGCACGCCCTTCCACGGAAACAGCAGATGCTCGAACACCGAGAACGAAAACAGCGCGTCCACGGAACCCGGCGCGATGAATTCGCTGAGCCGATGCGCATCACCGACGACATCGACACCTTCGCCGGGATGAATGTCGACGCCGATGTATTTTCCTGCGTTCGGAAAATGTCCGCGCCGCAGCAGACCGCTGACATTGCGTGCACCGAGCTCGACCACCACAGGCGAGGGCATCGCCGCGACCTGTTGCATGAACTCCGGAAACCGCGCGTGGTAGGGATCGTCGCCGGCGCGGCGCACGAAGGGCCGGTGCAGCCAGTTGAGCAAGGAAAAGTACAGATTCATCCATTGATCCCGTACGGCGATCCGGAGCAGTATGCGGAAAGTCACGCATCGTTGCGAGAAGGAAATCGCCTACAATGGAATTTGGACGTCCAAACGAGTCGCTCATGAATCGCATTCTTGCCGCACTTCTGCTCGGCCTTCTCAGTTCGTACGCCGTGGCCCGCACCGCGCCACAGACCATCGACGAAGCGCTCAAGCAGGCGCAGGCCGAACACCTGCCCGTGTTCGCCGATTTCCAGGCGCAGTGGTGCTACTCGTGCTACTTCATGTCGACGCACGTGTTGACCGGTCCGCAATGGCAGGCGATGGAGAAGCGCATGGTCGTCGTCGAAGTCGACGCCGATTCGCCCGACGGCGCGCGCTGGATGAAACAGCTCAACGTCAAGGCGCTGCCGATGTATGTGGTGCTCAAGCCAGACGGCAGCGAGCTCGGCCGTGTCGTCGCCGAACAGCCGCGCGACAAATTCTATGCGCAGATGCAGAAGATCCTGAGCGGCGGCGATGCGCTCGATGCATTGAAGAAGAAGGCTGGATCCGGATCACCGGCCGCGGTCGCCGATGTGCTGGTGAGTTTCGAGGCGCGCAATCAGGTTCAGGAAGGTTTGGCGTGGTACGACGCGCTGCCGGAAAAAAGCCGCGGCGGCGATGCGAACGTTTCGATGTGGCACGAACGTCTGCTGATGGAGAAAGCGGCCAAGGCTGAAGACAACGCGGCGTGCGTCGCCTCGGGTCAAAAGGTGCTGGCGGCCAATGTCGGCTGCGATCGCTACTACGTGCTGGAACAGGTGCTCGATTGCAGCGAGAAGATGCCGGCCGATCAGCGCAAGGCGTTGCTGAGCGCACAACGCCCGGCGATGCAGACGCTGCTCGACAAGCAGGCATTCGTGCAGCCGGCGCAATGCGCGGATCAGCGCACGGCCGTGCTGGTCAGCGCCGATCTCGACAAAGCGCTCGACGACAGCGCCGGCGAAAAAGCCGCCCTCGATCGCGGCATCGAAGACGCGCGCAAGCGCTTAGGCAGCGACCTCGGCAAGGATCGAAACCTCGCCGACAACCTGCGCGTATTCCTCGATCGTGCCGGCCGCATCGACGAGCTCGATGCGCTGATGCCGAAGCTCATCGCCGCGTATCCGGACGACTATGTCTATTCGTATCGCTATGGCGCCAGTCTGCTCAAGCGCAACAAGCCGGCCGAAGCGTTGCCGTATCTCGAACGCGCGGCGGAGAAATCGTTCGGCGCGAACCGGCTGACCGTCGCGTCGCTGCGCGCCAAGGCGCTGATCGCCCTCAACCGCCGCAACGATGCCGAGAAAGTCGTCGCCGACGCACTCGAAGCAAACGGCCCGTGGTTCCCGGAACAGGCCGAACGGCTGAAAGCCGTGCTGAAGTCGTGACCAAAAGGCACCTTGCGAAGGGATCAATCGTTGAGATTCGCCTCGCGTAAAATGGCTCCGTGCCGTCCGAACTCCGCAAGATCGTCCACATCGACATGGACGCGTTCTACGCGTCGGTCGAACAGCGCGACGATCCTTCGCTACAGGCCAAACCGGTCGTTGTCGCCTGGCGTGGATCGCGCTCGGTGGTCTGCGCCGCGTCGTACGAGGCGCGCAAATTCGGCGTGCGCTCGGCGATGCCCGCGGTTCGCGCCGAGCGTTTATGTCCCGACGCCGTGTTCGTGCCACCGGATTTCACGCGATATCGCGCGGTGTCGAAACTGGTCCGCGAAATTTTCCTGCGGCACACCGATCTGGTCGAACCGCTGTCGCTCGACGAAGCCTACCTCGACGTAACGCATCCGAAAACGGATTTCTCGTCCGGCACCGCCATCGCGAAGGCGATTCGCGAACAGATCGCCGACAAAACGAAACTCACCGCCTCCGCCGGCGTGGCGCCAAACAAGTTCCTCGCCAAGATCGCGTCGGACTGGCGCAAACCGAACGGCCTGTTCGTGATCCGTCCGCACGAAGTCGAAGCGTTCCTGGCGCCATTGCCGGTGTCGAAGATTCCCGGCGTCGGCAAAGTGATGGATGCGAAGCTGCAGACGCTGGCCATTCACACCTGCGCCGATCTGCGCCGGCACGATCTGCACGAACTCGAACGCCGCTTCGGCCGCTACGGCCGCCGCCTCGCCGAACTGGCGATGGGTATCGACGAGCGCGAGGTGAATCCCGATCAGCCCGTGCAGTCGATTTCATCCGAGGATACGTTCGAGCATGACGTCACTCTCGACGACACCGAACCGATGATCCGCTCACTGGCCGCGAAAACCTGGGCCGCCACGCGCAAGACCGACCGCGTGGGACGCACGATCGTGCTCAAACTCAAGACCGCGGACTTCCACATCCTCACGCGCAGCCTCACGCCGCCGACGCCACCGCAATCGGCCGAACAGTTCGCGGAAATCGCGGTGAGCTTGCGCGATCGCGTCGCGTTGCCGGAACGCACGCGCTACCGGCTGGTCGGCGTGGGAATGAGCAATTTCCGCGATGCCGAAGAGATATCGGCGCAACCGGCGCTTTTTTGAGCAAAAAAAAGCGCGCGGGTAGCGAGATACCGCGCGCGCGTGCGAGACCACGGGCATTCAGGGGGTGAATGGCGTGGCGAGGTGCAGTGTATGTATCGGCCGCCGTCGGCGGAACTGTAAGAATTGACAGGCGCGTGAGGGGTGACCCCTTACAATTTGTTACAACGTGTCGAAAAACTCGACTACGCCGGTCTCCAGCGAGTATTCGGCGCCGACGACACGCACGCCGTCTTTCTGGATCATTTGCTCGAGCATCTCCGAACCGTGGCGCAACTGGTTCGAGGAAGCACGGATGTTCGCGCGCACTGCGGCCTGCACCAGCGCGTCGTGATCGTGGCGAAGTTCGGTCGACATCAGCGGCTCCACCGACGGGCGCACGCGGTTGACGATCGACAGCAGATTACGCGATTGCTCTTCGGATTTGCGTCCGAGTTCCTCGATCGTGGCCAGGATCGCACCGCAACTGGAATGGCCGAGCACGACCACGAGTTTCACTTCATAGCGCGCGGCGGCGAATTCGACGCTGCCGATCTGCGAAGGCGCCACGATATTCCCGGCGACGCGGATGACGAACAGATCGCCCAGCCCCTGATCGAAGACGATTTCGGCAGGCACGCGCGAATCGGAACAGCCGAGGATGATCGCGAACGGGTTCTGCCCCGCCGCCACTTCGCGGCGCCGCGATTCGGCGACGTGTCCGCTGCGCGTTTCGCTGACGAAGCGCTGGTTGCCATCCTTGAGTCGCTGCAGGGATTCCTCGGCCGAAATCATTGCGTCCTCGCGTCTTGCGAAAAACGCGATTCTAGCATTCGCGCCCGCGCGGCTTACTTCTTGCGGTACACCCCGTCGAAGGACGTCATCCAGGTGCCGTCCGGGTTGGTGCTTTCCCAGAGCTGGCGAACGGTTCCGTCGGCGTTCGGTGTCCAGGTGATGCGTTGGCGGGTCTTGTGGCCGTCCTTGTCGGTCTGCTGGCCTTCGAGAACCATCTTGCGGTCGTGCACGCCGCCTTCGAGCACGAGCAGTCCGCCTTGCGAGTCGACCCAGGTCTGATGCCACACATGCCGGTTGGCGTCGAACGTATTGAGGCTCTCGCCGGTGTAGCCACTCGGGCCGGTGTAGCGTTCGTGGATGACGCAGCCGTCGTATTCGCGCGTGATCACGTTGCGCGTGTGTTTGCTGTTGGCGGCATTGGTGACATCCCAGTCGCCGATCCAGAAATCGAACGCGCGATGATCGGCACCGTCGCACGCACCGGCGTGGACGAAGGTGGGCATCGAAAGAATCGCGAGAAGCACAACGCTCGCTTTCATGAAAAGTCTCCGTGGCCACATTGCGAACATTGCAACATCGGCATGCGCCGGGCGAATCCCTCGTTCTGGGCAGTCAGTCGGCGATCGCGGCATCCTCTTCCTCGACGCCGCGATCGTCCGCATCGGCGACGAAGGTACCTTGCTGCGCCAGTTCGCTAAACAATCCGCCGCGCGCGACCAGATCGGCGAAGCGGCCCTGCTCCACGATCGCGCCGTCTTTCAGCACCAGGATCAGATCGGCGTTGCGCACGGTAGTCAATCGATGTGCGATGACGAACGTGGTGCGGCCCTTCATCGCCGTGGTGAGCGCGCGCTGGATGCGTGCTTCGGTGGCGTTGTCGAGCGCGCTCGTGGCTTCGTCGAGAATCAGGATCGGCGCGTCCTTCAACATCGCGCGCGCGATGGCAAGTCGTTGCCGTTCGCCGCCGGACAACGATCGTCCGCGCTCGGAGACGAGCGTCGAATAGCCTTCCGGTTTGACCACGATGAAGTCGTGCGCTTCCGCGGCGCGCGCGGCGATTTCCATGTCGGTCTGCGTCGCTTCCGGATCGCCGATGCGCAGGTTGTCGGCGATCGAGCGGTACATCAATCCCGGATCCTGGAACACGACGGCGATGTTTTCGCGCAGCGAATGCAGACTCACCGTGCGGATGTCGACACCGTCGACGGTGATGCGGCCAGCGCTCGGATCGTAGGTGCGGTAGAGCAGCGACAGCGCCGTAGTCTTGCCAGCGCCGGTCGGCCCGACCAGTGCCACCGTGCTGCCGGCCGGCGCGGTGAAACTCAGCGAGCGCAGCGCCGGATGCGACGCGTCGTAGCCGAAGGAAACATTGTCGAAAACGACTTCGCCGCGCACGTGCGGCAGCTCCAGCGAATCCCGCGCTTCGTCGAGGATCGCCTTGGTGTCGAGAATCTCGAAGAAATCCGACAGCGAATGGGTCTGGAAAAACAGGTTCGAGATGAAATTCGCGAACTGTTCCAGGCGCCCGATCAGCATCATCGCGAAGCCGACGAAACTGACGATGCCGCCGACCGAAATCTCGCCCTTCGCATTGAGCTGCGCACCGAGCGCGAAGATAGCGACGATGGTCAGCGTGCTGACCGCGCGATTGGCCACCGTCAGCCACGCCCAGCCGCGCAGCACCGGATATTGCGCGGCGAGCACGCGTTTCATCATCTCGTTCAGCGCAGCCACTTCGTTGCCCAGGCGCGTGAAACTCTGCACCACGAGCACGTTGCCGAACACATCACCGGCCCGTTCGCTGATGGCCGAATGCAATTCCTCGACTTCGCCCTGCGCCTTCATCGTCTTGCGCATCGCGATCGAGTTGAAGATGGCGAAGGCCGTCATCAGGCCGATCATGAGCAGCGCCAGTTTCCAGTTCATCAGCAACGCCGCCGGAACCATCACCACGATCGACAGCAGCGTCGCCAGATGTTCGCGGAAGAAACTCAGCCACAACCCGAACAGGTTGTTGGTGCCGGCATACATGATGCGCAGCAGGCGCCCGGTGTGATGCTGGCCGTGGAACGACAGCGGCAGCGCGACCGCGTGCTCGAAGAACTGGGTGATCGCTGCGAGCCGGCGCCGGTGCGCGAGGCGGTCGGCATACAGCGATATCCAGACGCTCGCGATCACGCCGCCGATGCCGACGGCCGCCCACCAGCCGATCAGGCGCCACGCGTCGTGGTGGCCCTTCGCCGCGAGCGCATCGACGACCCGGCCGAACAGCCATGGCTCGAGGAAATAGACGCCGGCCAGCCCGAGGTTGCCGAGCAGCAGCGCGATCGCGAGCCATTTTTCCGGCGCCAGGAAGCCGATCACGCGCAGATAGATGCGCAGGATCGACATGGGCTTTGTTTCGGCGGACATGCGGCGAAGGGTAA